>Ga0111538_10013199_pt1 | contig 10901 bp, 6 predicted proteins | sample SoiMethybrSBSTD1_FD_79669 | JGI IMG/M metagenome (GOLD analysis project Ga0111538, IMG submission 79669) | Bulk soil microbial communities from a Populus tree surrounding site in Tennessee, USA - Soil MetaG P. TD hybrid SBSTD1 (version 2)... | ecosystem: Environmental > Terrestrial > Soil > Tree... | reverse complement strand
CCGCCATGACCGTGCCAGCCAGTGGCGGCGGAATGGATCTCCCGACCGGACGTTCCGGAACATGCCTTGGCGCCTGAATGACAACCGGCCGAACCGGAGGCGCAGGGGTCGGTTCTGGTGTGGGAACTTGCGGGGGATTGGCCACCGGCGGTTTGCCGCCAAGTAATCGCCGCAATTCCTCCTCCCAGTCACTGGTCGCTGCCGGGCGCGTCTCGGGGGGACGCGAAGGCGTCGAGGTGATGGTGGTGGAACGGTGCGTTTCCGTTTCTTCCGTGGAACCTGGCTCGCCGGGCGGGTGCCGTTTCTTGAGCCATTCAACGATGATGGAACCGAAGGCAATTGCCAGAATGATCCAAATCTTGTCGATCTCACCCAGAATCGGTGCGCTCGTCGCATCGGACATTGCCAGGACCAGGGGAAAGGCTGGAGTCATTGAATTATCAATCGCTCGCGCGGCCGGCGATTTGGTCAATTGCCAGTCGGTTTTGTTTGCGAACCGGCGCCAACCGAGCCGCTGCCCGCACCCGCGATGCTGTCTCGCATGCCGGTGTCGGACTGGATATTTCTCATCCGATAATAATCCATCACGCCGAGGTTGCCACTGCGGAATGCCTCCGCCATCGCCATCGGCACTTGTGCTTCGGCCTCGACGACGCGCGCGCGCATTTCCTGAACGCGCGCCACCATTTCCTGCTCGACCGCCACAGCGGCGGCACGCCGCACTTCGGCATGCGCCTGAGCAATGAGCTTGTTCGCCTCAGCCTGCTCGGCTTGAAGCCGGGCGCCGACGTTCTCGCCCACGTTGACGTCGGCGATGTCAATGGACAGGATTTCAAACGCCGTGTTGCTGTCGAGCGCGTTTCCCAGGACTGTCTTGGAGATGCTGTCGGGATGTTCCAACACGTCTTTGTAACTGTCGGCCGAGCCGATGGTGGCGACGATCCCCTGGCCGACGCGGGCGATGATGGTCTCTTCCGTAGCGCCGCCGACGAACCGGTCCAGGTGTGTGCGAACCGTGACGCGCGCCTTTGCTTTGACCATGATGCCGTCCTTCGCCACACCGTCGATGGTGGTCTTGCCGGCGACGGGATTTGGACAGTCGATGACCTTCGGGTTGACTGACGTTTTGACCGCTTCGAGCACGGTCTTGCCGGTCTGTTGGGTGGCGAGGTCGATCGCGCAGGCCTGATCGAATTCCAGTTTGATTCTGGCTTTCCGGGCCATGATGAGCGCTCGCACCACCATTTCCACGTTGCCACCCGCCTGGTAATGGGCATTGAGCTGGTCGATGGCAATGTCGAGGCCGGATTTGACGGCCGTGATGCGACTGTCCACGATCAATCCGACGGGAACCTTTCGCAGCCAGAGCGCGAGCAGCTCGGTGTAACTGACCCGGGCGCCGGACACCAGCGCGCGAATCCAAATCTTGAAGAACGTCCCGACCATCAGAACGATGACCAGTCCGACAACAAACAGGAGGCCCAAAAGGGCGAGATACACGGGTTGAGGAAGTTCCGCGAAGAGCACCAGTTTTCTTTCCATAATTAGGAGTAGCTTGAGTTGGAGGTTAAACCGACCGAACGACCACGCGAATTCCTTCCACCGCGACGACTTTGACCGTCGCGCCAGGCTCAATGAACGGGCCTTCCGTCACGACGTCGATTCGTTTGCCACTGATGAAAGCCGTGCCCGAGGGACGGAGCGGGGTGAGGGCTTTGCCGATTTGATTGAGCAATTCGGGCTTGTCGGTGCCGATGTCGCCGACGATCCCCTGGGAAATAAAGACTTTGGCGAACCGGCTGTCGGGAAAAAACTTGAACCAAACCAGAGCGCCCACAATGACGCCGACCACCACGACGAGCAGGACGACATTCGCCGTGGAACTGTCAAAATTCAGGTAGGCCATCACCACACCCGCGATCAGGCAGGCAAAGCCAATAATGCCCGCAATCATTCCTGGCAGCACCGTTTCCAGCAACAGCAAGGCGGCTCCGACGAGAAGGAGAGTAACGACGGTGGCCATGTTCGGATATTAAAAGAACAACCAAACGCTGCAAGCGCATTCAGCCGAAGTGCCGTCGAAAGTTCGACAGCAGTAAAGGGTTAACTGAGACCGGAAAAGTTTGAGCCCCGATATCAACGTCCTGAAATTGAGGCTGTCCGTGAACCGACAGCGCAAAACCACGCCTGACCCCTCCCAGGAGGGAACCTACGGTATGCCAGTCGGAGATCGTGAGGCCGCTGCTCGCAAGCAGCCGATAGTTTTTTCGTGGCCATGCCCTCCCAGGAGATTTGAAAATAGTCCCGTTGTTGATTGACGTGACGTCGATGATCTTGAAAGTCTTGCTTTCTTTCACGATGCAGGGAGTCCGCTGCTATTTTTCTTGCTTCCCGTCTTGACGGGTTCCCAAACCGGTGGTTAGTTTTCCGGCACGACTGGGGGGAATCGGTGTGTAGTGCAAACGCCTTATGAAAACGAACATCCTTTCTTTCAGGTCCTGCCGGTGGTTGCTGGCTTTCGGATTATTGTTTCCGGTCGGTTATTTTCTTTCTGCCTCTCCCGAGGATCTGCCGCTCATAACGTCCGTTCAGGTGGAGCGGTCCAATGTGGTGGTCATCGCGCAAGTGCCTGCCGGGATCAGGCGTGTCACGCTCGAATGCCGCAGTCGGCTCGGCGCAGGCAGTTGGGAGCCGCGCAAGGTGACGCGGCTCGACGGCAGCGGTGGCGCGGTCACATTTCGTTTTCCGAGAGCCGCCGGACTGGAAGTGCTGCGCGTGCGCGCGGATGATCGGGAACCGTTGCCCGGCTCGTTTTACTCCGGGACCAACTCGTTTGCCGCGCAGCCGGTGAGTTCTGCCGGCCTGACGGGCGTGTTCGCCGGCGCGGGCGACGCGCGGGGTGCGGATCCAGCGGCCGGAGCGCCATCGCGCGATGTTGTCGAGTCGGACATTTGGAAGATCAGCGGCGACACAATCTATTTCTTCAACCAATACCGTGGGCTTCAGGTCATCGATATTTCTTCCCCGGATTCAGCGGTGGTAGAAGGGGTTTTGCCGCTGCCCGCCGCAGGGGAACAGATGTATCTGCTCGGCCCCAACCACGTCGTGCTGCTGGCGCGCGACGGTTGCGGGTGGTGGGGCGGGGACACTGAAAGTCGTGTGTTGATAGTGGAGGTCGGCGGAGGCGCGCCGAAAGTCGTGGCCAGTCTGCCGCTCAAAGGATCAATTCAGGAAAGCCGCCTGGTGGGCACGGCGCTTTACGTTGCATCGCAAACCTATCAGGTAAAGACCAACGGCACGAGCTCCATCGTGTGGGAAGCGGCCACGCTGGTTTCCTCATTGGACCTGAGTCATCCCGATGCCCCGGTTGCCAAAGACATGCTTTGGTACAGCGGCTCTGACAACGCCATCGCCGCCACGGACGTGTTCTTGTTCGTCGCTGTCACTTCGCCATCGAATTACTGGCGTTCGATCGTTCATTGCATCGACATCACGGCGCCCGATGGAACCATGAACGAGGTGGCTGCCATTCCCACCGCTGGCCGCGTGAATGACAAGTTCAAGCTGAACCTGGCGGATGCCGTTTTCACCGCCGTCTCCGAGGTCCCGGTCAATGGCAGCACGAGCTGGGCGACCAAACTCGAAACATTCCATTTGCCCGACCCGCGGTCGGTCGGTCCTGAGGGTGTTTTCAAGCTCGGCCAGGTGACGCTGGGCAACGGCGAACGTTTGTTCGCCACGCGTTTTGATGGGCATCTTGCGTACGTCGTGACGTTCCGGCGCATTGACCCGTTGTGGGTCGTGGACCTCTCTGACCCGGCGAATCCAAAGATTGCCGGCGAACTGCAGGTGCCCGGTTACTCGACGTTCATCCAGCCGCTCGGCGACCGGCTCGTGACCGTCGGCCTCGACAACTCCAATACCTGGCGTGTTGCCGTGTCGCTGTTCGACGTGCGCGACCCGAGCGCGCCAGCGCTGCTCAGCAAAGTTGCGCTCGGCCAGAATTATTCCTGGAGCGAGGCCAACTCCGACGAAAAGGCGTTCAACGTGATGCCGGACGCGCACCTGATTCTGCTGCCTTACCAAGGGGAATTCACGAACGGCTACGCTTCTCGCGTTCAACTGATCGACCTGAACCGCGATTCGCTCGCGTTGCGCGGCACAATCGATCACGCGTCCCAGCCGCGTCGCGCCACGTTGCAGCACGACCGGATCCTGTCGCTTTCCGGTGAGGAACTGCTGAGCGTTGATGCGGCCGACCGCGATCATCCGCAGATAACCGCCGTCATTCCGCTGGCGTGGTCCGTCGACCAGACCTTCGTGCAAGGCCAGCATTTGATTCAGTTGAGCAAGGCATCCGCGTGGTGGTGGAATGACAAGCCGGCACCGGCAATTCGAATCACTCCGATCGATCAGCCCGATCAAGTGTTGAATATCGTGAATTTGCCGAATCTTCTGCCGGTGCTTGGCGCTGCGGTGCGCGATGGCCGGCTCTATCTCGCGCAGGGCCTGCAAAATTCCGGGCCGATTCCGCTGGCCGATGACACAGACCCGAATTCGTCGCCAACCAACACGTCCCCGAATCTTTTCATTTCGATCTACGGCGTTTCAGCATTGCCCGACGTGAAATTGATTGGCCAAACGAATGCACTGCTCGATCCGCTCGGCTGGGGCGCCACCTTGCAAGTGGTCTGGCCGCGGGCAGACGTGCTGGTACTGACGGGCGGCGGCGGCGGCTACTGGGACCCCTGGCTGGACTGGGGTATCGCCCGGCCTGTGGACGGAATTGGCGGCCCGATTGGCGGCGGCTTCGCACGTTTTAATTGGGGAAACAACGGTGGTCGCTTGATTGCGTTTGACGTGGGCAACGCCACCACACCGAAGTTTCTTTCCGACCTCAACCTCGCCACGAACGCGTGGTGGAATTTCAGTCCCGCATTTGCGCTTAGCGGTTTGGTTTACCTGAGTCACCAAGGCATGGAACCGTACCCACCCATCGTGAGTGACAAAGATACCAACTCGCCGCCGGTCGATTACTGGGTGCAACGCTGGTATCTCGACGTGGTGGATTATGCCGATGCCGCAAATCCGACTGTGCGCAAGCCGGTGAACATTCCTGGCTCGCTCACGGGCGTCGCCCGCGCTGGTGAACTGCTCTACACCGTCGGTCCGCATTGGACGAACCCCACGAACTGGTGGGACGGTATAGAGTATGTCGACGCCAGCGCCTACGACGGCGTCGAAGCACACCTGATCGACTCGATAAAGCTTTCCAATGTTTGGCCCCATCCGGTGCTCGCGCTGGCCGACAACGTCTTCATCGGACGTCCGGCCGAAACCAGCGCCGCCAAGCACATGCTGGAGGCATGGACACTCTCGAACGACGGCAAGTTTACTCAGCTCGGCAAAACCGAATTATCGGGTGCGGCCCAAAATCTCGCCAACTTCGGCAACTTGCTGGCCGCGCAAATCGGCAATCAGGTCAGTCTTTTCACCATCACCAACCCGAGTGCGCCAGCCTTTCTCGGCGCTGGCGGGCCACCTGGCTGTGTCTGGTTCGACTTGAACAAAGCTGACGGCGCGCTTGACAGAGGCCTTTGGCTTCCGCTGGGCCTTTACGGTGTGTCGGCTGTCACGATTCCGACAGGTCCTTAATACGTTTACGCCATGGTTGCAAAAAAGCGTGCGACGCATGCACATTTCACCTTTAAAAGCCGGATGCAACGAGCTTTTCTGTTCCTTGATGAACTTTCATTCGCAGTGACACTTGCCCCTCTCCCTGCCCTCTCCCCGCGCCGGTGCAAGCAAGGCTGGTACAACGCGCGGGGAGAGGGATTAAGGGTGAGGGGGCATACGGATTTTATGCAACGTTAGGGTTTATTATCCGTTGACGCCCATAAGTCGAACCATGAGGATCAATCGGTGAAGAAGTAGGCATTCAGGCCTTGCGGCGAGGCGAAGATCAGTTCGCTGTCGTGGCCGACTTCCGGCACCAGCGTCATGCTGAAGTTGTTGTTCGGATAAAAGTGGTCCATGAACGCGTTGAAGTTTTGGGCCCGGTCGAAGCGTCGTTCGCCCTGCCGCATCGCCGCACAGTCGAGGTCGAGCCCGTCGTCCACCACATTGTCGAACGTGCCTGCCAACAACTCGACCCAACGTCGCGGCAGATTGGTTCGGGCGAAGTCCGCGCCGCGTGTCGCCGTGTAACCGTAGAGACTGTCGAGGCCGTATTTCCATTCGTTGTAACGGTCGCCCGAGGAGCAGTCCTGCGGAATGATCCAGTTGCCATTGCCGTCGGCCCGGTATTCGTTCAGGTAAACGTACGAGGACGGATTGGCAGGAACGAATTTGACGAATTGCGAATTGGGTGCCGGCTTCAGGTCAATGTCGGTGAACGCCGCGTAGCGCTGGGTGAACTGGCCGCCAGCCGAGTGGCCGCCGATGACAATCCACTTGAGGTTCGGGAAATTGCCGTTCCGCAACAAGCCGACAATGGTGTCCACCACCGTGTAGGAACTGATGCCTCCGGAGGAACCTCCTTCACGCCAGTCGCCGTCCCACCAGTATTCGCCGCTGGAGGCCTCGATGGACTCCTGGAAGTGCGGCGCAATCACCATCACCGAGTTACCCCAACTCGACGGGATGACGTTGTTGATGCGGTCAAAGTAACCCTCGGCGTTGGCGCCGGAGCCGTGGATGACGATGATCGCCCGCGTGACTCTAGGATCGGAAGCGTCGAGTGGGCGGTTGCGCCAATAGGGCATGTTGCGATTGTTGATCTGCAATTGCGCGAAGGCTTTTGCGACGGGGGGCAGCGCATTGGTCGGTGTGGAAGTGGAGTTCTGTTTTACGCGATAAAATCGGACGGTCCTTGCGGACGCCGGCAGCCTGTCAACGTTATCCTGCCAGGTTTGCACTGTGCCCGTGTTCGTTATGGCGCCTCCGATGTCTTCCCAGGTAACCAGGTTGGAAGAGACCTGGATTTGGGAGGTCGCACCCGCCAGGCCATTCCAATCCAATGCGATCTTCGGTCCATCAGGAGATTCCAAGGGCCGGCTGACATTCAGACGGAGCCCATCCGGCCCACCCGGCTTCACACCAGAGGAAGAGGCGTACATTTCCACCTCGCTGATGCTGTTCCAGAGGTCCAGGGAAGTGCCGTGACCGACGATGCGCACATATTGTCCTGCCGAATCGGTCACATCATACGATTCGAATCCCGCGGTGGTGCCGCTGCTCTGTCCGGCGAAGACTGTGGACCAGTCTGTCCCGGTCGCGCTTGTCTGGATGTCGAACCGGGCGTTGCGCACGTCGCCTTTGTACCAGGCGATTTTGACGGAGCCGACGTTGGTCGGAGCAGCGAGATCGAAACGTATCCACTGCCCGTCTCCATTCGCCGACCAGCGGGTCGTCAGAGAGCCGTCCAAAGCGTTGGCCGGCAGGTTCCCATCGTTGGTGCTGTCGGACGAGGATACTGTCGGCAGGCGATCGGAAATCGCCCCCATCACGCTGCCAGCCCAGGCGGTTGCAAGTACGATTACCGCGGAGAGTACGCAGAACAGTTTGTACCGGTCGTTCCCCAACGACGGCCTTGCGATTGGATAGAATGTCCGCACCGATGATTGCTGAATTTTCATGCTGCCATTTTAGGAACCGGGAAACCGCCTTAGAAATCAGGCTCAGTCTGATTTTCCTGTCGGACGCTGTCTCCGTCCGGCGTCGGTGTTGGGACTACAGCGAACAAAGCGCAGGCGCAGATCACTCCGGTGTGTGAAAAATCCAGGTAAATGATTTTTGCAAATACAAATGCCGGACAGCAGGGCGTCTTTCAAAAAAATTGTCCCACCCTGACCCTCTCCCGTCCGACGGGAGAGGGAACACTGGTCCCTCGCAGCTTCCAACGCGGTTGGATACGCCGACCGATGGAGCGCCATTCTCCCTCTCCCATCCGATGGGAGGGCCGGGAGAGGGTTGATCTAGACCTGAATCCAAGTTGCTTTCGCGCGTGGTCTAAGGACGTCCGCAGCGGCCCCAACTATTGATGCATTACCGAGAGGCCATAAATGATCACCTCACCATAAGCGGTGGGGGAGTCGCCTCTGCTGGTGTTGGATTGGGTGTAGCAGCCGGCTTTGAAATAACAACCGGAAGTACTCACCTTGTAAGTGTAGATGTATTGGCCGTTGTAGTAGCACTCGACTCCGCCGTTTCGGGCTACAAATTTCACCGTGAACACATCTCCCAATTTATAGTCCGTGGTGAGGACCGGACCGTTGGCGCCGTTCTGGTCGATGAACAGCTTGGTCCCCTCCAGTCGGAACACAATCACATCGTCGTTGGCATCGTGAATCTGTCCGGCCACCACGTGCGGTTTCACCTCCGGAAGATGGGTGATCGCCTGGGTGATTTCCATCGTGTGAGTGCCCGAAGTGGTGGACCAACCGGCGGCGCCGGTTCCGTTGTTTGCCATCTCCCGCAATTCGGAACGCGGGTAGCCGGAGCCGCTGGTCGTGGCGCCGCCACAAGGCGCCACGAACACCACCCCGGTTCCCGTGAGGTTGCAATGGAAGTAGTTCGCATCCTGAAATCCGGTCAATTCTGGTTGGAGAATCTCGTCCGGACTTCCCGCATGAGCGGTATTGATCGGCAGGGTGAGCTTCCAATTCGCCAGATCGAGCCGCCCGGAAGGCAAACCAGCGTTTGGAGTGTTCGTCGGAGAGGTGCCGCCCGGCGGCGAAGCAGCGTTCTGTTTTACCCGGTAGAATCTGACCGGCCACGTGGACGCGGGGTGACTGGGAGTGCCTTCCTGCCAGGTTTGCATTGCGCCGGTGTTGGTGATCGCCGCGCCGACGTCGCCCCAGGATACGAGATCGGACGAGACTTGCACTTGAGAGGTCGTTCCCGACGGGCCGTTCCAATTCACTACAATCATGGGTCCGGAGGAGCGCCGTCCGATGCTCAGATGGAGACCGTTTGATCCACCCGGGTTCACGCTGGCGGAAGAGGCGTACGCTTCCACCTCGGTGATGCTGTTCCAGAGGTCTTGTGAGGTGCCGTGACCGACGATGCGTATGAATTTCCCTGCCGAATCGGTCACATCGTACGATTCCAAGCCCGTGCTGGTGCCGCTGCTCTGTCCGCTGAAAACCGTCGCCCATTCGGTCCCGGTCTCGCTCGTTTGGATGTCGAACCGGGCCTTGCGCAGTTCGCCTTTGTGCCAGGCGATCTTGACGTGGCTGATGTTTGTCCGCGAACCGAGATCATAGCGGACCCACTGCCCGTCACCTGACGCCGACCAGCGTGTAGCCAGAGAGCCATCCAGCGTATTGGACGGCACGTTCCCGTCGTCCGCACTTGCCGACACCGATACAGTCGGAAGCCGACTGTCCGCCTCCCCCTTCATGCTGCCCGCCCAGGCTGCCACCACCACGACTGACGTGGACAGCATGCCGATCATCCTGTTCCGGTCGCGACCCAACGACCGCGCCGCACACCGGTTCGATGTCCGCACCGATTGTTGCGTTGTTTCCATGGCCCCATCTTAGGCCCGGAGCGGGTCGGCAGAATCAGTCGTACTCTGATATTCGTGTAGGAATCGGCCGGGGTTTGTTGTAGGTGTTTGGACTACAACCAACCCCTCGGATATTTGCGCTCGATTTCCCGTCGCCACGAACTATTCTCCGACCCGGTTTAATGCTCGGGGTATGCTTTGGTGGAAACGGTTTACCTTTGCGGTCTGGCCTTCCTGGCGGGACTGATTGATTCCGTGGTCGGCGGCGGCGGATTGATTCAACTGCCGGCCCTCCTCGTGGTTCTGTCGCCGGGTCCGGCCGATTCGCTCGCCGCGGCGTTCGGCACGAACAAGCTGTCCTCGATCTGTGGCACCGGCGCGGCGGTTATTCAGTATTCGCGCCGCGTCCGGATCAAGTGGTCGTCGATTCTGCCCGCGGGCGTCGCGGCGTTTGTCTTCTCGTTTTTCGGCGCACGGGCCGTAGCGTCGCTCAAAGCAGAAATCCTCAAGCCATTGGTGCTGGTGTTGCTCGTCATCGTGGGAATTTACACGTACTGGCGCAAGGACCTGGGGAACCTCCACGCACCGCAATTCACGGCCCATCGCGAAAGACAATTGGGAGTGCTGGTAGGAATCGTCATCGGATTTTACGACGGCTTCTTCGGTCCGGGCACAGGCAGCTTTCTCATATTCATTTTCATCGGCGTGTTCGGTTTTGATTTTCTGACCGCCTCGGCGAGCGCGAAGGTCATCAACTTCGCGACAAACCTGTCGGCCGTGGGCTACTTCGCGGTCACGCACCAGATTCACTATCACTTCGCCGTGCCGATGGGCCTGTGCAACGCCCTCGGTTCGCTTATTGGCACGCGACTGGCCATCCTGAAGGGCAATGCGTTTGTGCGCGGCTTTTTCCTGGTCGTCGTGGCAGCGATGATTTTGCGATTCGGCTGGGAGGTGTTGTTTCGCTGAGGAACTTCAACAAAAGTTTTTCGATCGGAGCTCGAAATCACCGGGCCGCGATCGGTTCAGTGATACTCCTGTAGCGTCCTGACCGCGTAACCGCTCTTTTTCAAAGCCGCGATGCCGAGTGCCGCGGCGCGCGCCCCGCTGAGCGTCGTCATGATCGGCGTGCTGGTGTAAACCGCCGTGGTGCGGATCTTCACTTCGTCGGCGTGCGGAGCCTCGCCCGAGGGGGTGTTAATGACGAGCTGGATCTCATTGTTTTTCAGCAGGTCGATCGCGTTCGGACGCCCTTCGGCGAGTTTGAAAATGCGCCGCACAGTCAGTCCGGCCTTCTCCAAAATGCTCGCGGTGCCGGAGGTGGAAATGATTTCGAACCCGAGCTCGGCAAACTGCCGGGCTACCGGGACGGCGTCTTTCTTGTGCGCGT
>Ga0111538_10013198_pt1 | contig 10902 bp, 8 predicted proteins | sample SoiMethybrSBSTD1_FD_79669 | JGI IMG/M metagenome (GOLD analysis project Ga0111538, IMG submission 79669) | Bulk soil microbial communities from a Populus tree surrounding site in Tennessee, USA - Soil MetaG P. TD hybrid SBSTD1 (version 2)... | ecosystem: Environmental > Terrestrial > Soil > Tree... | reverse complement strand
CTGCTGGCCGACTGGCCGCTGCGGCCCACCGGCGACGAGGCGCTCGCGACCCTGCTGCTCGAGCCGGTCGCCTGAGCGGCCGCGGCCGCGGCACTCCGCTCGGCCCCGACCCGCGGGCCCGCCCTACGAAACGACCCGGAAGCTGCCGCGCATGAACGGATGGATACGGCAGAAGTACGTGTAGGTCCCGGGCGGCAGCTCCTCAGGCGTCGACCACGACTTCAGCCCGTTCGTGGGCGGCAGGCCGTTGCCGCCCAGCTCGCCCGAGTCGAAGTCCACCGGCCCGTCGGCCAGCGGATAGGCGATGCCGGTCGTCCGGTTGCACGGCTGCTTGCAGGCCGTGATCGTGTGGAACGCGGGCTCGCCGTCGTTGTCGGTGAACGTCAGCGGCGTGCCCTGCTTGACGATCGGCGGCGTGCCGTCGGGGCCGGAGATGCTGAGGTCGCCCTGGCTGTATTGGAAGTTGTCGATCGTCACGGCCGAGTCGGCGCCGAACACCGGTCCGTCCGGAAGGGTCGACGGGTCGGGCAGCCCGGCGTTATCGTCGCCGTGGTTGTCGTTCTCCGGGAGGTGGCCGTGCGTGATCTGGCCGGGCCAGTCCACCTTTTCGACGAACGGATCGCGCCCGCCGGACTCGTCCGCGTACCAGACGAGCATGATCCCCATCGACTCGTACCACGACGACCGTTCCGAGTCGTATGTCGTGGTGATCCGCAGCTGATCGCCCTTGTGGATCTGGACCCGCCAATCGGGCGGCGTCACCGTCGTCGCGACGTCCCAGGAGACCGCGCCGGCAGGTTCGAAGTAGTCGGCCATCGACTTGAACAGGTGCACGGTGTCGCCGTCGGCGGCGGGACGCGCGCACGCTTGCTTGACCGCCCGCGACGACTTCGTGCTGGACGCCGACGCCCGTTTGGCCTTGGTCATGGCGCGGCTGCATCGTGCCGCGATGGTCGACGCCGAGGCGGCCTGGGCGCCGGGCCGCGTCAACCAGAGGTCGTCGTGCAGCCCGCCCGGATGGAGGTGACCGCCGGTGCCGAGCAACAGCATGTCGTGGTCGGCGACGAACAGGTTGCGCTGCCGCCCGCCCGGATACGCGTTGGGATCCTGGTCCGGATACGTGAACGTGCCGTTGGTGCCGGATCCGCGGTGCACGTCGAAGACCGGGTAGATCTCGCCCGAGCGGACGTCCATCCACAGCGGCTTGGCCTCCCGCATCCCCTTGGCCCCGGGCGCGGTGTCGGGCACGAAGTCGACGTCCCAGGTGATGTAGACCTTGGTCGGGCGCGACGTGAGGTTGTGGATCATGTAGTTGAGGATCCACTTGTCCGACGCGCGGTAGCGCATGGCGTAGCCCTTGGGCAGCTGGAAGACCGTCTTCTCCTCGCCCGCGGCGAAGAACGGCGCAAAGCCCCCGCCCGATGCGACGCCCGGATGCGTCGCGTTGTACCAGACGGCGTGGTGCAGGTGGATGACGTCGACGGGCGGAACGGTGCCGTCCATCAGCGTCAGATTCGGCTTCATCCTTGTGATCCAGCCGTCGACCTTGGGCTTGGGCACCTCGTTTGCGCCAATCTGGATGTTGTTCTGCCCGGCCTGGATCGGCAGCGGCCCGTACTGGTAGTGGAGGTGCTTGATGCCCGGGTAGTCGACATGCGCGATCTCGGGCGTGTCCGCCAGCTGCGGCGTGAGGTTCTCGGCGCCCTGCGCGAGTGCGGGCACAGCCAGCATCACGACGCAGGCGAACAGGCCTGCGAACAGGCGCGCACGGTAGGCCACGCCGGAATAGTTGCATCCTTTTGCGCCCGAAATGCAAATAGATTCGGGAAGCGTTCGGTAAGACTGGGCGCACGCCCGCTCAGTGCCGGAAGTGGCGCTTCCCCGTGAACACCATCGCCACTCCGGCGGCGTCCACGGCCGCCACGACCTCGGGGTCGCGGCGCGACCCGCCGGGCTGGATGAGGGCCGTGATTCCCGCCGCGATCGCCAGCTCCGGACCGTCGGCGAAGGGGAAGTACGCATCCGAGGCGAGCACCGCTCCCGCAAGCGAGTCGGCCGTGCTCTTCTCGATCGCCAGCCGCACCGAGTCGACCCGGCTCATCTGCCCCGCGCCGATGCCAGCCGTCGCCAGGTCCTTGGCCAGCACGATCGCGTTCGAGCGCACGTGCGTGCACACGCGCCACGCGAACAGCAGCTCGTCGCGCTCGGCGTCGGTCGGCGCGCGCGTGGTCGCAACCCGCATCGCCTCCCACGGCTCGCGCTCGGTGTCGCGGTCCTGGACGAGCAGCCCGCCCAGGACCTGCTTGACCTCGGGCTCGTCGAGCGACGGGGCACGGCGCTCGGTGTCCTCGAGCACGCGGAGATTGGGCTTGCCGGCCAGGATCTCGAGCGCCTCGTCGCTGTAGCCGGGAGCGACCACGACCTCCGCGAACTGCCCCGCGATGGCCCCAGCCAGCGCGCCGTCGACGGGCCGGTTGACCGCGATGATGCCGCCGAACGCGCTCATCGGGTCGGCCGCGAAGGCGCGCTCGTAGGCCTCGAGCACGTCGCGGCCGAGCGCGCACCCGCTCGGGTTGTTGTGCTTGACGATCGCGCACGCCGGCAACGTGAACTCGTCCACCAGCAGCCGCGCGGCGTTGAGGTCGAGCAGGTTGTTGAACGACAGCTCCTTGCCCCCGTGCTGGTGGACGCGCGAGAGGAGGTGCGTGCGCGCGCCCACCTGGCTGTAGTACGCGGCGCGCTGATGCGGGTTCTCGCCGTAGCGGAGGTCGCTCACCTTCTCGTACGCGCGCACGAGCAGCGGTGGGAAGCGCTCCTTGCGCTCGCCGAACCAGCGGGCGATCGCGGTGTCGTAGCGCGCGGTGTAGGCGAAGGCCCCCGCGGCGAGCGCCTCGCGGGTCGGCAGCGAGAGCCGGCCCCCGGAGTCGCGCATCTCGGTGAGCACGCCGCCGTAGCTCTCGGGGTCGACCACGACCGCGGCGAAGGCGAAGTTCTTTGCCGCCGCCCGGATCATGGTGGGACCGCCGATGTCGATGTTCTCGATCGCATCGGCCTCGGCGACGTCGAGCCGGGCGACGGTCTGCTCGAACGGGTAGAGGTTCACCGCCACGAGGTCGACCCACTCGACGTCCTGCTCGTCGGCGGCCTGCAGGTGGGAGGCGTCGTCGCGCCGGGCGAGCAGACTCGCGTAGAGCTTGGGGTGCAGCGTCTTGACCCGCCCGTCCATGATCTCGGGGAAGCCGGTCAGGTCGGTGATCGAGCGCACCTCGAGGCCGGCCTGCTCGAGCGCCCGCGCCGTACCCCCGGTGGACACCAGCTCGACGCCGAGGTCGGCCAGGCCGCGCGCGAAGTCGACGATCCCGGCCTTGTCCGAGACCGAAATGAGCGCCCGCCGGACCTTGACCTCGCCCGGTGCGGTCGGCTCGGTCGCCGTGCGTTCAGCCATCGGAGGAAACATAGACACGGCGCGGATGTTCGGGATCGATACGGACGGCGCCCGCTGCGATCGCGCGCACCGCCTCGGGGAGCAGGTCGTGCTCGATCGGCTGCAGCGCCGCGTGCACCGTGCGGGCGTCGTGGGGCTCGGGGAGCTCGACCGCCCGCTGGAAGATCACCGGCCCAGAGTCGACCCCCTCGTCGACGAAGTGGACGGTCACGCCGAACACCTTGACCCCGTAGGCGACTGCCTGCTCGATCGCCCGCACGCCCGGGAACGCCGGCAGCAGGGCCGGATGGACATTGATCACGCGGTTGGGGAAGCGGGCGAGGAACACCGCGGTCAACAGCTGCATGTACCCGGCCAGCACGACCAGCTCGACGCCGCGCTCCGCCAGCCAGTCGGCCATGGCGGCGTCGCGGAGCGCGCGGTCGGACTCGGGAAACGCCCGCGCCGTGACGCCCGCGTCGCGGGCGCGCTGCAGCGCGGGGACGTGGGCGACGTTCGATCCCACCGCGACGATCTCGATGCCCGCGCGACCGTGGACCTTGTCGAGCAGGGCCTGGAGGTTCGTGCCCTCGCCCGACGCGAGGACCCCGACCCGGAACGTGCCCGCCATCACGCCGCGAGCTTGGGGAAGCGCCCGCCCGTCGAGCGCAGCCGCCCGTCGGCCAGGAGCGCGTCGACGCGGCCCAGCACCTCATCCCGCGACAGGTGGCCGAACGTGCCGTAGCGGGGAAGGCCGTCGTAGGCGTTGTCTCGGATCACGCGCGAGCGCCCGCCGCGCAGGATCTCCACCGTCCGGGTGCGGCCGACCGCCGGACGGGCCGTGGTGACGACGTCGACGATGGCCGCGTCGAGGTCGCCGTCGGCGACGGCGGCCCGGTGCGTCTGGAGCGGCGGCGAGACCGGCGCCACGGGGAGCGCCTCCGGGTCGCACATATCGCAGCAGGGTCCCGAGGGCGCGGGCTGCGCCGGGTCGCCGAAGTGGCGCAGGATCGCTGCGCGGCGACACTCGGCCTGCTCCACGAAGCGCCAGATCGACCGGTACTCGCGCCAGCGCGCGCGCTCGGCCTCGGCGGATGCGGTGCGGCAGATGGCCAGCGCGCGCCGGTCGAACGGCGCGAGCACCCGTCCCGCGGCGCGGTCGGGGGGCGCGGGCGCCGGCTGCAGCACACCGGCGCGAACCAGGTGGCCGAGGACCGCGCGCGCGCTGTCGTCGGCTGGGCCGGCCGCGTCGGCGAGCAAGGCCATGGGGACGTCGTAGCGGCCGTCGGCGTCGGCCGATCCCTCGATCAGGCGCGCGACGGCGCCGAACGCCCCCTCGTCGAGCCGCGCTCGCTCGATGAAGAACACGTGCAGCCCCTTGTCGCGCGTGCTCGCGAACAGCAGTGCGCGCGCCTGCCCGCCGTCGCGCCCGGCACGGCCCGCCTCCTGGTAGTAGGCCTCGAGCGACGGCGGCACCGTCGCATGGGCGACCGTGCGCACGTCGGCCTTGTCCACGCCCATGCCGAACGCGTTCGTGGCCACCACGACCTCGGCCTCGCCCGCCATGAAGCGGCGCTGTGCCTCGGCCCGCTGGACGCGCCCGAGGCCGGCGTGGTAGACGACGACCTCGACGCCGAGCGCGGCGCGCAGCTCGGCCCCCAGCGCCTCCGATGCCACCCGCGTGCCCGCGTACACGATGGCCGGCCGGTCCTCGGGGGCGGCGAGCGCCGCCGCCAGGCGCCGCGCCTTCTCCGCCGGCGACCGCGCCGACACGACGGAGAAGGCCAGGTTCGGGCGCTCGAACCCAGTGGTGACCTTGACCGGGTCGCGCAGGCCCAGGCGCGCGACGATGTCGGCCGCGACGCGCGGCGTGGCGGTGGCGGTCGAGGCGACGAGCGCCCGGGCGCGCACGTAGCGCGCGGCATCCGCGAGCCGGAAGTAGTCGGGCCGGAAGTCGTGGCCCCACTGCGAGACGCAGTGCGCCTCGTCGACGACGAACAGGCCGACGTCGGCATCCCGGATGCGCTCCGCGAACCCGGGCGACGCGAACCGCTCCGGCGCCACGTAGAGCAGCCGCAGCCGGCCGCTCAGCGCGCGCTCGAGCGCCCACCGGTTAGCGGCGCCGTCCTGCTGGGCGTTGACGAGCTCGACCCGTTCGTCGACCGCCTTGAGCGCGTCGACCTGGTCGCGCATCAGCGCCACCAGGGGCGAGACGACGATGGAGAGGTCGTCGCGCAACAAGGCGGGGAGCTGATACGTAAGCGACTTGCCCGCCCCGGTCGGCATCACCACGAGGACATCGCGCCCGGCGAGCGCAGCACGCACCGCTTCCTCCTGTCCGGGACGGAAGTCCTGGAAGCCGAAGCGGTCCTGCAGGGCGAGGCGCGGATCCATGGGGCGGCCGACCATAGCGCCGCCCCCGGCGGCGGGAATCCCACTCAACACAGTCGTTGCCGTTAGGGTCCGTAGGACGACGCAACTCCGTGGAGGATCGATTGATGCCAACCGGCACCGTGAAGTGGTTCAGCGACGAGAAGGGCTTCGGCTTCATCACACCCGACGACCCGGGCAAGGATCTGTTCGTGCACCACACGGGCATCATGGGCGAGGGCTTCCGTTCGCTCGACGAGGGTGCCAAGGTCTCCTTCGACGCCGAGGCCGGCGAGAAGGGTCCCAAGGCCGTCAACGTTCAAGTCCTCTAGCCTGGCCCAGTCGGCGCCCTCTACGCTCGGATGAGCGGCAACTCGTCCTCGAGGGCGAATTTCCCGTTCGCGTCCTCGGTGCCCGCGAGCGGGTAGTCGCCCGAGAAGCACGCGTCGCAGTGGCGGTCGCGCGGCTGGCGCAGCGCGCGGTAGACGCCGGCGAGCGACAGGTAGTGCAGCGAGTCGCAGTGAAGCTCGGCCGCCACCTGCTCGGGCGAGCGGCCGTGCGCGATCATCTCCTCGCGCGTGGACATGTCGATCCCGTAGTGGCAGGGGTGCTTGATCGGCGGCGCCGAGATCCGCATGTGCACCTCGGCCGCCCCCGCGTCGCGCAGCATCTGGACGATCTGGCGCGTCGTGTTGCCGCGGACGATCGAGTCGTCCACGACGACCAGCCGCTTGCCGGCCACGACCTCGGGGATCGGGTTGAACTTCAGGCGCAGGCCGTGCTTGCGCAGCTCCTGGCCGGGCTGGATGAACGTCCGGGCGACGTAGCGGTTCTTCACGAAGCCGTCGTCCTGGGGCAGCCCGGACGCGCGCGCCACGCCGCGGGCCGCGGCGTTGCCGGAGTCGGGCACCGGGATGACCAGGTCGGCCTCGACCGGCGCCTCGCGCCAGAGCAGCTCGCCCATCCGGCCGCGTGAGGCCTGGAGCACGTCGCCGCCCATCCGCGAGTCCGGGCGCGCGAAGTAGATGTACTCGAAGACGCACATTGCCTCGCGGTCCGACCTGACCGCCTGCTTCGTGTATAGGCCCTTGGGGCCGAGCACGACCATCTCGCCCGGCTCGACCCGGCGCAGCAACTTGGCGCCGATGATGTCGAACGCGCACGACTCCGAGGCCACGCAGTAGCGGCCGTCGAGCATGCCGAGCGCGAGCGGGCGCAGGCCAGCCGGATCGCGGAAGGCAACCACCTTGTCACGGGCCATGACCACGGTCGAGAACGCGCCCTGCAGCCGCGGGACCACGTCCATCACCGCGTCCTCGATGCGCTCCGCCGGATGGGTCGACAGCAGCGCGGCGATGATCTCCGAGTCGCTCGTGGAGCGGAAGCCGACGCCCGCCTCAACCAGTTCGGAGTGGAGCTCGACGGCGTTGATGAGGTTGCCGTTGTGGGCGAGGGCGAGCTCGCGGGAATCCGAGCGCCACACCGGCTGGGCGTTCTCCCACGAGCTCGAGCCGGTGGTCGAGTAGCGGACGTGGCCGATCGCCATGTCGCCCTCGAGCGAGCGCAGCTTGTGCTCGTCGAAGACCTGCGAGACGAGGCCGCGGTCGCGCAGGGTCATGATCGACTGGTCGCGCGCCACGGCGATGCCCGCGGACTCCTGGCCGCGGTGCTGGAGCGCGTAGAGGGCGAAGTACGAGAGCCGGGAGACGTCGCGGTCCGGCGCGTATACGCCGAAGACCCCACACTCGTCTCGCGGCCCGTCGCGATGGTCGAGGAGATCGCTCATGTGAGGGGCACCGCCTGTCCCCGAGGCTACCAGCGGCCCCGGCATCGACCGGGGGTCAGGCCGCTCGTTAGGAGAACAGTCGGGCAAGGCCCGCCTCGAACGCGTGGCCCAATTCCTCCAACGTGCGGTGCAACGCGGGTTCGCCGCCGACCGCGATGCGCAGACCGTCGCCGCCCACGCGGCCGATCACGACGGCGCCGGGCAGCGACCGCAGGTCGGCCGCGTCGCCGGAGACGACGAAGGCGGCGCCGAAGGCCTCGCCGAACAGCGTCGTGTCGCGATCGCCCAGCACCGGGAGGTCGACCTCGGCTCCGTGCCCGCCCGCCAGTGCGGACTCGGCGAGCGCCAGCGCGAGGCCGCCCTCGGCCACGTCATGGGCGCTGCGCACGCGGCCGTGTCGGACCGCGTCGCGCACCGCCGTATGCGCGTGGCGGATCGCTTCCGGGTCGGGTGCCGGAATGGTCGCCAGCGCCGCGCCGCGCAGCTTGGCCAGCTCGCTGCCGTGGAGCGAGGGTCGAAACGCGCCCACGAGCGCGATCGCGTCGCCGTCGCGGTGGAAGGCCAGGCGGCCGGCACGCGCGGCTTCGGGCAGCTCGCCGACCATGCCGACGATCGGGCTCGGATAGATGGGCCCGTCCGGCGACTCGTTGTAGAGCGAGACGTTGCCCCCGACCACCGGCACGCCCAGCGCGCGGCACGCCTCCGCCAGCCCCGCGACCGCCTGCTCGAGCTGCCAGGCCACGTGCGGCTTCTCCGGGTTGCCGAAGTTCAGGCAGTTGGTCAGTCCCAGCGGCTCGGCGCCGGCCGCGGCGAGGTTGGCCGCGCACTCGTAGACCGCCTCGGCCGCGCCACGCCGCGGGTGGCAAGCCACGCGCCGGCCGTTGCCGTCGAGCGACATCGCGATGGCGGGACCGTCGCCGGCGGCCGGATCGAGCACGAGCACGGCGGCATCGGCCTGCGCCGGGCGCCGCACCGTGCGCGACTGCACGATCGGGTCGTACTGCTCGAAGACCGGAAGGCGCGACGCGAGGTTGGGCGACTCCAGCAGCGCGACGAGCGCGTCGCCCGGGTCGGCCGAGTCCAGCGTGCGCGCGGGCGCCGGGTAGGGCGGCGCGGCCGGCGGATCGGGCTCGAGGTCGTAGAGCGGGCAGTCGACCAGGATCGGCACCGGCAGGTCGGCGACGACCGCACCGTCGTCGAGCACGCGCAGCCGGCCCGAATCGGTGATCTCCCCGATCGCGGTCGCGGGTACCTGCCACCGCTCGCATACGGCCAGCACCGCATCCAGCCGGTCGGGCGTGACCACGCACAGCATGCGCTCCTGGGACTCGGAGATCATGATCTCCCACGCCGCCATGCCCGGCTCGCGCAGCGGTACGCGCGCGACGTCGACGTCCGCGCCGACCCCGCCCTTCTCCGCCATCTCGCTCGCCGAGGACGTCAGGCCCGCCGCACCGAGATCCTGCAGGGCGACGAGCAGGTCGCGGTCGAGCAGGTCCAGGGAGCACTCGAGCAGCTCGGACTCGGCGAACGGGTCGCCGATCTGCACCGACGGGCGCTTGAGCTGGTCGCCCTCGCCCAGCTCGGCCGAGGCGAGGACCGACGCCCCGCCGATGCCGTCGCGTCCCGTCGACGCCCCCAGGAGCACGAGCAGGTTGCCCGGCCCGGCCGCGGCGCTACGGATGAGCCGCTCCTGCGAGGCGAGCCCGACGCACATCGCGTTGACCAGGCAGTTGGCCTCGTAGGGCGCCTCGAAGTAGACCTCGCCGCCCACGGTGGGGACGCCGATCGAGTTCCCGTAGTGGCCGATGCCGGCCACGGCGCCCTCGAACAGGTAGCGCGAGCGCTCCGAGCTCGGCTCGCCGAACCGCAGCGAGTCGAGCACCGCGATCGGGCGCGCGCCGACCGCGAAGACGTCGCGCAGGATCCCGCCGACGCCGGTCGCGGCGCCCTGGAACGGCTCCACCGCCGAAGGGTGGTTGTGCGACTCGACCTTGAAGGCGACCGCCGTGCCGCCGCCGACGTCGACGGCGCCGGCGTTCTCCCCCGGCCCGAGGACGAGCCGCGGCCCCTCGGTCGGCAGCGTGCGCAGGAGCTTGCGCGAGTGCTTGTAACCGCAGTGCTCGCTCCACATGAGCGAGAACATGGCCAGCTCGACGTCGTTGGGCTCGCGCCCGAGGTCGACGACGATGCGCGCGTACTCGTCGCCGGTGAGGCCGAGCTCGACGGCGCGCGCCGCCTGGTCAGGCAGCGACGGCGCGCTCAAGGGCCAGGCTTTCGAAGAGCTTCAGGCCGTCGGCCGATCCGGTCAGCGGGTCGACCGCGTGCTCGGGGTGCGGCATCAGGCCGAGCACGTTGCCCTCGGCGTTGCGCACGCCGGCGATGTCGTCCTGGGATCCGTTCGGGTTGTGGCCCGGCGCGTAGCGCAGGACGATCTGGTGCTCGTCGAGCGGCTCGGGCGCGTAGAAACGACCGGTCGTGTGCTTGACCGGGATCGACAGCAGGTCCCCGCGCGCGCACGCGCGCGTAAAGGCCGTGTCCGGGTTGACCACTTCGACGTCGACCTGGCGGCAGACGAAGCGCAGCGACGTGTTCGGCAACAGCGTGCCCGGAAGCACCCCGGCCTCGCACAGCACCTGGAAGCCGTTGCAGATGCCCAGCACCGGGCCGCCGTCGCGAGCGAACGCGAGCACCGAGTCCATCACCGGCGCGAAGCGCGCGATGGCGCCGACGCGCAGATAATCGCCGTAGGAGAATCCGCCCGGGATCACGACGGCATCGACACCGTGCAGGTCGCGGTCGGCGTGCCACAGCAGCTCGGCCTCGCCGACGCGATCGGCCGCGAGCAGGGCGTCGCGCTCGTCGCACGACCCGGGGAAGCGAACTACGCCGAAGCGCATGCCGCCGAAGATAGCGGTGGTCGGGGTCGGATTCCGCGCGCGCCTAAGGCCATAGGTCGGCGTTCCTCGCTGCAGAGAACCGCCCATAACCCACCCGGCGAAGCCGTGCTGGGCACGGCGAGCCCCGAGGGTCTAGCGAGGGGCGGCGAGAATGGCCTTAACGGATCTCGTAGTCCTCGATCAGCGGGTTCGCGAGGAGCTTCTCGCACATCTCCGGAAGGCGGTCGGGGTCGTCCACGTCGAGCTCGACCAACCGACCCACCCGCACGTCGCGCACGCCCCCGAACCCCAGCGCTGGGAGCGCGCGCTCCACCGCCTGGCCCTGGGGATCGAGGATGCCCGCCTTCGGGCGGATGAGGACGAGCGCCTTCACGCCGCGGTGCGCGCGGTCCACGCGCTGAACGGCTCGCCGGCGATGCGCT
>Ga0111538_10013195_pt1 | contig 10903 bp, 11 predicted proteins | sample SoiMethybrSBSTD1_FD_79669 | JGI IMG/M metagenome (GOLD analysis project Ga0111538, IMG submission 79669) | Bulk soil microbial communities from a Populus tree surrounding site in Tennessee, USA - Soil MetaG P. TD hybrid SBSTD1 (version 2)... | ecosystem: Environmental > Terrestrial > Soil >... | reverse complement strand
GAAGCTGGTCCCAAGGGTTGGGCTGTTCGCCCATTAAAGCGGTACGCGAGCTGGGTTTAGAACGTCGTGAGACAGTTCGGTCCTTATCTTCCGTGGGCGTTGGAGTGTTGCGAGGAGCTGTCCCCAGTACGAGAGGACCGGGATGGACGCACCTCTAGTGCACCAGTTGTCGCGCCAGCGGCACAGCTGGGTAGCTATGTGCGGATTGGATAACCGCTGAATGCATCTAAGCGGGAAGCCAACCTCAAGATGAGCACTCCCGGGAGTAATCCCCACAGACCCGTCGAAGACTACGACGTTGATAGGCTGCAAGTGGAAGCACGGCAACGTGTGAAGCTGAGCAGTACTAATTGGTCGTGTGGCTTGACCTTTGAATTCACCTCTGAAGTTCAGTATTGTGCCATTGTCATGTAGAGAGTGTAAAGATTTCCGGCGGTCATAGCGAAGGGGCCACACCCGTTCCCTTTCCGAACACGGAAGTTAAGCCCTTCAGCGCCGATGGTACTGCATGGGTAACTGTGTGGGAGAGTAGGTCGTCGCCGGGATAGATAGTTGAGAAAAAGCCTACTTTGTGTGGGCTTTTTCTTCTTAAATTTATACTTGCTGCAGTTCCTGCCAGCATGACGCACTTGCTGCCAAAATTAACATATCGCCACAACCTAAGATTGTGTCTGCTGAAGGACTCAAAATAAACTCGCCCTCTTGATGCTTAATAGCTACAACAATAGCACCCCATCGTTCGCGCAGACGCGATTCACGTAGAGTTTTCCCTACGAACTCCGAGTGCTCACGCACCTCAATCTCACCCAACTCCGTATGCCTCTCGGCATCGAAGACCACGGAATTCAAAAACTCGTTCACTGCAGGCTGGAGAAGTCCCAGAGCCATACGTTGCCCACCAATCGTATACGGAGTAACGACACGGTCTGCTCCTGCACGGAGTAGTTTTTCCTCCATCTCCCGGCTCGATGCACGTGCGACTACCTGCAGGTACGGGTTGAGCCCTTTCGCACTGATCACCACCAAGGCATTATCAGCATCGCCAGAGAGAGCCGTAGCTAAGCCTCGGGCATGTGCAACACCAGCGGTAAGCAGGATACTATCGCTGGTCGCATCCCCCTCGATGTGCAGGACACCATTCGCACGCAGCATTTCCAGCACTACGGGATCCCGCTCAATCACCACAAAGGCTAACTCGCGTCGTGTCAGTTCACGTCCAATCTGGGCTCCCATACGCCCAAATCCGCAGACAATATAATGGTTGGAAATCCGGTCAATTACACGGTCCATGCGACGCCTCCACCATGCATGACGGATGTGATCCTCTAAAAGCGCTGCCACCATGCTCTCGGCAGCCCACGCCATTGTACTGACCCCAAACAGAATCAGGCCGATAGTAAAAGTACGTCCTCTGGGAGACAGAGGATGTACTTCCCCAAATCCTACTGTTGATATGGTCGTTACCGTCATATACAAGGCGTCGAGGATCGTCATATCCTCGAGAGTGTGATACCCAATAGTCCCCACCGCAACCAAAGCTCCGAGCACTACCAGGGCTTGCCACACGCTTTTCACGAGCGCTCCAGTCCGAACTCTCTGTCGATAGTAAATTGCAGTCCGCTCAGGGAGCTGGCGTTAGGAGGGAGGAATAGTCTCTATATGGGATAATACAGGGCTGCCCTGCCGCATAGTGATACATACTGCCAGCAATCTCAGGGGTGAGAGCAAGAATAGTAGAGGACACAGTGCCATAGCGCTCATGGTCACGATGCATACAGATGGTCTCGCGATCCTTCACACCGTTTTCGTGATCACGACAGACTTGCTGCAGAAGTGGTAAACAGCACTGCCATTCCATATATGGTGCGTGTTGGAGCAAACGACGCGCCCGACGAATGCGTACTGTCTCGAAATCGTTGATATTGCCGTTGGCCAGAATATGTAACCCGGGCTCTAAACGGTGTATGGAAACTTTCCCTTCGTAAGCTGCCCAGAGGAGCTCATGGTGATCTATTATAAGTAGATTAAAGGGATTATAGCGATCAGGAGCCTCGCTTAGGACGAGGTCGACAGCCTCTGCTGCAGTACTACAGTGTAAGGCTTCCAGACACAAAAGACCGCGCGAGCGACGTTGCGGATCGTTTTCTTGATCCTCCCGTATACGCCGATTCGTCAAACCAATTGCCAAGCCATGGGTGTTAACTCCTAACCAGGTGCCGCCAGCGCGCGTATCGCGCCCGCCCCATATAGCTGGGGTGTGAGCTAATTGGTGCGGCTCTTGTGTTGGACGGTCATAGTATTCATCGCGATTCGCCACGATAACTATAGGATACCCTGGGACGCCTTTGTGAATCACCATCAAAAGGCACATATGCTCCCCATCTCCTCCCTTGGGCTATTATCTAACACAAGTGCTCCACCTCTTACTGGCATTTCCGTATGTCCTCTGTTACCATGCCAGAACAGCCACACTATTGTAGCATAACTGTCATGTGCGCTATGGTGAAGTGGACAGGTATAGCCGAACGAAACAACGCAAGCGAGATAACCAATCCATTGCAGGTACAGATGTGAACACGCGCATTCTTTGTAGCCTCCAATGCATGATGTTGTATATTCTGGCAACTGTGCCTCCCGTCGCGATTGCCATGGGAGATACACAAACCGGGAAAGCAATTTATGAACGCTCATGTATAGGCTGTCACGGTCCGACTGGACAGGGGGGACGCATGGCCGCTATGCTAGCAGTGCCACCGCGCAACCTCGCTGAGCAAGCCTATATGGGCACACGCTCTGATCAACAGCTCTTTGACGTGATTAGTAAAGGCGGAGCGGCCACAGGTCTGTCCGCCGCTATGACGGCTTTTGGAAGTCAACTCAGTGAGCAACAGATCTGGGATACCGTAGCATACATCCGCACCCTGGCTGCTGGCTCGGAACCTGCTACACAGGTCCCGAGTAGCACATCGTCCAAGGCCAGTGCACCTACTGCCGACTTGGCCATGGCACGTTTGCGGCTCTCCATTTGGCCAGAGTATGATGATCCACGGGTCCTCATCATGTTGCGCGGTGAGATGACACCACGCCAGGCTTTCCCTGCTAGCATCACCCTGCCCATACCCAAAGGCGCTGAGATTATTGGGGCTGGGATGGTTTCTGAGCAAAACGAACTCTTGCTCCATCCGCACCAAGTAGAACCTGGTAATATCCAGGACACCCTGCAACTCAACCTGCCAGTGCCACGTTTTTTTGTAGAATTCTATTACAACCCCTTCACTACGAGTGGGCCAGAGAAGCGTTTTGTCTACCCTGCTCCTACGACGTATCCTATCGAACTCTTTAAGGTTGATATCCAGCAGCCTCTCAAGGCCACCGCCTTTACGCTCGACCCAGCGCCCATGGAGCGCACGACGGATAACCAAGGCTTTACCTATCACCAGTTTACCTATCGTGATGTTGGGAAAGGACAAAGCCAGGTTTTTACCATCGCCTATACGAAAACCGCGACCACTCCCTCAGTAGCGAAGCAGCAGCCAACGCCACAGCCCACAGAGAAGGCACGTGCACGCTCAGACAATACCCTTGTGGTCTTGAGCATCTTCGCTGGAGCCATCCTCCTTTTTGCGGGATGCGCCTGGCTTATGCAACGTTCCCAGCGCCAACATATGCCTACTACAACACCACCAGCCCTGCCTGTCTCCATGTCAGACACCCTGTTGGCGCTTTTGCGGGAAGATATACTACCTCAGGAGACAGAGGCCACGGATGTGCCCCCAATGCCGCCGCAAACCAGGGTAATCAATTTTTGTGCAAACTGCGGCCGCAAGCTGCTCCCAGACGATCGTTTTTGCTCAGGATGTGGCAAGCCTATTAAACGATAAGTTCAGACAACACAAGCCCAGCAGGGCATAGATACACATGTGCATGGTACCTCTCCTAGCCATCCATTGCCACCAACACGTCAGCCACGGCTCTGCGCACAACCCCATATGCCGGCATTGCTGCGGCGCGGGATGCCGATCATTGTCGTCACCCTGTGCAGCCGTCCGCTGGGTTATGTTTGTGTGGCAATTCAGGCTTGGCTCTTTGAAGCTACCCTTCCAACGCCGGTGCACATGCCTTGAGAGGAGATGACAGACACACAGCGAGCAGGTAATATCAGGGCGGCAGCAACCATGTTCATACTTTGCCAATAGCACACAGCCTTGCCCAGGAGGAATCTCAGCATGCCCGAGTTTCGCTACCAGGAAATTTTTGAGCACGGCCATGACAACACCACATACCGCAAGCTCACCGCTGATTACGTATCCACGACTACGTTCGAGGGGCAGGAAATCCTCAAAATTGCCCCTGAGGCGTTAACACTGCTTGCCCGTGAGGCCATGGACGACGTGGCTCACTTGCTACGCCCTGGCCATCTCCAACAGCTTGCCAACATCCTCGATGACCCAGAAGCCTCAGATAACGATCGCTTTGTGGCGCTCGAACTGCTGAAGAATGCCAACATTGCGGCTGGTCGAGTACTCCCCGGTTGCCAGGACACTGGCACGGCGATTGTGCTGGGTTATAAGGGCCAGCATGTCTTCACCTCTGGTGACGATGCTGAAGCGCTCTCTTGTGGCATCTATCAGGCCTACCGGGATCGTAATCTGCGCTATTCGCAGATGGCTCCTCTTGACATGTATGACGAAATAAATACAGGCACGAATCTGCCGGCACAAATTGAGATCTATGCTGAGCTAGGTAACTCCTACCGCTTTCTGTTCATCGCCAAGGGCGGGGGGTCGGCGAATAAGACATTCCTCTACCAGGAGTCCAAAGCTCTCCTAAATCCTGAGTCGCTCCTCACTTTCGTGGCTGATAAGCTGCACGCACTGGGCACTTCAGCCTGTCCGCCATACCATCTCGCACTTGTGGTAGGGGGGTTGTCTGCGGAGTTCACCCTCAAGACTGTGAAACTGGCCAGTTGCCATTACCTGGATGATCTACCTACCACGGGTAACGAGTTGGGGCGTGCCTTCCGAGACCATGATTTGGAGGGGAAAATTTACAAGCTCTGCGCTGATACAGGCATTGGAGCGCAGTTCGGTGGCAAATATTTTGCCCATGACGTGCGTGTGATCCGTCTGCCGCGTCATGGTGCCTCGTGTCCTGTGGGGCTAGGAGTATCGTGTTCAGCGCATCGCCAGATCCTCGGTAAGATTACCAGGGATGGGGTGTTCCTCGAGCAACTCGAAACGAATCCGGCGCAATACCTCCCAGACATCCAGGATGACCAACTCAGCGGTACGGTCGTGAGCATCGACCTCAACCGCCCGATAGCCGAGATCCTGGCAGAACTTCGCAAACACCCTGTGGCTACGCGCCTGTCGCTGACTGGCCCCATGATCGTGGCCCGCGATATCGCACATGCCAAGCTCAAAGAGCGCCTCGACGCTGGCGATGATCTCCCACAGTACTTCAAAGACCATGTCGTGTACTATGCTGGTCCGGCGAAGCAGCCCAAAGGATACGCCTCCGGATCATTCGGCCCCACCACAGCGGGGCGTATGGATACCTACGTCGACCTGTTCCAGAGCCATGGCGGTAGCATGGTCATGCTGGCCAAGGGCAATCGCTCAGCACAGGTGCGGGAGGCCTGCAAGCAACACGGGGGCTTCTACCTGGGTTCGATTGGTGGGCCGGCGGCACGCCTAGCGGAACACAGTATCAAGAAGGTCGAAGTGCTTGAGTATCCAGAGCTGGGTATGGAAGCTATCTGGCGTATTGAAGTGGATGATTTCCCAGCCTTTATTGTGGTGAACCATGAGGGCAAGGATTTTTATGCGGAACTAGCCTCCAAGCGGCCGCAGCCCCTGGTGCAGATCCGCACAGGACCCTAGGGCAGCAGTACGCGACGTTGTGGGAGGAGTCTCGCCAGAGCTCAGACGGCCAGGCAGCCTTTCAGACCACCAGTAGGCCACCGGACCGCGGCGGCTTGGTCCTGCGGGCATGCCTGGGGCTGGGCGACGGGTAGCGACCTCTGCTGCGCGCAGTGGGGAAGCGCAGCGAGCCTCAATGGGCGCGGCGCGCTCCGCAGCGGGGTGTCGGGGGTTCAACCCCTATCCAGGCTCAGCCAAGACCAATCGCGCTCCCGCAGCCAGTCGTACTCCCGCAGCCCTGCCTTCCACCGCGCCAGGAAGCCACCGGCCTCGCCCCACTCCTGGCAGCGGCGGTGGCCGTACTCTGCGAGCAGCGGCCTGTGGCCTCCGGTGCCCCTCACTGACAGGCGGAGCGGAGCACCAAGAAGGTCGTGTCCAGGGCCCTGCGGTCGGGAATGCGCTGGTTGTGATCTCCTAAAGGGAGAGGCTTGCGGGGTGGCCAGGGTGGCTCGATACGCTCCCACAGCGCGTCAGAGATGCGCCACCCGTCATCTGCGACTTCTGCGGTTCGCACAGGTGATCGTTGCCTTGTGGGGCCTGCGTCAGGCATCGGATCATCTCCTCGAGAACACGTTCTTTAACGTGAGTTCGGGATGAGGGATTATTGACAAAAAAGTGGCCCCCGCTCATGCTGGTTGGTTCAGCCACGAAGCCACGTCAACACAAGAGGGGGCCTATGAACGAGCTGCAGCTCATGACGATGGTCTGTGATAGCGACGATTGCTGCAAGCGCTTTGTACCGCTCTATCCCCAGCCTGTCCTTCCGTCTGGCCACGGCCACCGCCCACGGCCTCCCGCTCTTGCCCTGCGCGACATCATGACAAGCCGCGCGTCTTTTCATGGGAGCCACTCCCGCACCTTCACACATGACTAGACAGAAGCCGGGGGGCTGCCTCTGCTCCCGTCTTTCCCCCCCCTGGTCCGGTACACCCGCTTCGTGGAGTTGCGCCCGCGCGCCCGCGTGCCCCTCTGCTGCTCTGTGCCTCCCCGCAGGGGGCGCTGGACGGGGGGGCGTTGGTCGACGCCACCCCGCTGGTGGTGTGGCATAACCGCCGGATCAACGCCCAGCGAGTCTTGGCGGGGTGGGCCACGCGTGGGCAGACGTCGATGGGCTGGTTGTACGGTTGTCAGCTCCAGCGCATCGTGCATGACGAGGGCGAGCTGCTTGCCTTTGGCCGCACCAGGCCATGGCGACGACTGGAAGCCCGTGCCTGCCCTCGCCAAGCGGCTTTGTGGGCAGCTCTTTGGCGACCGCGGGTCTCTGCCCCAGGTCTTGCACGATCCCCTCTTGGCTCACGGGCGCGCCGTCTTGACCAACATCCGCACGAACAGGAAGAATCGGCTCAGGCCCTTATGGGACCAGGTGCTGCTGCGCACACGCGCCCGCATCGACACTCTCAACGACCCATGGCAGCACCTCAGCCCGATGGAGCACACGCAGCCTCGCCGTGTGACGGGGTGTATGGTCAATCTTGTGGCTGGCTTGGTCGCCTAGAGTTATCAGCCGAAAAAACCTTCCTTAGGGCGCAGGTATGATCCGAGGCGACCGGTATGCGCTATGTAGTTATCCCGAACTCAGGTTAAATATCTCCACCTCTAGCGTACTCCTGCCGCTGAAAGACGCTGAGCAGATTGGAGAAAGCATCAGCCCGCTGCACGCAGACCCAGCAACTGGTAGGTCAGTGGTGGGAGGCTATAGGCTGTGGCCATCTATGCCCAGAGTCGCCAGGGCGGCGCCCTAGCTCTTGGGGCAGTCCACCGCTCCATTCTGCTGGTACGGGAGCGGAGAGTGTGGCACAATAAGCCGTACGCTATACAGAATATAAGAACTGGCGGCGTAGCCAAGGAGGCCCCATGCCTGTTGACTATATCCCGCGTATCCAAGAAAAATATACGCAAGAGGGCTACCCGGCCTATAGATGGGTGGTAAACTCTGATCTACCACCGTGGCAACCGCTCCGCCGGCCCCTTTCCACATCTCGGCTTGGACTCGTGGCTTCTGGGGGGATCTACATCACCGGCCAGGTGGCGTTTCATTATAAGGATGATATGTCCTGGCGCGTGATTCCTACGGACGTTAAAACCACCGATCTGCGAGCTACCCACTTTGCCTATGATCTCACGGACGCGCGGCAGGATCCGAATGTCGTCTTTCCTATCGATACGTTACGAGGTCTGGTGAGTGAAGGCGTGATCGGCACTCTGGCAGCCAATGCCTATACCTTCATGGGCGGCATCTACTCAGCCCGGCGTGTCCAGCAAGAACTAGCGCCACAACTCCTCGAACGTCTCCTGGCTGAACACGTTGAGGCAGTGCTGTTCGTCCCAGTATGACCCGTCTGCCATCAGTCCGTTGGACTGATCGCTCGGCACGTCGAAGCGGCTGGCATTTCGACCTTGTGTATGAGCAGCGCCCTGGACATCACCCGGGCCGTGAACCCACCACGGGCGGCGTTTCTCGATTATCCGCTGGGACACACAGCAGGGAAGCCTCATGAGCCGGCTCTGCAACGTGAGATCCTCCTGCAGGCGCTGGAAGCATTTACCTCATTAACCGAGCCTGGGAGCGTCAAAATGCTCCCCTTTCGCTGGTCAGAAGATCAGGCCTGGCAAGCCACAGCCCAACGCGGGCCAGATGATCGCCGTCCACGTTACGACACCCCGCAGTACCAAAGCGAGGAGGACCGCCAGCGCGCTGAAGCCACGGGCCACAGCGTGTAGCGTGCCGACAGTCGCGCCTACCGTAAGACAGAACTGGAGCGTCAGGCGTTAAAGGTCTGCACCGTGGCCTTCGCTTTTGGCTTGGCTGCTGCCTTTGCTTTTTCCCCCTTTGCCGCTGGCCGGGGTGTGTCCTCTACCATATCCTCCAGGGCTTTGACCAGGAGACGTATGCCAACCCCAGTGGCGCCTTTGGGAACATAGGGCTTAGTCTCACGCGTCCACGCTGTGCCAGCAATATCGAGGTGCACCCATGGGATATCCCCGACAAATTCCTTGAGGAACGCCCCGCCAATAATCGAGCCAGCCTCACGCCCACTGCTGACATTTTTAATGTCAGCAAAATCACTCTTGATCTGCCTGCTGTACTCCTCAAACAGCGGCAACTCCCACACACGCTCAGCGCTATATTCCCCAGCAGCACGCAGCCGGTCCATCATGGCCTTATCCGTCCCCATCATGCCCGTCGCCTGGCTGCCCAAAGCGACCACTACGGCTCCTGTCAACGTGGCCAGATCGATCATGCACACGGGCTTGAGCTCCTGCACGGCATAGGCCAGCGCATCGGCCAGAATCAAGCGCCCCTCAGCGTCCGTATTGATCACTTCCACGGTTTTGCCAGACATGGCCCGCAGAATATCACCAGGCTTCACCGCATTGCCATTCGGCAGGTTCTCCGACGCGGGGACCAGGCCAACCACGCGGCGCGGATACCCCAGTTGGGCGAGGGCTTGCATGGTGCCAAGCACCGCCGCACCACCTGACATATCCATCTTCATGTCTTCCATATTGGCCGCAGGTTTAATGGAGATACCCCCACTGTCGAACGTGATCCCCTTCCCTATCAGGACAATGGGCTTTTCCTGTGCACCTTTTGGCGCATGTTCGAGGATAATGAACGCCGGTGGCTGCTCGCTGCCCTGGGCTACCCCGAGAAGGCACCCCATCTGGTGTTCACGTATGCCATCGACATCGAGCACATGGCAGTGCAGGGTCGTCGTTGCCGCAATCTCCTGGGCCTGCTTGGCGAGATAGGAGGGATTGACCTCATTTCCCGGACTGTTGCTCAAGTCACGGGCCATATTCACAGCCTCAGCGAGGATCTGACCGCGTTGTACACCGCTTTCCAGGGCGCGTTGCATCGTGCTTCCGCTCGCCAGAATGGACAGTTCGCGCAGATTATCTTTCTCCTCGTTTTCTGACGCCGTCTTATACTTCTTCAGTGTATACAGCCCTAAAAACGCCCCCTCTGTGAGAGCTTGGCCAACCTCACCTGGTTCCACATCGCTGGCAGGTGGCACAAGCGCCACAGAGCTCACGCCTAAACGGCGCGTCACCGTCGCTGCAGTCGCGCTCGCCTGCCGCAGTGCGTCGATCGTAAAAGCCTCAGGTTTCCCCAAACCCACCAGCAACACGCGTGGGGCCTGGATGGCTCCGCCTGTGCGTAGCAGAGCGGTACTGTTCAGGGCGCCGGAGAAATCACCGCTATCCAGATACTCACGGATACACCCATTGAGGCGCACGTCGAGTTGGGCGACGACGCTTTTCGGGGGGAGAGATTTCTCTTGTCGGAGAAAGACGGCCAGCACATCGGCGGCCACGAGTTCAAGTTTATCTCGCTTGACGACCACTTGCATCGCAGCACCTCGCTCCACGCTTTACGTTGACGGACATGCCATGCCTCAAAAAAGAACGCGACACAGATTTAAAGCCTGTCGCGCGCGCGCCATTACAGCAGCACCATAGCACTCACGCGGGGGTATTGCAAGTGCTAACCCTCTGTGGGCCAAGCACCAAAAAACGCGTGTGAGGTCCAGCCCACGCGGTCCATGGCATCCAGTGAGATACGCTGCGCGTTAACGGACTCTGAGTATGGGGTAAGCACCGGGTTTTTCGAGGCTTATAGGAGTCTTGACAAGCTTATAAAGGGATCGCTATAATGGGTGCTAACCCGTCGCTGTTGAACATCGCATCCTCACAGCCATGCAATCACCCGTCAATTGAAGGACCGTGCTAGTGGCCGCATCACAGCAAGGCAATTCTGCAGCCTTAGTGGTGAATATTGCCAATATTCCCGATGAAGATCTGGCGTTTCAGGCTGAAGTGATGGCAACGCATCTCCAGTTACCTCCAACCACGGAGGTCGAGCTCTCTACGCCCATACAGATAGAAGGTTGGCTCACCAAAGTGGCGGAGCAAGTCTATTTCCAGGGTACAGTCCGTGGGACGCTGGCGGCGCCATGCAGCCGTTGTTTGGACATTAT
>Ga0111538_10013193_pt1 | contig 10903 bp, 3 predicted proteins | sample SoiMethybrSBSTD1_FD_79669 | JGI IMG/M metagenome (GOLD analysis project Ga0111538, IMG submission 79669) | Bulk soil microbial communities from a Populus tree surrounding site in Tennessee, USA - Soil MetaG P. TD hybrid SBSTD1 (version 2)... | ecosystem: Environmental > Terrestrial > Soil > Tree... | reverse complement strand
GGGTGGTGAGAGCAAACGACGCCTTTCGGGAATTCCTGGATTCCTGCGGTTCGACACATTTACTCGCAGGCGGGTAATCCTGTTTGCCGCAGTTGTATTAGCGCTTGTTGTCGCCGAGAGTCTCCTGGGTGGGGTTAGTATTGACAGACGGCTTGCGAACCCGCGAACTGCTTTCGGAAGGCTGTCAACGTGGGCTGCCGCGGCTGAAGTGACGCTGGACAATCCAGTCTTTGGGGTTGGTCTCACAAACTACACCACTTACTTTGACCAGAAATACAGTTGGGCAGGCGATTCTGATCAGTCTTTTTTTGATGTGCGTGCCGCCGATAGCCCCCACTCGAACCCGCTTTGGATGATGTCGGAAATGGGCGCGATCGGATTTGTGCTGTACATCATAGCTAACGGATATATTTTTTTGATGGGCTATCGCGCGCTCAAGAGGGCCGACAGCGATGAGTTGCGCCTCGCCGCGATCAGTTACCTGGCGGTGACCTTGGCGTATTGGATTCCGGGGCTTACTTTGGCGAGCGGCTACTACTCAGACTTGAACCTCTACTTCTTCTTTATGCTGGGAGTTCTGTCAAATGGAAAATACCATGCCGCTTCCTGGCAAACGCCCGGAGCGATGTTAGTGTCCAAGTCCACAATTCGAACCGCTTCTGCCCAGGATACCCACTCAGAACCCGACAAGAACTCGCCGTCAGTCACGCCGCTCGGGACTTCTCTCGGCGCGTACGCGCTCCTTGGATCGGCTGCTGTGTTTCTGCTCAGCTTGATTGAGTGGATCGATCTGAGCGTCCAGCTTACTCCGGTCTTCGAGTCGTTCGGCGAGAGAGCGGCGTTCACAGCATACTTCAGCTTGAACCTGCTGGCCGGCCTAATCATAGGTCTCTCTGTCGGACTAGTTGCCAAACTTGGGTCCTTTTTCACGAGTAAGCTTCAACGGTTGCTTTCACGAAAAAGCGAGGTCAGGTTACAGCACAAGCTTGTCGCCGGCTTCGCTATTTCGTCACTTGCTGCGGCGCTGTTCTATTACGTACCCGCTGTCTTTCGATTTGTGCTTGGCGTGATCCGAGAGGCGGAAAAGGTTCCTCAGCTCACTAACGGATTGCTTAATCGCGAGAGACCGATCGTTTACTTGAGCATTCTTGGGCTGCTGGTTTCGTGCTGGATGATCTGGTCGATTGCTCGCAACGCCCGGCGCCTACCTGCTCCCGTGCTCTACGGTTGGTTGGTGCTGTGCGGGTCGCTGATCGCGTTAACTTATTACGTTGACTCGCGAATTGAAGTGCAGTTGTACGAGCCGTCACTGCATCGATCGTTGTTCTTGCTCGAGCTGACACTCTCGATGGGGTTTATCGGTTCGCTTTATTTCTGGCGAGTCAAAAAATCGCCCATCGTTTCTTCTTCTCGCGCTCTACGAGTGACCCTGGTTATCCTGGCTGCTGGAATCATCGCCGGCCTGATTTTCACGTTCTCTCAATTCGATAAGAACCAGAACCTCAAGACCCAGGTCTTTTTCCGCACGACTCAGACCAAGCAATATTTCAAACTCGCTCAATGGGTATTGGACTTCGATAGGGATGGTTACTCAGCGCTGCTCGGTGGCGGCGATGCCGACGACAATCGAGCGGCCATAAACCCATCGCAGCCTGAGATCGTCGCGGACGGTGAGGATAATAACTGCATTGGTGGCGATCTGTCGCAACAGGAGTTGGACGGCTGGCTGCAGGAACACAACAAGCTAAACAAGGTTTTGAATCCTGAAGCCAAACGATTCAATGTAATATTCATTTTTGTTGATGCCTTTCGCGCAGATCACCTGAGCGTCTATGGTTATGGTCGTGACACGACGCCAAACCTGAGAGCCTTCGCCGAGCGCGCAAGTGTCTTTGAGAATGCCTTCACTCCATCCCCGTACACCTTTGAGGCGTTTCCAAAGTTTATGAAGTCGAGCTACTGGGATGCGAACGTTGCTACTTGGACGGAGGTGTTCGCGAGCAACGGGTATAACACCATTCTGTTTCCGCGTCGCACATCGACAATGTTGCGCTACGTGAAAGGAATCTCGCAGGTAGTCCGGGACGGCACCAGCGGTCTTCAAGAGACGATTGATACTACGATCGAGGTGCTCGGCAAGCAGCCGACGGACCGATCAACCTGTGCCTTCGTATATATTCCCGACCCCCACATGCCTTACATCAGGCACGACGAACACGACTTTGGTTCATCTATTGTGGACTTATATGACGGAGAGGTGGCGCACACGGATCGTCATCTGGGGAGACTGTTTGACTGGCTTCAGCAGAGCGGCAAGTTGGACAACACCGTGGTTGTGGTTATGTCGGATCACGGCGAATCGCTCGGCGAACGAGCCGTATTCAAGCACACTACTCAGCTCTATAACGAACAGGCGCATGTGCCGATGATCGTCCACGTGCCCGCTTTGGCGCCGCGGCGCATTGCAGACTATGTCAGCACGGTCGATCTGGGCAGCACGATTCTGAACGCTGTCGGGATCGACTGCCCGCAGGAATACACAGGCATAAGCTTGCTTCCGCTGCTTCGAGGAGAGACGTTCACTCGCCCACCTGTCTATGGCGAACAAACTATGACAGAAGACTCGCGATATGTTCCGCTGGACCAATACGTGTATCCAAGCACAAAGAAATACATGATCATCACTCAGGACGGGTACAAGCTGATCTACAATCGGGATGTCAATTCGTTTGAGCTGTTCAACCTGAAGGACGACACTAAAGAACAACACAATCTATTCGATCGAATGCCGGAGCGAGCAGGGAAAATGCGAACTATGCTTTACCGCTTCGTCGATGTAGTTAGCGCAAGCAGGCCACACGAGGCTGATGAGAAGAAGTACAACCTTGGTCTTAAGAAAAGTAGGTCACCGAATTAGACACCCATTTGGAGTGCGCCGCCCTTTCCCGCATTCAGCGACATTCGCATGCGTGGCGGCGCTTTCGCAGTGTGGTGTAACGGCCACGAAAACTCGAGATTGGTTCGCCGCGGGCCGCGCCGTTTCTAGTCGCCTTCGAGCCAGAGCTTTATCCTCCGCTAATGCAACGCGAGGTTCTTAAGACTTCACACCACGCTACGAAAGCGCCGCCGCGCATGCGAACGTCGCTGAATGCGGAAGAGGGCGGCGCACTCCAAAGAAGGTGTCGAACTCGTTTCTCGATCAGTAATTCCGTTCGAGAAGAACTAATCGTCCAATTGTCCCCGATTCGCGAAAAGCGTTTTTGAGAAACATGAGCAGCGGGTCATAGCGTTCGGCCTCGAGCGCACGATTGCTGGTCAAAACAAGACGGACGTCTTTCTCCCGCAGTAATTGAAGGATTCGCGCGCGCTCGGCGTCATCAGTGCCGGCGTCGTTCCACAATGTCGCACCGGTGGGGCTGTTACGTTCCGCGAGAAAATAGTAAGGAGTTGCCTCGATTGCGTGCGCAAAGAAGTACCCGCCGGCCTCGACTCGCGTTTGAATCAACTCGACTGTTTGGTTTACTTCCAATGCACGCGCGCTCGGCATGTAGACTCCGCGGCCTCGGGAGAAACCTAATTCGGTGTCTGCTTTAAGCCGTATCCTGCCCGCTTCGAATTCAAAATAATTCGGCACAATAATCCGCGCTCCAAACACAAAAGCAACGACAGAAATTACTGCCAATTGAAATAGCCGAACGGAAGGGAACGAATGGTCGGCGCGCGGCCGCTCAGCTTCACTCGCGAGGCTCATCCCATAGCGCCGCGCAAATAAAACTGTGAGCAATATGAACGCAGGCGGAAGGGTGCCGATGACTAATCCTCGTACCGAGCGAGGAAAGACTTCCAGGTAGGACGCGATTGAGAACATCAACAGCACCACAAGCATCGCTCGCTGCCTCAAGGCGCTCTCATAACCGTGGCGTTGCCCGCGAACGTATGTCCACGCGGCGCAGAAAAAAACCGCCGGTGAAAACCAGAAGATTGAGTTATCAACAAACGACTGAGGCGCCACAACCGCGCATATCACTGCTCCTGCCAGCGCGGTAAGAGCAAGCGCCAGCCTCGATCTCGGAACTCTCTTTCCAATTGCCGCCACAACGCTCACCGCTATCGCTCCGACGATCAGAACAAGAGCGAACCGCCAGGGAAGCGGATAACCGGTGAGCTTCATTTGAATATGTTCACCCGGGCCCTTGACGAACACTCGAATAGCCGCCCCAAGCGCGCTGTTGGCGACAAGGTAAATCAACAGACCCAGCAGCGGCAGCGCGATACCCGTACCGGCCGACAGGTGAGATTGAAATAGCCTTCTGGTCTTCCCCGGGGGTGCTTCCACCGATGTCCATCCGGCCGTCAATATCGAAAGCTCGAGCGCGATCGCTGAGTAGACACCAACATTCTGTTTAAACAATGCGATGAATCCTACTGCGACCCCCGCAGCGAACAATAGAATCGGCCGACGCGAATTCACCCATCGAAGCGTGAAGTAGGTTGCCGTCAAGATCAGCGGCATTTCGTACTGAATTGGCGCCGGGCTAAACGGTCCTCCGGGTGGAAGCCACAGCAGCGAAAGCGCCGGAGGAAGTAATGCGAACCACTGCGAAACGAAAAGCCTGGCGACCAGGAAGACCAAAACGATAGTCAGTATTTTGAAGACCAGCACACCTTGAAGCGCCGTCAGTAGCGATGTGCCAAACAGCTTGAACAGCGCCGCGTTTAGAAGGAGGATTCCCGGCGTTTGAATCTTATAGAAATCGCGATAGGGAACTTCGCCGTTGAGGACGCGCTCGGCCGGGACCAGGTTAGCGCCTACACCTGTCGGCATCGAGTCTTCGCGGAAATAGACCGGCCCATAGATCGCGGCAGCCACCAGCATCACCGCCAGCGGCGCGATCAGCCTGAATCTCCTGTTCACAAACGATTCTGCTTGAGTACCCGGATCATCGGGCCGAAGCCTGGTGGCTTCTCGTCGATCACTGGGTTCAACCGTTGAGCTGGTTTCCGAGACCAATTTCCAGCAGCTTCCTTTGGTTTCCGCGAATACCCCGACTCGATTGCCGGTGTCTTAACTTGTTCGGTTCGGCGCTCGCGGTTGACGTTGTTTTGATGAAGCGAGCACTGACTAGATATCCTTTTGTAGAGTGAATTGTCCAGCCGTCGAGAGCATTCGACGCCTTATTTGGAGTGCGCCGCCCACGTCCGCATTGCGCGACTTTTGCATGCGTGGCGGCGCTTTTGTAGTGTGCTGCTAAGGCCGTAGAAACGCTTTGAGTAAAACTCGGAGCGAGATGCGTCAAATGCGGAGGTTTGTATAAACTGGGACCACACTCAAAGGTGTCGTGGGTGTTTTTAGCACCACACTGTCTTTAGCACCACACTACAAAAGCGCCGCCACGCATGCGAAAGTCGCACAACGCGGAAAAGGGCGGCGCACTCCAAATAGGGCGTCGAATGCTAGCTACCCGAGCAATCGATTCACTTCACGAGAGCCAGCGGACCCGACTTTACGTTTTGCTTGGATGATACAAAGAGGATCGGGCTTTCTTCTGTTGTGAGTCTATTCTGGCGAGTTGCGATCGACGCCGCATGAAGGAGTTCGTCAGTTGACCGCCCGTCGGCTGGAAATTCCGCCGCGCCGTAGTTGAGTCCAACCGACGCATACTGATCCGGTCGCACTTCGAATCGGAACGCGTTGATCCTCGCTTGCGCCAGTTCCCCAAGCTGCGACGCTTCAAGCCCGGCGCGATTCTTGAGGAGGCAAATAAACTCGTCCCCCGCAATGCGGCTAAGAAGTCCTGCTTCACCTACTTCGTGACGCAGCTGTGCCGCTACTTCAGCCAGCATTCGATCACCTGCCTGATACCCGAAGAACTCGTTGACCGATCGTAGTCCGTTGAGATTGAAGCAGAGGATTCTCACCGATGCGCCCTCATCGGTTGCACGGGCCAGCTCCTCGTCGAGCCGCGCGTACAACGTTCGGCCGTTTGGCAAGCCTGTGATCGCGTCGGTCTGCGCGCTCGCTATCGTCTGTTCATGAAGCATTGCGTGCTGCAGAGCGGTCGAAGCCAGCCGCGACACCGATTCGAGCAGATGCAGATGATCGCTGCTGTAAGATTCCAGCTCGTTACTGTAGAGCGCGAGGGCGCCTATTGTATCCTCGCCATTCGTTAAGGGGAACACGGCAGCTGTGCGATAGCCCGCTTCGTTATCGCCAAGAAACTGGTTTAGGTCGAGCATAGGATCGGTGTTGCTCATCGGCCTTCCGTTGATGACCACCCATCCCGCGATGCCGTGACCAGCCGCGAGACTGCGCCCGCGAATCTGCTCGGCATTTCGACCAAAGGTATATGCCGCAAGCGACGAATCATCCTGTTGACGCATAAACACCGCACAAGTCGTAAACGGAATCATTCGCTCTAGGCGGTTGATGGTCAGCGTAACGACGTCCTGAACATCGAGGCTCGCGCTAAAGGTCTGCGCCATCTCGTAGAGCGCTGCAACCTCCGAGTGGGCCGCGTGGATTTGCTTAACGTAATCCAGAGTCTGCGACGTAGTCTGCGCCAATCCCGCGGCCGGGACAGCGCTCAGTGCGCTTTCGGAGAGACCCGCCTGGGTAGTCGGCGTGAGCAACGGTTGCTGGCTCGCTTTATGCTCCGCGATCTCCTTCTCATAGGTCACCAGGTTGGCCAGAAAGGCTTCGACCACCCTTGGATCAAATTGGGTTGCAGCATTGCCGCTTAAAAACTGGCAGGCCTCGTCACGGCCCATACCTTTGCGGTATTGCCGGTCCTCTCGAACTGCATCAAAACAGTCAACAACGGTGAGGATTCGGGCGGTCAGCGGAATCTGCTCAGCCTTGAGCCCGTCGGGATATCCTCGACCATCCCATCTTTCGTGATGATGACGAACGATAGGAACTACCGGATACGGGAAGTTGACGCGTTCAAGGATCTGCGCGCCGACAACCGTATGAATCTTCATCTTCTCAAACTCCGCGGCGGTAAGCTTGCCGGGCTTGTTCAGAATGTAGTCCGGAACAGCTATCTTGCCGACATCGTGAAGCAGCGCGCCGGCCTTGAGAGCTTCAACCTCGAGTTCTCCCAGACCAAAATGACGCGCGAGCCCCGTCGCGTAGACCTGGACCCGGTAGACATGATCGTGGGTGATTTCATCTTTAGCGTCGATAGCGGTCGCCAGGGCTTCGACAGTCGCAAGATGAAGACGACTGATGCGCTCGGTAGCTTTTGTCCGTTCGTCGGATTGCTTGAAATAGAAATGACACGTCGCGAATATGACTGCGACCAGCGGCCCGGCCGCAAGCAGCGAACTGACCCCGTATTGAATTACGGCCAGATAGATCAACCCTGCTGCCGAAGCACTCGCCGCATAAGTGAGGCACGTCCAGGAATAGTTGGTCCGCCAGAGAGCGTACAAACCGGTTCGCTTTTTGATGGCATGGTGCGCCGCGGTAAGCAGCGAATTGAGACCAAAATGGACGGCTGAAAACAACAGTAGTGCCGTAAGCAAAGCAGGCGTTGGCGGTACCGCGGCCAGGCTCAAAAAGTCGTGGGTCCACTGGAACACACTGGCCGATGTCAATGCTGCGACTGACATTAACGCGGGTCCGCCCAACCGGCTTGTCCACCGCCGCGATGTGCGGCACGAACCTGCGAATGCGTCGGTTGCGGCTACCAGCGTAGCCGCGGGCGCTCCCCAAAAAAGCGCAGTCAAAAAAACAAAAATGTCTCCCGGTGTGATCGAGGTCTTAGTACCCGGGATCGTTATTGGCCGAAGGGCGGCTACAAAGGCAATCGCCATCAGCGCGACAACGCCGAGCCGTCCACTTTGACTGAGTTGCAGCACGCGGACCAGGGCATAACCAAACGCGAGCGCGCCTACCGGGGTTGTCACCCACCAGTAAGCGCGCGCGTTCCGGTTGTAATCCGACATGTCAATGAATTGCATTTGGGTCTCGCGTCTGCGCTTTGAACCGCGGCAGCTCTAGCGCATTCACCGGTTGTTCTCTCAAGGTTCGCCCACGTTGACCGACTCGCTTAGAGTAATGCCCTCGCTCAGCGTGATCCCCTCACTCAACGTTATCCCTTCGGCGACTGAAATTCCTTCACTCAGCGTTATGCCCTCGCTCAAGGTGATGCCATCGCCGAGGACGACGCCTTCGCTCAATGTAATTCCCTCACTGAGAGTTATGCCCTGACCGCCGCCTATCCCGTTACTCAGCGCTACGCCGTTGATAAACACCGAGGACGAGCCGGTAATGACATCGGAGGCAATAACTCCTGCCGATATGAGCCGAGTACTGGAAGACACCGGTACGTCATTTATCGTTAGCCGATCGCGCACCCAAACCAGAGCCGGGTTGTAGATGGCTTGATAGCGTCTAAAAAGTTCCTGCCCTGCGAGAATGTGTGAGCCACCCGCAAACACATAGCCGCCCCAGTTGAAAGTCTGACCGGCAATCGTCGAGCGAGGCGCCGGCATAGTAGCGCCGGAGCGCAGCAGGTTGTCCCCTACCCGAATCGTACCTCGACTTATCGCGGTGGAAATATCGGTTCGGAGCGCTCCCGCCAGCTGCACAGCGCCATCGATGTTCAAAATCCCAGCGCCTTGCTGGACAATGTTTGATGTCGTTGTTTGTCCGGCGGTATATTGCAGGATTGCTTTTACGAGCGGCGGGGTGAGACCAGGGTTTTTCTGGAGCAGCAGCGCGGCGGCTCCGGCTACGGTCGGAGAGGCTATTGACGTCCCGCTCAGTTGCATGAAGGCATTGTTACCCGAGCCGGTGTTGTGTAACTGCGGGTATTCCGTTCTCAGCCAGGAGTCCCTGGATTCGGCGGCGACAATTCGGTTTCCGGGGGCGATGAGATCGGGCTTGAGCAGGTTGTCGTAATGGGTCACGTTGGATGAATCAACCCACTTGGAGCGTGTCGGTCCTCGCGAGCTGAAGTAGGTAACGCTGTCGTCTCCGCGTGCATCAGTCTGATGGGTGTTCGCGGCGCCGACGGTTATCACCGAAGGGTCGTTGCCCGGTGCGGTTATGCTTCCGTACTGTTCAAGACCATCGATCGTCTGGCCGAAGTTGCCTCCGGCTGCTACGACGGTAATGCCTGCGGCGACTGCTCTGCGCACTGCACGACACAATGGATCGGTCCTGTAGGATTCTGTCGACGCCGCCCCAAGACTAAGGTTCATCACTTTGATGTTTCGCGACACGCGGTTTTCGATCACCCAATCGATTCCCGCTATTACATCGCTGGTTTGGCCGATGCCCCGGGAGTTGAGCACTCGGACGTCAATAAGATTCGCGTTGTAAGCGATTCCGTTGAAGCCGCGCGATGAACCGCTGGAGCTCGAACGGCCGGCAGCGGTGCCTGCAACATGCGAACCGTGGCCGTATCCGTCACCGTTGCCCAGACCGAGCAGATCCAACACCGAAGGAACAATCCCGAGGCTAACCAGATACTGAGCGAGGTTCATATTTGTTGAAGCAATGTCGACCTTAGCGGTGACACGGGATAGACCAAGTAGATTTCCCAGAATGCCAAACTCGCTATGACTAGCCATTATTCCTGAATCAAGGACGGCGACTCCGATGCCGCTGCCATCGAGTCCGCCTGATACTGATGTTCTCACGCGATCGGCTCCGGTTGCGGCTTCCAGATGGCTGGCGCTTTTCTGCGATAGGTGATCCGCCGACATCCGTTCTACATCGGAGCGCTCGGCAATTCTGAGGATCTTATTTATCCGCAAGTCAGCAAGAACGCAATCAATTGAGGTGAACTGTCGGACAACCGATCCCCCGTATCCTCTTATAGCCGCAATCAGCGCCGCCGAGACCGGGCCATTTGTCTGAATGAGTGTGCGGACGGTTTCTCGCTCGGCGTCCAACCAGACACAGGACGAATCGTAGTCGTCAAGAGCGCCCTGCAGGGCCACTGACAGCTTTCTGGTCGCGAGGTCCTCTTCGGCGTTTGTGCGACTGTGCGGCGCAAGCGAGAACACAAGCGTGAGGGTGAGGATCAATACGAGCACGCTGCGCGGTCTTTCGTTGCTCTTGCGAAAAATGTCGAGAGGCTTAGACATGTTGTTCATCGATAGATGATCCTGCAACCGCTATCCCCCTCCGACCAAAGCAATCGCAACCCCGATGCCACTTTGGAGAAAACCCAAACTGGACCTCGCCCTCGCCCCGGATTAGCCTTGTTTTCAATCAGTTTGCGCTGAAATGGACCGATTCAAGATTCATCAGCAGATTCGTGAACATTCCAATTGCGGGTAAGCGATCGCATCAGATTGATTGAAACGACCCGGTCAGCTTGACGGAGCATTTGAGATCAGTCGGGCGGACTGCTCATCCGCACACTTCGGTCTGTTTGTGCTTGCTGCGCCTATTGACGAGTATTACTATCTGGCGGGTGGAATCATGGGAAATCCAATTCAGAAGCTACTGCTTCTCCTGCTTCTCGCCTCGGTAGCGGCGGGCCAAAGCAATGATTTCTGGCAGAAGAAAGACTACCGGCAATGGACCGATACAGAGTGTAAAAAGCTACTCGAGGATTCTCCGTGGGCCAATCTACATACCGTGAGCCAGGTGTTCATCGATCCTGCTCATGCCAACGCCACATCTCGCGAGCGGCAGACGAACCCCAAAATCGTTTACAGAGTTCAGATTCGGTCGGCTGCTACAGTTATACAAGCTCTGGTCCGGTTGGCGCAGATCAACGTCAAATATGACGAGATGACCGCGGACGGACGCAAGGCCTTCGATCAAAACGCGGAGAGGATCTTGTCCGCCAACAACGCTCAGCTTGTTGTCATGCACGTCAGTTACACCGCAAACGTGCAAAACGATGACCGCGAGCTGGCGCGTCACTGGCAAGGGCAG
>Ga0111538_10013192_pt1 | contig 10903 bp, 7 predicted proteins | sample SoiMethybrSBSTD1_FD_79669 | JGI IMG/M metagenome (GOLD analysis project Ga0111538, IMG submission 79669) | Bulk soil microbial communities from a Populus tree surrounding site in Tennessee, USA - Soil MetaG P. TD hybrid SBSTD1 (version 2)... | ecosystem: Environmental > Terrestrial > Soil > Tree... | reverse complement strand
CGTTGGCGGACAGGGTGGTGGTCCCGGCCGTGATCGGTCCCGTTCGCCCGCTGGACGAAAGCGTCACCCCGCTCCCCGACGGGCGCGGTTGCTCGAGCGTGATCGCCGTGGCGAGCGCCTCCTGGAAGGCCTTCATGCTCGCATGGCGCGCCGCCGGATCTTTTTCGATCGCCCTGGCGATGGCGGTACCGAGCGCGGGCCCCACGGCGGGGTTGTGCTCCGACAGCGGCGCCGCCCGCACGTTCATGTGCATGTGCAGCAGCTCGCCGAGTCCCTCGGAGACGAACGGCGGCGCTCCCGCGAGCATCTGGTAGACGATGAGCCCCAGCGAGTAAATGTCGCTGCGGAAGTCGACCTGTTTCGTTCCGCGGCACTGCTCGGGCGACATGTAAAGCGGCGTCCCCATCAAGACGCCGGTCTGCGTCCGCAGCGCGTTGACCGGATCGCGGGCCGCCAGCTTGGCGATTCCGAAGTCGAGCACCTTGACGCGCGCACCTGACGGGGCGCCTGGATCGGGCACGACGAAGAGGTTGTCGGGCTTGAGGTCGCGGTGAACGATCCCCGCCGCGTGGGCCGCCGCGAGCACGGACGCCGCTTGCCCGCCCAGGTCCACGGTCTCGGCGACCGAGAGCCGCCCCAGCCGCGCCAGCCGCGCGCCCAACGTCTCGCCCTCCAGCAGCTCCATGATCAGCCAGGGCGCGCCGTCGGTGGCCGTGCCGCAGTCATAGATCTGGACGATGCCCGGGTGGCGCACCTCGTTCGTCGCGCGCGCCTCGTTGAAGAACCGCTGGATCGTCTTCTCGTCGCGCGCGTTCTGCGCCAGCATCATCTTGACGGCAGCGCGACGGCCCATCGCGACGTGTTCGGCCTCGTAGACGACGCCCATCCCGCCCTCGCCGAGGACCTTGAGCAGCCGGTAGTTGCCGATGGTCTGTCCGATCACCGCGTCACTCACAGCGAGCAGGCTTTGGCCGTATAGCCCGTGACGTCCGGGGCCGACTGGCAGGTGTAGCCCGTACCGTAAACCGTGCAGTCGCTGTTGCTCGAGCACCCCGGGAAGCAAGCCGCGCCGCCCGACGTGTCGAAGCACCAGTTGTAGAACCCTTGCGCGTTCCGCAAGGAACCCGGCGCCGACTCGCACAGGGCAGCGGAGGTGCTGCACGACTCCTGGCACCATCCGTCGCACGAGCCGGACGCGCACTCTGAGCCGGAGGTGCAGGGATCGCCGACGCCCGCCAAGCCGCCGCAGAAGCTCGGGCTCATACAGGCGCCGAGCGGCTGCCCGGTCACCGGGACGCAGCAGTTGCTGACGCAATCGCCGTCGATCGCGCACTTGGCGTGGCAGAGGCCGGTCTGTTCGATGCAGAAAGCGCCGTCGGAGACTCCGGTCCCCGACTGGCAGCACTGGTTGTCCAGCGTGCAGGTGCTTCCCGGCGACTTACAGCTTCCCCCTGTCCCGGCGGTCCCGCCGGCGTTGCGCAGCTCATCGGGGTTCGGGTAACACGCCCCTGCCAGGCCGCCGACGGCGACGAGCGCCAGAAGCAGCACGCGCCGCCCCCCTGACGACACCGCCGGACCACCTTCGATCATCAGACGGAGTCTCGTGCACCGTCTCCGATCGAGTCAAGGACCCTGGGGGCGGCGCTCTTGCGACCGGCGCGCGCGGCAGGGCGGTTGCCAGAGCCCCCGGCATCGTGCGAGCGTCGCGACCGTCGCGTACGTTTTCCTGAGCCGGTTTTCCAGCGTTCGTTCACTGAGGGGCTTGCGAAGGCCAACGTCCGAGCGAGGAGGAGCGAGATGCGATCAAATCGTACCCATGGGATGAGTGCGCTGGTGGCGGCCCTGGCGTTGGTCTCGGCGCGGGCGGCAGCGGAACCGGCGGCCGCGGAACCGGCGACGGAGCCGGCCGCAACGGCGCCCGCATCGGCGACCCAGCCGACGCCGCGGGTCGCTGCGGCGCCCGCCTCCGGCGCGCGCGCAACCCGTGCAACCTGGCAGGAAGGCTTCATGGTCGTCCCGATGATCGGGATCAACTCGATCCAGGGCGATTCGGGCCGGAGCACCGGACCAGGGCTCCGGGTGGGCCTCCTCGCCGGCTCCCGGCTGACCGAGCTGCTGTCCCTGAACGTCGGTTTCGCGTTCGACATCGTCAACGTGGACGTCCCCGGCGGCGCCGACGCCAGCCGCTACGTCCTCGACGTCGGTTTCAATCCCCTCTTCCACTTCCCCTTGCAGAACCTCGAGATCGTGGCGGGGCCCCTCGCGGGCGTGTTCGTCGATTACGGCAGCGTCGGCGGCGGAGGGCTGTCGGTCGACACCTGGGCCTACGGCTGGACCGCCGGCGCGAACGCCGGCGTGCTGTTCCCGGTCGGCCCGAAGGTCCGTTTGGGCGGTCTGGCCAACTTCCACCTCCGCAATCCGCTCAACGTCTGCGTGACGGCGAACGGAACGGACACTTGCTCATCGAACGGGGTCGACTCGATCAAGACGCTCGCGTTGTCGTTCGCCGCGTTCCTTTGAGGATGAGCGACACCCCGCGGTCCGCCCTCTCCGACTGGCCTCTGGATCCGGACGTCATCTACCTGAACCACGGCGCCTTCGGATCGTGCCCGCGCCCGGTGCAACAGATCGCCGACGCCCTCCGCGGGCGCTTCGAACGCGCGCCCATGCAGTTCGTCATGCGGGACGCGGAGTCCTTGATCGACGCGGCTCGGGCGGCCGCGGCCCCCTTGATGGGCGCCGACGGCGAGGATCTGGTGTTCGTTCAGAACGCCACGACCGCGGTGTGCACGGTGCTCGCGTCCTTGCCGATGCGCCCCGGCGACGAGGTGCTGGTGACCGACCACGCGTACAACGCGTGCCGGAATGCGCTGAACCTGCACGCGCGGCGCACGGGCATGTCCGTGGTGGTGGCGCGCGTACCGTTTCCGTGCGCCGGCCCGGACGAGGTGCTTGCCGCGGTGCTGGGCGCGGTGACCGCGCGTACGCGCCTGGCGCTGCTCGATCACGTGAGCAGCCCGACCGCGTTGGTCTTCCCGGTCGCCGAGCTGGTCCGCGCCCTGACGGCGCACGGCGTGGACACTCTGATCGACGGGGCGCACGCGCCGGGAATGCGACCGGTCGACCTGCGGACCCTCGGCGCGACCTACTACGCGGCCAACCTGCACAAGTGGTGCGGCGTTCCCAAGACCGCGGCGGTGCTGTACGTGCGGCGCGATCGGCAGGCGAACGTGCACCCTCTGGTGATCGGCCACGGGGCGAACTCGCCACGCACGGACCGGTCGCGCTTTCTTCTCGAGTTCGACTGGACCGGGACCCACGATCCCAGCGCCGCGATGTCGTTGCCGGCGGCCTTGCGATACATGAACGGCTTGCTGCCGGGCGGCCTGCCCGCGCTGCGCGATCGCAACCACGATCTGGTGGTTCGCGCCCGCGCGCTGCTGATGGACGCACTGGACATCCAGGCGCCCTGTCCTGCCGAGATGCTGGGCGCGATGGCGACGCTGCCGTTGCCCGCGACCACGTCGATGCCCGCGTCGGTCCTCTACGAGGCGCTCTGGCGCAAGCACCGCATCGAGGCGGCGGTGTTCGAGTGGCCACCCTCGGGGCGGCCGATGCTGCGCGTCTGCGCGCAGATCTACAACGACCTGCAGCAGTACCAGCAGCTGGCCGACGCCGTCAGGTCTGAGTTTGGTTAGGCTGCGGGCGGCGTCCCGCAAGCCACCAGGGTGGTCGAAATGCCTGTATGATGCGGGTCGCGTTCGATGGATGTTCTTTGGGGAGGTCGGTACGGACGCGCGCGCGCCGGAGCTGCGCTGCTGCTGGCAATGAACGCCGCGTTGTTGGGTTGCAACTCGACGAGCGGTAGCAGCGGACAAGGCGGCGTAGGCGGCCCCGGCGGACGCGGGGGCGCGGGCACCGTCGGCCGCGGAGGCGCGGGCGGAGACGCCGCCGGCGGCGGCGCGGGAGCAGGCGGAGGTGGCGGCTCCAGCGGCAGCGGCGGCGCAGGAGGCAGCGGCGGTGGCGGCGTAGGGGGCAGCGGCAGCGGCGGCGCAGGGGGCATCGGCAGCGGCGGCGCAGGAAGCGGCGGTGGCGGTGGCGGTGGCGGCGCGGGTGCCGCGGGTCGCGGCGGCGCGGCAGCGGTCGGCACCGGCGGTACCGGCGGCACCGGCGGCGTAGCGGGAAGCGTCGGCGGCGGTGGCGCGAGCGGCAGCGGCACCGGCGGCGGTGGCGCGAGCGGCGGCGGCACCGGCGGCCGGGGCGGCGGCGCGGGTGGCGCCGGCGGATCCGGAGCAACGCCGCTCTTCGAGCCGTGCGCGGTGATGGGCGTGGCCTCGGTCCGATCGGTCGTCTACATGCCCGACGGCAGCAGCGTGATCGTCGGGATGGCGGGCGGGGTCGCCAAGCTGCTCGATTCGGCGACGGCGCGCGAGCTGCGGACCTTCATCGGCCACGCCGGCGGCGTCAACGCGGTGGCCATCTCGACCGACGGCACGTTGCTGGTGACCGCCAGCGATGATCGCACCGTGAAGGTCTGGCGGATCGCCGACGGTGCGCCGCTGGCGACGCTGGCCGGCCACGGGCGCGAGCTGGTCTCGGTCGCGCTGTCGCCGGACGCGACGCGCGTCGCCGCGGGCGCGGCCGACGGCGAGATCTTCCTGTGGACGCGCGCCACCGGGGCGCTGGTGGCGACCAAGATCGATCACATCGACGCCGTTCGCGGCATCGGCTTCGCGGCCGCCGGGACGCGCATCTTCACGGGCAGCGTCGACGGGAGCGTCCGCGTCTGGTCGGCCACCGATCTGGCGCCGCTCGCGACGCCGATCCAGAACAGCGTGCGGATGCTGTCGCTGGCGGTGTCGCCCGACGGCGCGCGCGTCGCGATCGGCGACGCGCAGAGCCGCATCATCTTGTGGCGCGCCTCCGATGCCACGCAGGAACGGCAGCTGCAGGCGTCTTATCCGCCCATCGGCGTCGCGTTGTCGCCCGACGGCACCCGCGTCTACGCGGCGTCCGCGAACACGATCGAGTGGCTGCCGACGGCGGGCGGCGCGACGACGCCGCTGGTCTCGCCCATCGGCGACACCCGTGCGCTGGCGGTGCGCCCCGACGGGCGTGCGCTGTTCATCGCGAACAACTGGTCGCTGTGGCTGATCGACGAGACCGGCGCCCTGATCCGTCCCGAGGTGATCACGCCGCTCCCGCGCAGCGTCGCCTTCTGGCCCGACGGCAGCCGGCTGGCGGTGGCGGGCGAATACGGGGTGGTGGTGCGCGCGCTGCCGAGCGGCGACGTGTCGCAAGTCGTCCTCGTCCGCCAGTCCCAGGCGCACTTCAACGGCGTGGCGGTGTCGCGCGACGGCCTGCTCGCGACCGCCAAGGACGACGGCCTGGTCCAGCTCTGGTCGACCACGACCTGGCAGGTGACCCGCGACGTGTTCCGCGCCAGCGTCTGGGCCTACGACGTCGCATTCTCCCCGAACGGCGCCTGGCTGGCGGCCTCGGGTGCGATGGGCGTCGACTACGTGTTTCCGGTCGCGGCCGACGGCGGCGCCGATCACTGGCTGGGCTACAGCAGCTACGTCAATTCCATCGCTTTTTCGCCGGATGGCTCGCTGGTCGCCACCGGGACCGACGACAGCAAGCTGGGGATCGTGCGCGTCTCCGACTGGAGCGACGTCCGCCGCATCGATCAGGCGCACGGCCCCGTCGACGACATCGCCTTCACGCCCGACAACCAGCAGGTGATCAGCACCGGCGACGATCGCGTCACGCTCTGGCAGGTGACCGGCTCGACGGTTCGCCGCGATCTCGTGCGGCAGACCGCCTTCCGGGGCAAGAGCGTCGCCGTCTCGCCCGACGGCGCGCTGGCGGTCGCCGGCGGAAACGACGGGTTGCTCCGGATCTGGTCGCTGGCCGACTACGGATCGCTGCCACCGCTGTTCGGCCACGGCTCCGCCGTCCTGGCGGTCAGGTTCGCCCCCGACGGCAACCGGCTGGCCGCGGCCTACGAGGACGGCTCGGTCTGGCTCTGGTGCCGGCGATGAGAATGCGCCGCCTGCTCGCGTTCACGCTCGGCGCCGTCGCCGTCTCGGTCGCGCTCGCGCCCGCGCCGGCGATCGGCCAGGACGGCGGCGTGCCCGTCCTTCCGCCGGTGATCGGGCCGGAGGTGAACGTCTCGTCGTCGGGCTACGGCACGACGCCGATCATCACCGCGTGGGGCGCCACCTGCGGCGACACCCGCTGCATGGTCACGTGGAACAGCTACGACAACGGCCACGCGATGCCGGTCGACAGCGAGGGGCGGCCGGTGCGGCAGGCCGCGCTGATGCTGGACGGCTTCGTCGGGGCAAAGCGCTCGTCGGTGTTCCTGGGCAACGACTTCGTGATCGCCTCGCGCGTGGGGGGCGACATGACGCTCGTCCGCGTGTCGGCGGACGGCGTTCCGAACGCAAAGGTCACGCTGGCGCTTACCAGCGCCAACGTCTCCGACTTCACGATGGCCTGGAACGGCAGCCGACTGCTGATCTTCTACCGCGACCAGATCGGCCCCAACAGCAGCAACCCCTACACGATGGTGCTCGACGGGAATCTCGCAACGGTCGTGGCGCCCGCCCCGTTCACGCCCGACCCGGGCGTGCCGGAGCTCCTGGTCAGAACCGGGAACGAGTTCGTGCTGCTCGGCGCCGCCCAGGCCTGGGCGCTGAACGGCGCGGCGCAGATCGTGCTCGGGCCGGTGGCGCTGCCGACGCAGGCGGGCACCGGATTCGGCGCGATATCGGCGGGCGGCGTTCCGGTCCTGCTCAGCGCGTTTCCCGCGCTGCTGATCCGGCTGGGCGCCGACCTCCGGCCTGCCACGATGGCCCCACCGCCGAGCGGGGGCGGAGCGCTGGCCTGGAACGGCACGCACATCCTGATCGTCTCGTCGGACTCCGCCACCTCCAACCTGAACCTGCGCCGGTACAACCTCGATCTCGGCGCGGCGGACGCGACCGCGACGCCGATCCCGGCGTCGCTCAACTCGTATCCGTTCGCCGCCGGGCGGGGCAGCGAGTTCATGCTGTTCGTCGCGGAGATCGGCTATGTCCCGGGCGAATACGGAATCGTCGCGCGCCCGCTCAACGCGGGCGGCAGGCCCCGCACCACCACCGACACGCTGGTGTCGGTGGCGGCGCTCCGGCACTGGCTGCCGTTTCTGGTCGCCCAGCCGTCCGGCTACCTGGCGTTCGCCGCGCAGGGGGAGATGGAGGTGGGGGTGATGCCGCTCGGTTCGGATGGCCGGCCGGTCGCGGGTCGTCCGGCGACCGGCGTTCCCACGGGCCGAACGCCGCAGCCCGTGGCGCTCGGAACCAGCCCCGCCGGTGGGATCGCCGTGGCCGGGATGTTCGGCGAGTTCCGGACCTCGGCGATCCGCTTCGACGGCGGCGGGCAGGTGCTCGACAACCCGCCCCTCGAGACCCGTGTCGAGGCACGGTACCGCGGCGGGATCGTCTGGAACGGAAGCTCCTACTTCCTGCTCGCCGGCGACCGAAGCGCGACGGTGGGCGCGGACGGAAGCATCGGAAGCTTCTTCAATTACTTTTTTCCGGCCGGCTCCACGCTGAGCGCGGTGGACATCATGGGGACCACACCGCTGTGCGCCTTCATGAACTACCGGCCGGAGCTGAGCAGCCTCGAGCTGGCGGCGATGCGTTTCGATCAGGCGGGGACGCCGATCGACGCGCAGCCGATCTCGCTGACGCCGGCGCCGGCGGGGACCGCGACCGCCACCGCCGTGTCGCTCGCGCACGACGGGACCCGCTACCTGGCGGCCATGGACCCGGCGGTGCTCGAGTCGAACGGGGCGCTGACGTCGGAAGTGCGGGTGCTGCGCATCGGCACGAACGCGCAGGCCGCTGACGCCTCGTCGACGTTGCTCCGGCGCGCGACGGGCGCCCCGCCCACCGTCAGCGGCGCGGCGCCGATCCCCGCGATCTCGAACCCGACCGCGGTGTACGACGGCCGGATGTACTGGGTGGTCTGGCGAGAGCGGGGGCTGTGGGTCCGGCGGGTCGGGACCGACGCGCGCGTGCTGGACAGCCAGCCGATCAAGTTGCTCGACGAGCCGTTCGAGGAGTTCGCGCTGGCGTCGCAGGGGAGCGGCGCCGTGCTGCTCGCCTACAGCCGACTGGATGAAGCGCCCGACGTGCAGTCGGTCCGGCTCAAGTCGCGTCTGATCACGACCGGAGATACGACCGGCACGGGTGGTACCGGAGGAGGAGGAGGAGGCGGCGGCGGCGCGGGCGGCGCCGGAGGACGCGGCGGCGCGGGCGGAGGCCTGGGCGGCCGTGGCGGCGCCGGCGGCATGGGTGGCAGCGGCGGCGCAACGGGCGGACGAGGCGGCGCCGCGGGAACGACCGGCGCGGGGGGACGCGGGGGAGGTGGCGGGTCGGCGGGAAGCGGCGCGGCGGGTGCCACAGGTGGAGATGGCGGCGCGGCGGGTGGGCGTGGCGGCGGCATGGGCGGCGCCGCCGGGGCAAGCGGCGCCGCCGGAATCAGCGGCGCGGCAGGAACGAGCGGCGCCGCCGGAACGAGCGGCTCGGCCGGTTCGAATGGCGTCGCAGGAACGAGCGGCGCCAGCGGGACGAGCGGCGCGGGTGGAACGGGCGGCGCGAGCGCCGGCTCGACAGGTGGCGGGGTGACCGGCGGCGGCTCTTCCGGCTGCGGCTGCGAGACGGGCGGCGGATCCGGCGGCGGCGCGGCGCTCGGCCTCGTGCTGCTCGCGTTCGCCGCGCTCGTGCGCCGGCGATCGTCGCGCCACGCCCAGGACTGAGGTCACTCGGACGGCGCCGGTGGCGACGCGAGCTTCTCCAGCACCGGTACCAGCGCCTGCAGCGTGCGCTGCAGCGCCGCCATCCGCGCCTCCCCCACGGCCGCCGCCAGTTCGCGCTCGATGCCCGACAGGACCCCGAGCCCGTGGTGAATCGCCTCCATCCCCTTGCGCGTGAAGCGGACGCGCTTGGCCCGCCCGTCGTCTGGGTCGGGATCCAGCGCGACCACCCCCAGCTCGGCCAGCTCCACGCACAGCTGGCTGACCGCCTGCTTGGTCACACCCAGGCGCTCCGCGACGGTGCTGATGCGCGTCCCCGCGAAGTCGATGTGCGGGAACAGCTTGGTGTGCGCGGGCCGCAGCACGACGGGCATCTCTGACCGGCGGTTGACGCGCGCGATGGCGGCCTCGTCGAGCAGGCGCGCGCACTTGAGCAGCAGCTGTCCGGTGTTCGCCTGCTTGGCGGCATCCAACCCCCGCCGCTCCGCAGGGCCAATCGACGTCGATTTCGGCATGACCTTCATCATAGTCAATTCTCCTTGACGAATATAGTCAAGCTTGCTTGACTATATGTCCAGGAGGCCACATGTCATCAACCGCATCAACCGAAACCCTGACACTGGATCGTTTCCGCAGCTCGAGCTGGGTCGACCACGCGGCATATCCGTTCCGGTCGCGCTGGCTGGCGCTGCCCGAAGGCCGGCTGCACTACGTCGACGAGGGCAGCGGCGGCCGACCGGACGACCCGATCGTGCTCGTCCACGGCACGCCGACCTGGTCGTTCGAATACCGCCACCTCATCGCCGGGCTGTCCCCGAGCCGCCGCGTGATCGCGCTCGATCACCTGGGCTTCGGCCTATCCGAGCGGCCGGCCGACGCGTCCTACACCCCCGAGGCGCACGCCGCGCGCTTCCGCGCCTTCGTCGACGGCCTGGGCCTGACGCGGTTCACGCTGGTGGTGCACGACTTCGGCGGCCCGATCGCGCTGCCTGTCGCGCTGGACGATCCGGGGCGCGTGTCGCGGCTGGTCGTGCTCAACAGCTGGATGTGGAGCTTCGCCGGCGATCCGGAGATGCGCGAGATGGCGCGCCGCGCTCGCATGGTGTCGGGCGGCTTCGGCCGCTTCATGTACCGGCGGCTGAACGCGTCGCTGCGCCTGGTGACGCCCAGCGCCTACGGCGACCGCCGCAAGCTGACGCGCGCGATCCACGGGCAATACCTGGCCGCGTTCCCGGACGCCGACAGCCGCGAGCGCGTGCTGTGGGCGCTGGCGCGCGCGCTGCTGGGATCGTCGCAGCACTACGACGGGCTATGGCGGCGGCGCGACCGGCTGGCCGCGATACCGGCGCTGGTCGTGTGGGGGATGAAGGACAGCGCCTTCCGCCCCAACCAGCTGGCGCGCTGGCGCACCGCGATTCCGCACGCGTCGGTGGTGCAGCTGCCCGACGCCGGCCACTGGCCTCACGAGGAGGAACCCGCGCGCGTGCTGGCCGAGGTGCGCGAATTCATCGCGACGTGATCGACGAAGCTCGCGCGGTGCTCGCGGTACATGCGCAGCACGTGGTCGCGGGCCCGCCCGCGTCCGAGCTCCGCCCGCCACTCCCGCAGGGGGGCGGGATACGCCGCGTCCGGCGGCCAACGCATGCAGTGCTCCGGCGGACCCCACAGCGGCGCAGCCAGCGCGGCCAGCGTGAGGTCCGCGCGCCCGAAGCGGTCGCCCACCAGATAGGGGCGTCCCTCGAGGAGCTGATCGACCCGCGCGAAGACGGCATCCACCCGCTTGCGATCCTGCTCCGCCGTGTCCGCGTTGATCTTGTAGAAGGCGCGGATGCGGCGGGCGATGGCGCGATAGCCCACGCGATAGAAGAGGCGGCCCCACCACGGTCCGCGCTGCGTGAACAACGAGCGCACCAGAGTCGGCTCGCCCAGCGCGTGAAAGTAGAACACGCGGCGCACGGGCGCGCCGAGCTCGTCGTCCAGCCATCCCTCGAGCTCCCGCTCGCGGTCCCGTTCCGCCGCGGTCCGCGACGTGAGCGGGCGATCCGGCCAGCGCTCGTCGGCAAAATCGATGATGGCGCTGGATCCCTGCACCACCCG
>Ga0111538_10013191_pt1 | contig 10904 bp, 9 predicted proteins | sample SoiMethybrSBSTD1_FD_79669 | JGI IMG/M metagenome (GOLD analysis project Ga0111538, IMG submission 79669) | Bulk soil microbial communities from a Populus tree surrounding site in Tennessee, USA - Soil MetaG P. TD hybrid SBSTD1 (version 2)... | ecosystem: Environmental > Terrestrial > Soil > Tree... | reverse complement strand
CGCTGCGCAGCGTGCAATTCCTGGTCGAGACCCGGAAGAGCTTCTGATGGCCGGCCTGCCTAACCACTCGCGCCCCATGATCCGGGTCGAAACACTGGTGCTGGTCGTGACGGCATGGATCGTCGCGACGGCGAACGGCGCCTGGTGGAAGGCCATTGGCCAGGGTCGCGACTGGTCGCAGCCGGGCAACTGGCTGTTCCTGGTCTGCTGCTTCATCACGCTGGTGGGCCTGCACTTCGCCGTGCTCGCGCCGATCGCGTTCCGCCGTGCGGTGCGCCCGCTGCTGACGCTGCTGGTCATCGTGAGCGCCGGGGCCGCCTGGTACATGAACACCTTTGCGGTGATGCTCGATCCGACCATGATCCAGAACGTGCTGCGCACCGATGCACACGAGGCACGCGAGCTGCTGAACCTGCACATGATCGGCTGGGTGCTGCTCTGGTCCGCGTTGCCGGTGGCGTGCATCTGGCTGGTGAGGCTCGAACGTCCCAGCGCGCTGCAGGCGCTGGTGCGGCGCGTCGCCTGGGTGGCCGCGGCGTTCATCGTGGCCATCATCGCCGCGCTGGCGATTTCCCGCGACCTGACTTCCTTCATGCGCAATCAACGCGAGGCGCGCTATCTCATCACGCCGGGAAATTACCTGTATGGCCTCGCCGTCAACTCGCGCGACCGCGTTGCCGACGCGAGCGCCAAACGCGAAACTGTCGGCGCCGACGCCCATTTCGTGCGCCTCGCCATGGCCGGCCCGAACCCGCGCGTGCTGGTGCTGGTGGTGGGAGAGACCGCGCGTGCCGCCAATTTCTCGCTGCTCGGCTATGCCCGCGACACCAATCCGGAGCTGGCGCGAGCCAATGTGATCGCATTCGGCAATGTCACTTCCTGCGGCACATCGACCGAGGTGTCGGTGCCCTGCATGTTCTCGCCGTGGGGAAGGGAAAATTACGACGAACGCCGCATCCGCAACTCCGAGGGTCTGCTCGACGTGCTGGCGCGCGCCGGCTACGCGGTGAAATGGCTGGACAACCAGTCGGGCTGCAAGGGCGTCTGCAAGGGCGCCGGCGTCGAATACCACAAAATGGAACCGGCCACCGCGCCGGATCTGTGCGATGACACCGAGTGTCACGATGAAATCCTGGTGCGCCGGCTTCAGTCCGAACTGGCGCACGTCGACCGCAACACGGTTTTCGTGCTGCACATGATGGGCAACCACGGGCCTGCGTATTTCCGGCGTTACCCGGCCGCGTATCGCCGCTTCCTGCCCGATTGCGCCACGGCCGAACTGCGCAAGTGCAGCCGCGAAGAAGTCGTGAATGCCTACGACAACGCGATCCTGTACACGGATCACGTGCTCGCGAGCCTGGTAGGCGCCCTGTCCCACGGGCCGCGGAACCTGGACAGCGCGATGATCTACGTCTCCGATCACGGTGAGTCGCTCGGCGAACACGGTCTCTATCTACATGGCATTCCGTATGCCATCGCGCCGGACCTTCAGACCCATGTGCCGATGCTGGTATGGGTGTCGCCGCAGGTCACCGCCAGTGGCGACGTGGACGAGTCCTGCCTGCGCCACAAGGCCAACGCCGCGCTGTCGCACGACAACCTGTTCCACTCGGTGCTGGGACTGCTCGATGTCCAGACCCAGGCCTATCAATCCACGCTCGACATCTTCGACGGTTGCCGCGGTGACGTCGCACGATCGATGGTGCATTCGAAATCCGGGTCGGCGCGCGGCCGCTGAACCGGGCCAACGCCACGGCTATGGCGTATGGTTGCGGCCATGGACAAGCCCAACCTCTACCTGGTGCGCGCCGCCGACATTAAGGCCCACACCCAGGAATTTTCACATCCCTGGAATCCGGACTCGCTGGTGCGCGGCACGCAGCTCGCGCGCAGCGTCGGGCTGAAACGCACCGGCGTGAACCTCCTCAGCGTGCCGCCTGGCAGGGAATCCTACGTCTACCATTCGCATCGCTTCGAGGAAGAGTGGATCTATGTGCTCGCGGGCGCAGGTGTGGCCCTCATCGATGGTGTGGAATATCCCGTGGGACCCGGTGATTTCATGGGCTTCCCCACGCCATCGGTCGCGCACCTGATGCGCAATCCGGGGCCCGGCGACCTGGTCTATCTAGCCGGTGGCGAGAACCGCGAGTTCGACGTGGCAGAGTACCCGACGCTGCGCAGGCGCGCCGTGCGCACCGGGCAGCAGGTCGACGTCTATGACGTCGACGACGCCAAGGCGTTCGGCCCGCTGTAACGCCGGCGCCGCGTGCGCAGGCGCGTCAACCGCTCGTCGCCCGCGACTTCCAGGCCGCAAGCACCCTGGCTTCCTTGTCAGGCTCGATGCCGGCCTTGAGCTTTTCGCGTTCTTCGGCCGGACGCGTGAGATGCCAGGCCAGCGTGTCGTCGACGGTCTTCGCAATGGGCGTGATGGTGAGGCCGCGGGCCTTGGCCGCCGCATTGCTGGTGCCGGCGAACGCGGCCTCTTCGCCGCTGGCGGGCAGCCACACGGGCATCTCGCTCCACGGCGCCACTTCCTGCGCCGCCAGAAAGTCGGCGGGCAGCCAGGTCGCGCGCGGCGCGTCAGGCGGCTTTGCGCGCTGCCGGGCCGAGGAGATCGATGCGTCGGTGAGTTCACCAAACCGGAAGCCATTGACGTTCGAGACCAGGTTGTACGTGCCGGTGATGTTCTTCTCCACGGCGTTGATGGTGAACCCGGCGAGGTCACGCGCGTCGATCACCTGGAAGGGATCCTGCGGCGCGCCCGGCGCGATGAACTCGCCGCCACGCGCGGCGCGCGCCGGCCACCAGGTGAAGCGGTCGGTGTTGTCGTCGGGGCCGACGATGAGCCCGGGCCGAATGATCGTGGTGCGGCCGGGCAGCGCTTTCAATGCCGCCTGCTCGCACAGCGCCTTCAGCGGACCATAGGTCTCACCGTCGACCTTCTCGATGGTTTCGTCGGCGAGTTTGCCCACCGGCGATTTTTCATCGCGCGGCACGCTGAAGTCCGGGTATACCGAGATCGAGGAGGTGAACACGTACTGCCGAACCTTTGGCGCCAGTAGTTCGGCAGAGAGGCGCACGTGCCGAGGCACATAGCCGGAATTGTCGATGACCACGTCCCACTCGCGGTCCCTGAGCCCGTCGATCTGGTTGTCGCGGTCGCCCTTGATGCGTTCGACTTCGGGGTAACGGTCCGCCCTTGTCTTGCCGCGGTTGAAGAACGTGAGCGTGTGCCCGCGCTGCAGCGCCAGCGCCGTCATGTGCAGGCCGATGAAGCGGGTGCCTCCCAGCATCAGGATCTTCAGCGGCTTGATCTTGCGGCCGAATACCGGCAGGGCGGTGGAAAGCGTGGTGGCTGCCGCGAGCCCGAGAAGTGTGCGTCGTTTCATGGGATCACCATCATTGCGCTCCAGGCGGCGCGTAGGTTGCAACCCAGTCGCGCACGGTCTGGTACCAGAACAGTGAATTCTGCGGCTTGAGCACCCAGTGGTTCTCATCCGGGAAGTACACCAGCTTGGAAGGCACGCCGCGCCGCTGCAGCGTATTGAACAGCTCGATGCCGTGGTTCACGGGCACGCGCATGTCCTGCTGGTTGTGGATGATCAGGGTCGGAGTCACGAAGTTGGCGGCCGAGGTGTGCGGCGAATAGCGCGCGAACTCCTCGGGCCGCTCCCAGAAGTCGAAGAAGCGCGGCGTCTCGGCGCCATAGTCCGACGCCGTCTGCGTGAACATGTTGTACACCGCGGCATGCGCCACCAGCGCCTTGAACGGATGCGGTCGGCCCAACAAGGTGGTGGCAAGGAAGCCGCCATAACTTGCGCCGGCGGCCACCATCCGCTCCGGGTCGACGAACGGTCTGGCCATGAGCCAGTCCGCGGCGCGCATCGTGTCCTCGTAGGGCAGCGTGATCCAGTCCGGGTTGATGGAATCGGCGAAGTCGTTGCCGAAGCCGCTCGAGCCGTGGAAGTTGTGCCAGGTGACGATGTAGCCCCAGCTCGCGAAAACCTGCGCATTCCAGCGCCACTGCACCGAATCGGTCACGGCATTGTGCGGCCCGCCGTGCAGCAGCATGAGCACCGGGTATTTCTTCGCGGCGTCGAAGCCGGGTGGATAGAACACCCACATCTGGATGCCGTCGCCGCGCGCACCCGGATAGGTGACGCTCTCGTAGCGCGCGAAATCCAGCGCGGCCGTGGCGCTGTCGTTGAAGCTGCTGAGTTTGGTCGCCGCGCCGCTGCGCGCCGCCAGCGACACCAGCGTCGGCGGTTCGACGAAATCCTGACGGATCGCCACCGCGGCCTTGCCGTTGCGCGCCAGCGCCAGTGCGCCGAATGAGGAGTCACTGGTGAGCGCGGCCGGCGCTGCGCCGGCCAGCCGGAAGCGGTAGATGCGCCGTGTGCCCGCGTCATCGATGGTCCCGAGCAGGCTGCGCGAGTCGTGCTCCCAGGCAAGGCCGTCCACCGAGCGATCCCACTTCTCGGTGAGACCGGTCGTGGTCCCCGCCGTGCGGTCGTAGATCATGAGACGCGCCCGGTCGGCGTAGAACTTTGCCAGGCGTCGCTGCGCGAACGCGAGGTGGCGGCCGTCGGGACTGTAGTGTGGGTCACCATCAGCGGCCTTGTTACCGGCGGTGATATTGCGCGACGGTTTGCAGCCGCAGGTGGGCAGCAGGATGACGTCGAAATTGCGGTCGACGCCGGTCTTGTCCACGTCGGCTGCGAAAGCCGCCTCGAGCCCGTCGGGCGAGATGTCGTATGCCGACGCGTCGAGGTCGCCGCGCGTCAGCCAGTAACCCGACATGCGCGTGATGGCTGTCGGCTCGCCGCCGTCGATGGAAATGGAAAACAGGTGCGGCTGACGATCGTCGAGGAAGTGATCGAAATGCGAAATCGGCGCGTGTGTCCAGACACGCGCGCTCATCTTCGAGGTTTCCCGCTGCTTCTTGCGGGCCGCCTGGTCTTCCCAGCGGACCAGGTCCGGCCACACCGCGCTCACGAAGGCGATGCGCTTGCTGTCCGGAAACCATTTCGGCAGCGTCGCACCGGTAGGCAGGTTGGTGACACGCCGCGCTTCACCGCCATTGGTCGCGATCACGTAGACCTGGCTTTCGGTGTCGTCGCCGCGCTTCGATACAAACGCCACCCAGGTTCCGTCCGGGCTCACGGTGGGCTGGGTATCGTTGCCCTTGTCGCTGGTGAGCTGGCGGGCCGGACCGCCGGCAACCGGCACCAGCCACAGGTCGGTGAGTCCCTTGTCCTCGGAGATCTCGTAACGGGTTACCGGCAGAACCGCGAGCTTGCCGTCGGGAGTGATGGCCGGGTCGCCGAGGCGCGCGAGCGCCCACATGCGTTCCGCAGTGAACTGGCGCGGATTCAGTGGCGCGGGATCCTGCGCCGCCGCCGTCATCGAACCACAGAGAATCACGAGCACCAACCAGCGACCTTGCATGGAATCTCCGGATGTTCGAAGGCGCGAATGCGTGCTGCAGTTTGCCGAGTTGCAATTTGTCGAGGCAAGCTTTTCGCGATCATCCCGCCGCGGTGGCCCGTCGGCTGAGCGTTCCGCGTGCGAGAATCCTCGCCATGGATCCGACCGCGCGCGTGCCGCAACGCTACAACGATTTCGGTCAGCCCGTCGGGCCCGCATTGCCCGACTGGAAGGCGCCGCCGGTTCCGCCGCACGTCGAGCTCGCCGGGCGATATTGCGGCCTCGAGCCGCTGGACGCCGCGCGGCATGCGCCCGCGCTGTTCGAAGCGCAGTGCGAGGACCGCGCCGGTGAACGCTGGACCTACCTGTTCCACGGTCCATACGGCGATTTCGCGCCCTATGAAAAATGGTGCGCCGAGGCGCAGGGCTCGCGCGATCCGCAGTTTTACGCCGTGGTCGATGCGGCCGACGGCCGCGCCGCGGGAACTGCTGCTTACATGCGCATCGAGCCGCGTCATGGCGTCATCGAAGTGGGCAACATCTACCTTGCGCCACGGCTCGCGAAGACCCGCGCCGCCACCGAGGCCATCTACCTGTTCCTGGCGAATGCATTCGCGCTCGGCTACCGGCGCTTCGAATGGAAATGCGACAGCTGCAACCTGCCTTCGCGCGCCGCCGCCACGCGTTTCGGTTTCACCTACGAGGGGCTGTTCCGCCAGGCCATCGTCAACAAGGGCCGCAACCGCGATACCACCTGGTTCGCCATCATCGACCACGACTGGAAGCGCGGCCTCCAGGATGCCTACCTGCAGTGGCTCGATCCCGGGAATTTCGATGCCGCGGGCCGGCAGAAGCTGCGGCTCTCGGATCTGACGGCGCCGTTCGTCGCGGCCGATTCGGCCGCAGTGCCGCCGCCCGGGTGCGGACTCTAGGCCAGGAACGCCGTCATGTGCCTGGCCACGAGGTCGGGCGCCTTCTCGAGCAGGTTCTTGTCGTGGTCCGGCATGTCGATCACGCGTGCGCCTGGCACCAGCCGCGCCACGCGTCCGCCGGCTTCCCAGAAATTGTCGCGGGGCCGCAGCACTAACAAAGGTTGTTTGAGAAGCGGCAACCGCTGGTCCGCATTCCAGTCGATGACCGCGGCGCGCGCCCACAGCGCACCGCGCGGCGTGCCCTCCGGCGGCGAAAGGTCGCGATAACTGCGCCGCTGGTCGGCGTCCAGGGCGGGGGCACCCACCATGACGACGCGGCGCACCTGTTTCGGCCGGCCGATGGCCAGCTCGACGGCCACGGCCGCGCCGGAATGCATGCCTAACAAGTCGACCTGGCGGAAGCGCATCGAATCCAGGAAGTCGCCGATGGCTTCGGCATAGCCGGTGATGCCGGGTGCCTTGGGCGGCCCGTCGGATTCCCCACAACCCGGTGTGTCCGGACTGTAGATCGAGCGGCCGGTGCCGAGGACCCTGGAAAGCTCCAGGAACACACGCCCGGTGTTGCTGCTGGCGTGCAGGCATACCAGCGTGGTCTGTTCGTCGAAGCCACCCCCGGCCGGAATGGCGTTATGCACGTGCAACTGGCCGTAGCGGCATTCGAAGTAGGCGCGGCGCAGTCTGGGTGAGGCAGTCTCCGGGGTCATCGGGCGAACGATACCCGAAACCCTGCCAGGTCGAGTCCATCGCGAGGTGCGGCCCGCCGGCGTGCACGGGAACGCGGCATTTGACAAAAATGAGAAGCAGGCACGCATTTCGCGCCAAAGGCGAAAAGTCTTCGTCCAGCCCTGCGCGGGCCGGGGCTAGAATCCGCCCACAAGAGACAAAGAGTCTGGGGATTTTCCGCGATGCCACCGGTAAAACCTGTCGCGTCCTCGGCGGATGTCGATACCGATGCCACGGCTGAACTGCCCGTGCTCGACGTCGCTGCGTACGAGGCGACGCTCGACGAGCCGATCTCGAACACGGACACGTGGGTCGCATCAAGCGCCGTGAGCGCGCTGCCGGCGACCGACGGCCCGGTGCCCATGGTCGCGATCGATGCCAAGGCGATTCCCACCCTGCGCCCCGCGGATGTCGTGGCGAGCGCGGAGCTGAGCGGCACACACGAGATGCCGCTCGTCCAGGCGGACAAGAAGCCTAACAAGATCATCAGGGCCACCGCGGCCACCTCGCCGGCGGGAACTGCCGCGCCGGCGCCCATCGTATTGCCGCCCTCGCCGCCGATGATCGAGGAGCTGCGCGGCGCGCTGGCTGCCGCGGAACGTCGCATCGAGGAACTCAACGAGCGCATTCGCATCGGCGATGCGGAACGCGCCGTCGCGATTGCGCGCGCCAGCACCGAGAGCGCGCAGCTGCGCGCACAGCTCGGTGAACATCTCGAATCGCTGCACACCGCCAGCGGACGTCTCGGTGTGCAGGGTGCCGAGCAGTCCGCTCTCGAGGATGAGCTCTTTGCGCGCGGCAGCCGCATCGAGGCGCTGCGCCGCGAGCTTGCCGCGCAGGCCGACGCGCTGATCGCGGTGCGCTGCTCGCTGGACGCCAGCGAGCAGCGCTGCGCCAGCCTGGCCGCCGACGGCGCGAACCTCACCGCCGAGGGCACGAACCTGCGCGCCAGCCTGGCGCGCCGCGATGCGCAGATCGGCAGCCTCGAAGCCGACCTCGCCGCGCGCCAGCAACGCGAGGCGTCGCTGTTCGCGCGACTCTCCGATGCCCTGGCGGCGGCGGATGCGGACGTACCCTACCTGCGTGCACAGATAGTCGCGCGCGACCTGCGTATCCACGAGCTGACCCTCGAGTTCGCCGCCACCAAGGTGCTGGCGACGGAAAAGGACGCCGACCTGCAGGTGGCCGAAGAGAGCATTCGCAACCTCGAGCTCGAAGTCCGCGACAAGACCGGCAAGCTCGAGGAAGTCAGCGTCACGGTCGAGGAATGGCGTGCGGTCATCGCCGAGAGCCAGCGTTCGATCTTGCAGCGCGACGGCCGCATCCAGCAGCTCGAAGCCGATCTCGAGAAGCGCCGTGCCGCCGTGCTGGACACCGCGGCGCAGACCGGCGAAGAGGTGGCGCTCGAGGGGCCGGCGCGGGTGCTGATCCGCACCGACGGCAACACCGACTTCGTGCACGTGCTCGGCCGCCGCACCCGTATCGGCCGCGGTTCCGACAACGAGATCGTTCTCGATACCAAGCACATCAGCCGTTACCACGCGGTGCTGCTGGCCGGTCCGAACCACACCACCATCGAGGATCTCAAGAGCACCAACGGTGTGTTCGTGAATGGCAAACGCGTGGCGCGCCAAGTCCTCAAGGACGGCGACCGGGTCACCGTCGGCAAGAGCCATTTTCGCTATTCGGTTCGCAACTAGCGGCTGACCAAAGTTAGTATGTCGGCCTTCTTATGACCGACAACTACATCGAGAGAATCCTCAAGGCCCGCGTGTACGACGTGGCGCTGGAGTCGCCACTCGACCCTGCGCCGCGCCTGTCGCGCCGTATCGGCAATACCGTGCTGCTCAAGCGCGAGGACCTGCAGCCGGTGTTCTCGTTCAAGCTGCGCGGCGCCTACAACAAGATTGCGCATCTCTCGGACTCGGTCGCCCGGCGCGGCGTCATCTGCGCGTCGGCGGGCAACCATGCCCAGGGCGTGGCGCTGGCCGCGCAGCGCCGCGGCATTCCCGCGTTGATCGTGATGCCGCAGACCACGCCCGACATCAAGGTGAGCGCCGTGCGCAATCTCGGCGGCGAGGTGGTGCTGCACGGCGACGAATACGACAGTGCCTACGAACACGCGATGTCCATCGTGCGCGAGCGCAATCTCGCTTTCGTGCATCCCTTCGACGATCCGGACGTGATCGCCGGGCAGGGCACCATCGCCGTGGAGATCCTGCGCCAGTCGCGCGGCGATCTCGACGCGATCTTCGTGCCGGTGGGCGGCGGTGGCCTGATCGCCGGCATCGCCATCTACGCGAAGTACCTGAATCCGAAGATCCGCATCATCGGCGTGGAGCCGGTTGACGCAGCCGCCATGCACGATTCACTGCGCGCCAAGAAGCGCATCACGCTCGAGCGCGTCGGCATCTTTGCCGACGGCGTGGCCGTGAGACGCGTCGGCGAAGAGACCTTCCGGCTGTGCCGTGAGTACGTCGACGAGATCGTGCTGGTCGACACCGACGAAATCTGTGCCGGCATCCAGGACGTGTTCGAAGACACGCGTTCTATTGTTGAAGGCGCCGGGGCGCTGGCGGTGGCGGGACTCAAGAAGTATTGCGCCATGAACTCCTGGCGCGACCGCCGCATCGTCGCGATCAACAGCGGCGCCAACATGAACTTCGACCAGTTGCGCTATGTCGCCGAACGTTCGGACGTCGGCCAGGCGCGCGAGGCGTTGTTCGCGGTGGAGATCCCCGAGCGGCCCGGCAGCTTTCTGCACTTCTGCGAAATGCTCGGCAGCCGGGCGGTGACGGAATTCAACTACCGCTACGGCCGCAAGGAACGCGCGCAGATCTTCGTTGGTTTCGGCCTGACACGCGGCAAGGATGAGCGCGACGAAGTCATCGCAGCGCTGCGCAGCTCGGGTTACGGCGTCACCGACATGACGGACAACGAGATTGCGAAGCTGCACGTACGTTACATGGTCGGCGGCCACGTCAATGGCACCGTCGCCAATGAGCGACTGTACCGGTTCGAGTTCCCGGAACGTAAAGGCGCGCTGCTGAAATTCCTGCAAGCCATCGGCACTCGCTGGAACATCACGCTGTTCCACTACCGCAATCATGGTTCGGACTATGGGCGCGTGCTCGCGGGCATCGATGTGCCGCCTTCTGACACCGCCGAGTTCCTCGATCACCTGAATGTTCTGCACTATTCCTATAGCGAAGAGACTAACAATCAGGTTTACCGGATCTTTCTCGGGACGTAGGCGCAATTTTCACGCCGCATGGAACGCGGGCCGGGGGCGACGGTCTCACGTAGAATGCCTCCCGCAGCCGTCATCAGGTCCCTCATCGTGTTCGACGACAAGCATCCCCTGTTCGGAACGTACAAGGTCGCAAAACGCATCGTCATCGGCATCGTGGGCGGCACCGTCCTCATCATGGGCATCATCATGATGGTCACGCCGGGCCCCGGAATCGCGGGAATCCTGCTCGGCCTCGGTATCCTCGGAGTCGAATTCGCCTGGGCGCGAATCTGGCTGAAGCGCATCAAGTCCAAGGGCCAGGACATGGTGCGCGCGCTGCGCAACAAAAAAGACGCGACGCCGCACGACGTTTCCTGACTACCGCTACTTTCGCTGCTGCACTGCGGCTACTCGATCGGCAGATCGAACATCAGCTCGCGCGCGAATCGCACCGGCGGCGATCCGAACGACAAGACCCTGTCGTGGTACTCGCGCAGACTGAACGCGCCGCCGGCGCGCTGCTCGGCTTCGGCGCGCAGCGCAAAATGTTCGAGGGCGCCGACGAAGTACACCGGTAGCTGGGCCGAGGT
>Ga0111538_10013190_pt1 | contig 10904 bp, 10 predicted proteins | sample SoiMethybrSBSTD1_FD_79669 | JGI IMG/M metagenome (GOLD analysis project Ga0111538, IMG submission 79669) | Bulk soil microbial communities from a Populus tree surrounding site in Tennessee, USA - Soil MetaG P. TD hybrid SBSTD1 (version 2)... | ecosystem: Environmental > Terrestrial > Soil >... | reverse complement strand
TCGTCGACGAGTGGTGGAAGGCCGGGGGCCAGCGCCTCGACGAGGACGGCGACAACGTCTACGAGCACAGCGCGGGCGTGGCGCTCTTCGACCAGTGGTGGCCCCTCTTCGTGCGCGCGTCGTTCCAGCCCGCGCTCGGCAAGGACCTGTTCGACAAGGTCGAGGGCTTCCTCTCCCTGGGCAGCACCGTCGCCGACGACTGGGGCTGGAGCTGGTCGAGCGACGTCGAGAAGGACCTGCGGATGGTGCTCGGCCGCCGCGTGAGGGGCGCGCACTCCCGGCTCTACTGCGGTGGGCGCAAGCGCGAGGGTGCGCAGCGACGCTGCCGTGCGGTGCTTCTGCGCACGCTGAAGGACGCCGCCGCGGCGACGTCCGAGGAGTTCGGCAGCGCGCAGCCGTCGAACTGGCAGATTCCGGCGCTCTGCGACGACCAGAGCCCGCCGCTGTGCGACCAGAACGTGCCGACGGCGCTCGGCGCCGTGGACACGCCCGCTTTCCCGTGGCAGAACCGCGGGACCTACCACCAGGTCGTCGAGCTAACCGAACACCGCTAACGCGGCAGGTCTTCGAGCCCCGGGTCCTGCTCGACCTCGAGGGAGTTCAGCGTGAAGGCGACCATGTGGTACTGGCCGACGAGCATCGGTATCTCGATCAGCTGCTTCTCGTCGTAGGCCTTCGCGAGCTCGGCCCAGGTGTCGTCACCGATCTTTGCGTCCTTGTGCAATTCGTCTGCCGCCCGCAGCAGCGCCGCCTCTGAATCCGACCAGCCGTCGGCGTCCGGGCCGGCCGCGACGCGGTCGATCGTCTCGCGGTCGATCCCGCCGGCCTCCGAGATGCGCACGTGCTGGCCCCACTCGTACGGCGAGGCGCAGTTGACCGCGGTGCGCAGGATCAGGAGCTCGCGGTCGTGCCCGGACAGCGTTCCGGCCGTCAGCAGGTAGCCGCCGAACGGCATCCACGCCTTGAACAGCTCGGGGTTTCGGGCGAGCGTCCCGAAGATGTTGAGCTCACCCAGCTTCCCGTCCGTGCCGGGCGGGGTCGCGCCGAGGATGGGCGCGACGTCGTCGCCCCACTGGTCCTCCGGCAGCGGGTCGATCCGAGCCATCAGCTCCGGAACGCGACCCCGAGCCCGCCGTCGACCACGAGGCTCTGGCCCGTCATGTAGGAGGACTCGTCGCTCATCAGGAAGAGCGCAGCGTACGCGACCTCCCACGCGGTGCCCTGGCGGTCGAGCGGGATGTGCACCTCGGCGCGCTGCGGCGCGAGTTGGGTAGCGAGCCTGCCGAGCGGCGTATCGATCAGTCCCGGGATCAGCAGGTTCACCCGCACGGACGGCGCGCCCTCGATCGCCCCATTGCGGACGAGCGATTCGAGTGCGCCCTTCGACGCGGCGTAGGCCGGCGACGGCATCGTCTCCCGCGACGCGAGCGAGCCCGTCAACACGATCGAGCCGCCGTCGGTCAGCGCGGGCAAGCCGTGTTTGAGCCCGAGGAAGTGCCCGCGCGCGTTCACGGCCATCACGCGGTCCCAGTCCTCGACCGTCGTGCCCTGGAGGCCGAGCCCGCCGGCCACACCCACGTTCAGCACGATCCCGTCGAGGCCGCCGAGGCCGGACCGGGCCTCGTCGAACATCCGTACGACGTCGTCCTCGTCGGAGGCGTCGGCCGCAATCGCCACGACCTCGACACCCTCCCCGCGCACGAGCTCGGCCGTCTCTTCGGCCTTCGCCTGGTCGAGGTCGGCCACGGCGACCGTCGCGCCCTCCCGCGCGAACAGCACGGACATCGCGCGGCCGTTCCCCACCGGCGGGTCCTCCACCCCGTAGTTCTCCTGGCCCCCGCCGACGACGAGGATCTTTCGCCCGGCCAGTCGCGTCGCGCCCACGGGCGCGACCCTACTTGGTGATCGCGAAGGCGTTGTCGCTACGTGAGTATCCGACCACGGAGTACGTGTCGGCTGTCGCCGTGATGGAGACGGCGTCCTGCTTCTGCTCGACGTCGTCCGTCAGCGGGACGCTCGGCCGGCTGCCGGTCGCCTGGAGCTCGGGCAGCGAGTCGCATTCGTCGTAGCGACTCGTGTCCGTGTAACAGGACTCGACGGCCGCGACGACGTTGCGCGCGTTCGACTTCGCGCTCGCGTCCTCGCCCTTCGCCTCCTGGCCGATGAAGGCAGGCACGGCGATACCAGCCAGCACCCCGATGATCAGGGTGACGACCAACAGCTCGAGCAGGCTGAAGCCGCTCTCGGTTTGGATGCGCACGCGGTGGGTCCGCAACACGCCGAACTCGCTTTCCTTGGAGGGTTCCTGCGAGCAGGAACGCCTTGCGGCGCCCTGCCCTGCGGCCCCTATCGGCCGCTATGCCCCCAAACCTTGATGCGCCTCCCTGTTATGGGGACGTATCGCGAGCCGAAGTTGTGCGCTGCGGCTCGTCGTCAGGATCGGCGTCCGGATCGACCTCGGCCGCCTCGCGCGAATGCTGCTCGGCCTCGGCCCTCGCGCTCTCGGCACGAGCGGCCTGATGCTCCGCCGCCGCGGCCTCTCGCCGCGCGCGGGCGGCGCGCTCCTCAGCCTGGGCCTTCTGCTGGTCGGCCTCCAACCCGCGGGCACGCGCCGTCTCGCGCAGCTCGCCGGCTTCCTCGCGCCGGCCCTCGAGCTTACGCTCGCGTGCCTTGCGCACGAGCATCCAGGCGATCAACAGCACCACGAGCGCTGCCACGACGATGAGAACGACTTCCATGCGGACTCCTCCTCCTTAGGGGTTGCGCCCGTCCCTCCTAAGGATTGCCCGGCTCAGCCGGGTCCTAAGCGCTGGAGACCTTCACGTCCTTCGAGCAGGTCGACGTCCCGGCCTCGCACACCCTGTAGGTGTAGGTGCCCTTCTTGGTGAGCGAATCCGTGTGCGCACCGTCGTTGGGGGTCGTGATGACCTTCACGCCGTTGCGGTACACGTCCACCTGGTTCGAGACCACGCCGGTCCACTTCAGGTCGACCCGCCGGGCCGCCGACACTTTGTACGCCCTCGCGGTCAGCACGATCGCCGGGGAGGAGACGGTCAGGCTGCGGGAAGTGCTGCTGCTGGCCCCGTCGTCGTCCGTGACGGTCAGCGTGACCGTGTAGGTGCCGGCCTGCGCATACGTGTGTGCCGGGCTCGCTCCGCTGGCGGCCGCCGTGCCGTCGCCGAAGTTCCAGGAGTAGCTCGCGATCGATCCGTCGCTGTCCGCCGAGCCCGTCCCGTCGAGCGTGCACGCGAGGCGGTAGCAGCTCGACGTGAAGCCCGCCGTCGGGGCGACGTTGGGCACCGGATCCTGCGGGATCGTCGTGAACTCGGCCGGGACCGGGACGTCCGTCGAGGCGAGCAGCCCGGCCTCGAGGTCGCTCATCACGAAGTAGTCGCCACCGAAGTTGTCGACCATCGTGTAGCGCAGGTAGCGCGCCGTCTCAGCCTGCGGGAGGTCGTAGTAGTACGCGGCGCCCGCCGTGTCGGGGTTGGCGCCCTCGTAGACCTTCTTCCACGTCACGCCGTCGTTGGAGACCTCGAACTTGACGTTGCGCGGGTTGCGCGTGTCCAGGTCGCTGAAGAGCGTCAGCTGCAGCACGTTGAACGTGCGCTGCTGGCCGAAGTCGAAGGTCACGTACTCGTTGCTGTTCGTCGCGGTCAGCCAGTACGTGTCCTGGATGTTGTCCGACGTCTTGTTCAGGTGATTCGTCGTGTAGTACGTGCCCTTCGACGACGAGTCGATCGGCGTCATCTTGTAGGGCGTGTACTTGGGATCGGCGACCGTCGTGCCGCGCGCGCCGGCGTCGGCCGGCGGGGCGACGAGCTCCCAGCCGAGCAGCGACTGCACGAGCGACCAGTCGAGCAGGCCGGGGTCCGAGCTGTAGCCGGCCTTGTAGAGGTAGCGCGGCTTGCCACCGACGTCCGAGTACGAGTTCGCGTTCACCCTCACGTTGAGGCCGCGAAGCGAGGGCGCGTCGCGCAGGAACGCCGTGCCGGCGCCGGAGAACGCGTTCTCGCGCAGGTCGAGGTAGTCCAGCGGATCCTCGCTCTGAGCGATCCAGGCGCTCGCCTCGGTGCTGCGGAAGATCGTGTTGCGGGTGACCGTCGACCACCTGCCCACCGCGAGCCCCCAGTAGTCGAGCACCCGCGAGTACGACAGGTGCTTGAGCTGCAGGCCCTGGGTGTTCTCGTAGACCATGTTGTCGACGACGGTCGAGCCGGTCGAAGTGTTGAGCGAGATACCGACCCAGTTCAGGAAGCTGCGATTGCGACGGAGCGTGTTGTCGAGCCCCTTCCAGTCCCGGATGCCGTCCTTGCGGATCAGGTAGGTGGTGTTCTCCTCGACGATGCCGTCGCGCGACTCGAGCAGCCAGATTCCCCTCGACTCGGCACCCGGGCCGACGTGATGGATCACGTTGCCCGCGACGCGGTTGCCGGCGCCGCGGTTGACGCGGATGCCCTCGCTCTCGCGGATCGAAGGCGCGCCGATGTGATGGATGACGTTGCGGGAGATCGTGTTGTTCGAGCCCGCGGTGAAGATCCCGACGGTCGTCTGGCCGGTGATCTCGAAGTTCTCGATCGTGATGTTGTTCGCGCCGTTGTTGTCGAACCCGGAGGCGCGCGTGTCGTCGCCGTCGATCACGGGGCGCGTCGGACCGACGCCACGGAAGGTCGCGCCGTTGTTGGCGGAGGTGAGCGAGACCGTTTCGGCGTAGACGCCGGGCGTCACGTTCACGGTGTCGCCGGACTGCGCAACCTGAGCCGCGCGGCCGATCGTCTTGAACGGCGCCTGCGAGCTACCGGGGTTGGTGTCCGCGCCCGAGGGGCTGACCGTGTAGGTGGCCGCTGAGGCGGCGGCGGGCGCGACGGCGAGCGCTACGGCCAGCGTGAGGAGGACCCTGCCAAAGGTGGACATGCTGACCGTATCGGCGCCTGAAAACCGAACTTAAGCTCATCCGGAAAGTCCCTGCTAAACGGTTGATTCCGGGGACCGCTGGGGCCGTTCGACCTCCGCAACCCGAAGCTCCTTCGGCGCCCCCGGCGCCTTCAACCGCTTCGCCTTCGCGATCTCGAACAGCTCCGGGTCGAGGGCGTGGCAGCTGACCTCGGAAACGAGGACCTGCTGGGGCTTCGCCGCGTCGACCACGCGTGCGGCGATGTTCACGTCGACGCCGAGGTAGTCGCCGCCGAGCTTCCGCGGCTTGCCCGCGTGCACGCCGGACCGTAGGCGCGGGCGGTGTCCCGCCACCTCGATCTCCCCCATGCCGTCGCGAGCGTCGAGCGCGGCGAGGACGGCGTCGTTCGAGTGCTGGAAGACCGCCATCGTCCCGTCCCCGAGGTGCTTCACCACCGCTCCGTCGTGTTCGGCGATCGCCTCGTCGAGCACGTGGCCGACCTCGCGTAGCAGCTCGATCGCGGGCTCATCCCCGACCTCGAGCGCCCACGACGAGAACCCCACGAGGTCCGTGAACAGCAGCGCCACCTCCTCGAACCCGCGCCCTCGTCCGGCAGCCTCGGAGAAGCCCTGCCAGACCTGCAGCGCGCCCAGCCCGAGCTCGTGCGCGACGCTCGGGCGGTCGGTGCGCTGAAGCGCCTGCACCCGCCGCGCGATCACCTCGGGCGGCGCGTCTCCGGCGGTCGAGAGGGGGTCGCCGAACCGCTCGTCGCCGGGCAGCTGCTTGCGCAGCCAACGCGCGACCGCAAGCAGCTGGGGAGCGCTGTCTGCCTTCACCGCCCTGGCCCGGATCCTGGCCAGGCGGCGTTCCTCCTTGTCCCGCGTCCCCTCGAGCTCCTCGCCCACGACGGCGAAGGCTGCCACAAGGGTGGCCGCATTTCCGCCCTCCCCTCGCGCGCGCGGGCGCGCGCACGCGTGTGTGGCCCATTCGGCTAGGCCTCGGGGGCGGACTTCAAGCGTCAGCCACGCGTGCCGATGCGGTTCCCATGCAGATCCCACTTCTGTTGATTGCTGTCGCTCTTTTGGTGTTCCTCGTGGTGCGCCGCAAGAAGGCGGCGCTGGGCGCTCCGACCGCGCCGGAGGCGGCCCACGCGGCCGCTATGGACGCGGCTGGCCCGTCGGAGCAGTACGGCCCCTCGCTCGACGAGATCGAGGACGAGGAGCCGGCGGTCGAGCCCGAGCCGATCGTGGAGATCAGCAACCCCGATCCGGAGCCGTTCGTCGAAGTCGTCGAGATCCAGCCGGAGCCGATCGTCGAGATCGAGCCCGAGCCGGATCCGGTCGCGCCTGAGCCCGAGCCGGAGTCGGAGTCGGTCGTCATGGCGCCCGAGCCGATCGTCGAGATCGAGCCCGAGCCCGTCGCCATCGAGCCCGAGCCGCTGGCGATCGATCCTCAGCCGCTGGCCATCGAGCCCGTCGCCATCGACCCGGCGCCGCTCGCGCCGGAGCCGGAGCCCGTCATCGAGACGGGGTCGGAGCCCGACAAGGTGCTCGAAATCTCGTACCCGGCGATGGCTACCGACGAGGCGCCTCCGGGGCTCTCCGTCGACGCGTTCAAGGACATCAAGCCCGTCTCGTTCGGCGGGATCGCCGTCGAGGAGACCGAGCGGGCCCCCGAGCCCGCGCCCGAGGTCGAGCCCCAGCCCGAGCCGGTCGTCGAGGTTCATCCCGAGCCGATCGTCGAGGCCGAGCCGGTCCGCGAGTTCGAGCCGCTGAGCCACCCCGGGGTCGAGGACGTGCCGGCGGTCGAGCCCGAGTCTCAGGTCGAGCAGGCATCAGCATTTGATCCGAAGCCCGCCTACGAGCCGCCGCCCGCGTTCGATCTGGAGCCCGCGTTCGAGCCGGAGCCCGCGTTCGAGCCGGAGCCGGAGATGGCCGCCGCCGTCGCCGAGCCGGCAGTCGAGGACGCCAAGCCGAAGAAGCGCGGCTTCCGGATTCCGAATCCCGAGCTGAAGCTCCCGAGCTTCGGCAAGAAGAAGACCGAGGCCGAGCCGGTCGCCAACGTCGAGCCGGCCGCCAAGGCGGAGCCGAAGGCGAAGGGCGGCCTCAAGCTGCCGCAGATCACGCTTCCGGCCGATCTGCAGGGGCCGCTCAGCGAGGTCGAGCGCAAGATCGCGCTCGGCTGCGTCCTGGCAATCGTCGCCGCCGGCGCCCTCGGCTACAAGACGGCCCCCTCGGACGACGCGGGCGTACCCGCGCCGACCCCCGCCCCCGCGGCCGCCTCGCGCTAGCGCTCACAGGCGCCAGCGCGGCTCGATCCGCTTTGCGGACGCCGAATTCTCCGCTAGATTCGCTCTATGGACGCGCGTCGTACTGATGTCCTGAAGGCCTCGCCCAGGATGTTCGAGTCAGACCTGCTCGACAGGCTGTCACGCGTGCATCCGATCGTCCCGGTGCTGATCTTCCTTCCGGTGATCAGCGTCCTGGCGGGCACCGCGGGCGAGCGCATGGGAGCGCTCGAGACGATCGCCTGGATCGCCGGCGGCTACGTCTTCTGGACCCTCACCGAGTACTGGCTCCACCGGGTCGTCTTCCACTTCGAGCCCGAGGAGGGGTTCGGAGCACGCCTCCACTGGATCATGCACGGCGTCCACCACGACCACCCGAACGACCCGATGCGCCTGGTGATGCCGCCGTCGGTAAGCGTTCCGCTGTCGGCGCTGTTCTACCTCGGCTTCTACCTGGTGCTGGGCGACACCTACGCGCTCGCGTTCGGCGCCGGGTTCCTCGGCGGCTACCTCTTCTACGACATGACCCACTACCACGTGCACCACCACAAGCCCCGCACGCGGGCCGGGAAGCGGTTGCGCCAGCTGCACATGCGCCACCACTTCCAGGACGACACGCGCGGCTTCGGAGTCAGCGCGCCGTGGTGGGACTTCGTCTTCGGCACCGCTCCGCGGAGCCGCCGCGCCGGGCACTGAGCCGACCGGTCTCGCTGTCGCCCGCCGACCTCTCGGCGGTGCAGGCCGAGCAGGGACCCGTCCACATGCATGTGGGTGGCGTGCTCATGCTTGGCGGTCGCGTGCCCGCCGCCACGGTGATCCGGCGGATCGAGGAGCGGATCCACCTGATCCCGCACTACCGCATGCGCCTCGTCGAGAGCGCTCCGGGCGGGCTGGTCAACCCTGTCTGGGAGGACGACCCCGAGTTCGACGTCTCCCGGCACGTGGCGAGCGTGCCCTGGCCCGAGCCAGGCGACGACGCGGAGCTTTGCCGCGTCGTCGGGGAAGCGATGTCCACGCGCCTCGACCGATCGCGGCCGCTGTGGGAGATCGTCGTGGCCGACAGCGAGACGCGCGGGCAGACGGCGCTCGTCGTGAAGATGCACCACGCGCTCGTGGACGGGATCGCCGCGATCGGGGTCGGCACGATCATCTTCGACCCCACGCCGGAGCCGCTCGAGCTCCCGCCGCCCACCGGCGCGCCGGAGCAGCGGCAGCGCATCTGGGTGGACGAGCTGACCCGGCTCATGCCTCAGCTCGGCGGCGACCGCCGGCTCGAGCTGATCGAGCCGCTCATGCGGCGAGTGCCGCCCGATCTCGTACCCGATCGCCGGGCGCTCCAGCGCGTCGCGACCGCGCAGCTCGACGTACCGCGCCGCTTCGCCCGTAGCGCGGTCGAGCGCGCGCGCTCGCTCGACCCCCGCCAGGCCCACAAACGCGTCGGCGAGGGAGTCCAACTCGTCCGCGACCTCGCAAAGGTGCGGCCGGCGGCGCCGCCGACGCGGCTCAACCAGGAGATCGGCCGCAACCGCCTGTTCGCGCTCGCCCGGGCGCGGCTCGACGACGTGAAGCAGGTGCGGGCCGCCACGGGGGCGACGGTGAACGACGTGCTGCTGACCGCAGTCGCGCTGACGCTCAGCGAGTACCTGGGCGACGAGGCGCCCGAGCGGACCGTCGCGCTCGTCCCGGTGTCGGTCCGGACCGAGTCGCACAGCGGTGAGCTGGGCAACCGGATCTCGACGGTGTTCGTCGACCTGCCGATGCAGGGCGAGCCACTCGACCGGCTCGCCGCTATCTCCGCGGCGATGCGAGATGTCAAGGCATCGGCCCAGGTGCGCGCGGGCTCGCTGATCGTGGGCGCGGCCGGGCTCGCCCCGCCGATCGTGTCGGCGCTCGCCGCGCGTGCGATGAGCGCGCCGCGGGTGTTCAACCTCGTCGTCTCGAACGTCCCGGGCCCGCAGCAGACGTTCTACCTCGACGGCGTGCCGCTACGCGAGGTGTATCCGGCCGTCCCGCTCAACCCGCGCAACCAGGCGCTCAGCATCGGGATCCTGAGCTACGACGGCGGCGTGTACTTCGGCCTGCTCGCTGATCGCGGCGCGCTGCCGGACGTCGCAGATGCGGCCGGTCAGCTCGAGGTGGCTGTCGCGCGGCTTGCCGCGGCGACGTCGGGCTGACGCCGCCGGGTGCTCAGCGGCGCGGCGAGGCAGATGAGGAACCCGATCCCCGCGGCGATCGTGGCGCCGTTGTGGATCTTGTCCGCCAGAGAAGGCGCCTTCTCCATCACGTCGTAGCCGTTCGGCCCGAGGATGAGCGCCCAGTCGTTCTGGTCGTCGCCGAGCAGCTCGAGCGTCGGCTTCGGCGCGTCGGCCACGTACAGCGAGACCTCGAGCGCGGACGCCGCCGCCCACACGAGAAAGACGCCCGCCAGGACCCAATCGCCACGGCGCACGAAGAAGTAGAAGGCCAGCATGGCCGGAATCGCGACCTGCGCGATCGGGCCCGCGAGACCACTCGTCAGATCCGAATTGGCGTACGTCAGCATGTGGCCGAGCTGGTGGAGCCCGACGTTGACGTAGGTCAGGCCCGGGACCTTGTCGTCCTGGGCGAAGGCCAGGACCCACATCGCGCCAATGAGGACGAGGCCCGCGACCCAGCGGACCGGAGACCCGAAAGACGATCCCTTCCCCACGGCGTATTCATCGGCGTGAAACGCCGCGCGACATTACGTTCGCTCAGCGACTTCTGGACGCCGCTATCGTGGTGCGGCCAGGCGGATGTGGCGGAATTGGCAGACGCGCGGCGTTCAGGTCGCCGTGGGGGCAACCCCGTGGAGGTTCGAGTCCTCTCATCCGCATTACTACTGACTACAGGCCGTACTCCTCGAGGAAGTAGAGCCACAGCTCGCTGCGAGCCGGGAACGGCGGCACCGCGTGGGCGAGCTTCGAGAGCGGCACCTCGCCGACCACCGCGACGGTGGCTGCCTGGATGAAGTCGGCCACCTCGGCGCCGACGAACGTCACGCCTGCGAGCACCTGGCGGTCCTCGTCGACGATGAACCGCGTCGTCCCCTCCGCGTTTCGCCCGTAGAACGACCCGCCGGCCGATCCCTGCGTCGAGACGTCGACGTGCCGCACGTTAAGCCCGGCCTTCTCCGCGGATGCGAGCGTGTGCCCCACCGCCGCCACGTTCGGATCGGTGAACACGACGCGAGGAGAGCGCACGCCGTCGATCTCGATCCGGTTGTCGCCGCCGGCGATGTTGTCCGCCGCAAGGCGCGCCTGGTACTTGCCCATGTGCGTGAGCGGCGCGCGGCCGTTCACGTCGCCGATCGCGTAGAGCCATGGGTGCTCCGGAACCTTGAGCGTCTCGTCGGTGTCGACGTACTTGCCCGGCTCGAGGCCGATCGCGTCGAGGCCCATGTCCTCCGTCGGCGGCTTGCGCCCGACGACGACGAGCAGCTCGTCGCCCTCGGCGGTGTCGCCGCCGGACAGCGAGACGACCACGCGGCCGTTCTCGCGCGCGACGCGCTCCGCCTTCGCCTCGATCCGCAGGTCCACCCCGGCCTCGACGAGTGCCGCGGCCACCTGGTGCCCGGCGAAGGGCTCCTCGCGCGAGAGCACGCAGTCGCCGGCCTCCAAGATCACGACCTCGCTGCCGAGCGAGCGCCACGCCTGCGCGAGCTCCACGCCGGCCACCCCTCCGCCGAGCACGACGAGTGACTCG
>Ga0111538_10013188_pt1 | contig 10904 bp, 15 predicted proteins | sample SoiMethybrSBSTD1_FD_79669 | JGI IMG/M metagenome (GOLD analysis project Ga0111538, IMG submission 79669) | Bulk soil microbial communities from a Populus tree surrounding site in Tennessee, USA - Soil MetaG P. TD hybrid SBSTD1 (version 2)... | ecosystem: Environmental > Terrestrial > Soil >... | reverse complement strand
GCGGTCTCAACGTTCCGATGATCGGACGGTTCAACGCTTGGGCGGTGTGCACAAGTGCGGCCGTGTGCGCGTGCGATCGACCACGGCAGCTTGCCACTGGGTCGGATGTAGGAGGACACGTGAACGCGCCCAAGCTGATTGCCGGGTTTGGTTTGGCAGCCCCTCTCAAATCGAGGCTGCAGCACGGCGCTGGCCCACGCTGCCGTGCTGCTTGCGGGAACCTTGTTGAGCAGCACCCGCTCAGTCGAGCCGGTGCGCGGTCTCGACCTTTCCTCGAAGGAACTTAGCGAGCTCGGGTTTCGTTGACGCAACGGTCCCCTTTACTTCATGCCCGGTGAACATGGCTCAGGCTGGTCCTCACTCCAAACCCGCTGCTCTCGAGCGGCCACACCGGTCCCCCACGAGCAGCCGCCGCCGCACCAAGAAAGCTGCGGTCGCTCCCACCAAGCTCTCACAGGGCGCCCGGCGCTGCCGCGCCAAGCTCCTGCGATATTTCCCGCGCGGCTTTCACGATCCTCTCTACGAGGACTGGGAGAGAGGTTACAAATGGGAGGCACATAGACGCTGGAACGCAACGCTCGACCGCGAAACGCTCCAGTCGCTGATGAAGGCCGGCAAGTACAGCGAGGTGGCCGCGCGCGCGGTGGCGATCGAAGCGCGGACCAACCTGCTTTTCTCATTCGAAAAGATGGCGCTACGCGACGCGGTCAGATCGCGCGCGGGAGCCCGCGCCTTCGCGGAAGGGCTCTTTAAATTTCTGCACGGCTCCGCGGACCTGGAGACGCGATTCAGCCGCTGGGTCGATGTCGTCGCCCATTTGCCCCGCAAGCAGACTCGGGTCCTCACCTGGCCCGTCGTCACGGTGGTAGGATTCATTGCGCAACCGCAGCTTCACATCTTTCTCAAGCCGACGGTGACCCGAAAGGCCGCCCAGCGCTATGGCATTCCCCTTCCCTACCAGCCGCGGCCTTCATGGGGGACCTACGCGCGTCTGCTCTCACTCGCGCGCACAGTGCGGCGGGATCTCCGCGAGCTGCGGCCGCGCGACATGATCGACATTCAATCGTTCCTGTGGATCCAAGGCTCGGACGAATATCCGGACTAAGTACTCGCCGGTTAGCTTGACCCGGAGCGAAGATCGCGCCCGGGATCACCTCGATAGCCGCGGAGCGACTTGAGCTTCTCTGAGATTCGGCGGCGCCACTGCAGGCGGCGATCATGGCCCGCGGCGGATCGGATCGGGAAAGATCGCACGGCTCAGCATCGGGCGGTAACACCGTGGCGCATAGCACCTCGGCCATATGGTGGCGTCCGGACGCAACTTATGATTCAATCATCACCGGGGAGATACGCGCGAGGGCCGCGGGCGAGGCAGCCAGCTTCTTCTTGGAGGACACACATGCGCTTTGTTTACGCGCTGATCGCGCTTGGCCTCGTCGCGGGCGTGCCGACAAAGACCAACGCGCAGACCTGGGACGAGTATCGGCCCGCAGGCATCGGGTTCCGCATCGAGATGCCGGGAAAACCGCAGCTGGAAACACAGAAAACCAAAGCCGGCAACACGGCCTACCAGGCAATCGTGGGTTTTCGGGACATGGCTTTCCTGGCGATCTACGGCACGAAGGATGAAAAGAGCCCGGCCGATACCAACGCTCTGCTGGATGCTGTCGTCAAAGGCATGACCGAGGGCAAGAAGATCGTTCGCTCAAAGGCGGAGATGCTCGGGGGCTATCCGGCCCGGCGCATCCTGATCGAAGACGGCGACAAGGACAAAATCGAAGCAAGAATCGTTTTTGCCGACAATCGCTTGATACAGGCGCTGTTTGTCGGGCCGGCTGGCAATCAGCTGGGACGGCGGTTCCTGGATTCGTTTGCCATCGTCGACCCGAACTGACACTCCGCCGCTTCGGCGCGGAAGGACATTAGCCACGCTGCGGCCGCAACGGTGCTAACTGGCCGCAGCGCCCACGGTGTCCGCCATGGCAGCGCCACGCTGGCCGAGCGGCCTTTCTCCGCCGGTGGTGGAATCGCGGGCGGTCTGGTGCTCGATCTCGGAGTTGAGCTCGGCACCGAATAGAATCACGATGGAAGACATCCACATCCACATCATCAGGCCGATGGCAGCGCCGAGCGAGCCGTAGGTCGCATCGTAATTGGCGAAGTTCGCCAAGTACCACGACAGCAGCGCCGAACTCGCCAGCCATGCGACCGCCGCGAGCACGCTTCCCACCGAAAGCCATTCCCATCGCGGGCGTTCTCGGCTCGGCCCGAAACGATAAAGCACGGCCAGACCGAAAATCACCACGAACACCAGAACCGGCCAGCGCAACAGACGGAGCAGCGTCTCGGTCCATCCGCCCAGACCGACAAACGACAGGACGACAGGCAGGACCACGATCGCCCCGACGGCGGTCAGGATGGCAAGCAGGCCGCCCGCGGTCAGGACCAGAGAGACGAAATTGAGTTTGATGAAGCCGCGCTTTTCCTTCTCATCGTAGATGACATTGAGCGCGTCGATGAGCGCCTTCATTCCGGCATTGGCGCTCCACAACGCCAGCGCCAGCCCGAACGCGAACGCAAAGCCGAGCTTGGCTTCCCCCCTTGGCGGCGATGCGGTTCACCTGCTCCTGGATGATGTCCACCCCGCCTGCGGGCAGGAAACCGCCGACGAGAGCCAGGTGGTCGTTGATGGTCGATGCTTTCGCGAACAGCCCGTAGAGCGACACGAACGCCGTGACAGCGGGAAACAGTGCGAGCAACCCATAAAACACCACCCCGGCGGCCACCGCCAGGAGACGGTCCTCGCCGATTTGCGCATATGTGCGCCATAAGATGTCCTTCCATCCGGCCCACGGAATTTGCCATGGCACCGTCGCCCGTCGGCCGCGCTCGCTCTCGTCGGCGCGGGCCTGCTGGACGCCAAGCGGTTCGTCGGTACTGCGGCTGTTGCCAAACGCGCCCGTGCCCGGTCGCGCACCGACCGGGGTGGGCTTAGCGCGTTCGGAGGCGGTGGATGAGCGCCGGGTCGCGGCGACCAGGGAAAGCAAGGCGTAAACGATCAGGGGCTTGATTAGGCCGCCGGCCGAAGCCGCGTCCGCCGTTCCGCTGGAACCCGCGGTTGTGCGCCTCCCCGGCATCTGTTTCGCTCCCGCCCTTGGGTCGCGTTCGCTCTCGCCCTTGGGTCGCGCGGTCGGGCGCTCGACTGCCAGGGAACTTAACGCCGGCACTTTTTCGCCGGCTGAGCCCATGCGCACGGGGTTCGATTGAGCAGCAAGTCGATGAACAGGTCCGCTCGCTCACGGTCGGGCCGGTAACCCTGCGCACCAGGCATGCGCAAGTTCGCCTTTGTATCGGGAGCCCCGGCCTCTTGGGCCCGACGTGCCCATCTTTGTTCGGACCGTCGATGAAACTCTACCGGATAAGCTGTCATGGCCAGTTCGCTTCGCCTCCGTCTGCGTCATCGCTGGTTACGGCCGCCGAGCAGGCCGGTGCGTCGGTCAACGTGCGGGCGCCAGCCCGCGTTCCGGGCGTGCGGACTTAATTTCGAGGGAGAGGCGGGCCGCCCGCGATATGAGCAAGCCACCCTCGTCCGCGCCGGCATGAATGGAAGCGGCAGGATGCCGGTTCATTTTCGATGCCGATGGTTCCATCGATGGCGGAGTTCGAGCACCGGAACAACGACCTGAATTTTCTCAGCAAACGGACTCCTGGCAGGCTCATATCCTGCCGGGATCCGACCGCCGCATTTCCTCCTGCGCGTGTATGCGCTTCTTGGCCTGATGGCGTCCGATGAGGCAGCCCGCGGCTGCTCCGATGACGCCGTGATGGCCGGCATAGTGACCCGCCACGCCCCCGACGACGGCGCCCTTCAAGCACCCCTTGGCCGAGGCCGGCGTCGCCAGCGCAACCAGTAGTAAAGCAGACAGTGCCAATCCTGTTCTCATCTCGATTTCTCCATCAGCAAGGTGCTCCCTCAATGAGCGTCCCGGGATCTTGTTCCAATACCTGCTGACAACCAAACACGGGGGACGCACAATGATCCGACCAAGCCGCGGCGACGATCGAACGTGGGCCGCAGGCGAAGGGTCGGCACGCGCCTGCTCCCCAACCCGTGGCGGCAAGGAAGGAAACGATGGAGGTCGGATTTCTCGGCACCGGCCGCATGGGCAAGGCCATGGCGGCCAACCTGCTCAAGGCCGGGCACCGCGTCCGGGCCTGGGACAAGTCACCTGAGCCGCTGCATGAACTCGAACGCGCCGGCGCCGACATTGCCGCGAACGCCGCGGATGCCGTCCGCGGCGACGCGGTCATTTCGATGCTGCCGAACGATGCCGCATTGCGCGAGGTGTTCCTCGCCGACGACCTGCTCAAACGCGCGCGCGGGGGCCTGGTGTCCGTCAACATGGGAACGGTTTCGCTCGATTGCGTCGACGAGCTCGTTGCCGCGCATGACGAGCACAACATTCCCTATGTCGCGGCGACCGTGTTCGGGCGGCCGGACGTGGCGGCGGCGGGAAAGCTTGCCATCATGGCGGCCGGCGACGCAGCAGCGATCGACCGCGTGCAGCCGCTGTTCGACGCCATGGGGCAGAAGACCCACCGGGTCGGGCCGGAGGCGCGCCATGCCAACATCGCCAAGATCGCAGGAAACCTGATGGTGGCCTCGGCGATCGAGGCGATCGCGGAAGCTGCGGCGCTGCTTCGCAAATACCGCATGTCCGCGCCCGACGTTCTCGACGTCATCATCACCTCGCTGTTCAACGTGCCGGTCTATCAAGGCTACGGCCGCGCGATTGGTGGACAGCAATACGTGCCACCCGGCTTCGACCTGATCCTGGGCATGAAGGACGTGAACCTCGCGCTCAAGGCGGGGGAGCAGGCGAACGTGCCGCTGCCCTTCGCCAGCGTGCTGCGCGATGCGTTCCTCGACGCCATCGCCAACGGCGATGCCGACAAGGACTGGTCGGCGATCGCGCGGGTGGCGGCGCGCAAAGCGGGGCTCGACGACTGAGCGACTGCAAAGAGAAACAACAACGTCAAGGGAGCGAAAGCGATGTATTGGAGGACGATGTTTCGAGGCGCGTTCGCAGCGGCCACATTGGGGCTGCTGACGTGGACCTTGCCCGGCCCGCAGGCGGCGCGCGCGGCGGAGCCGATCAAGATCGGCTTTTCCATGCCCTTGACCGGCGGCCTGGCCTCGAACGGCAAGGCGATCCTCGCCGCCTACCAGATGTGGGAAGAAGACATCAACGCCAAGGGCGGCCTGCTCGGCCGGCCGGTGAAGCTCGTCTACTACGACGACCAGAGCAATCCCTCGGTGGTGCCGGCGATCTACGCCAAGCTATTCGACATCGACAAGATCGACCTGGTGTTCACCAGCTACGGCACCAATCTCGCGGTGCCTTCGATGCCGGTGGTGATCCCACGCAATTACGTGCTGTTGGGATTGTTCGCGCTCGCCGTGAACAGCGAGTTCAACTATCCGTACTATTTTTCCATGTTCCCGGCCGGGCCGGATGCCATCCGGGAATTCTCACGCGGCTTTTTCGACCTTGCCAAGGAGCAGAATCTGCAAACTGTCGCAATCGCCGGCGCCGATTCCGATTTCGCCAAGAAGGCAGCTGACGGCGCGCGCGAAAATGCGACCAAGATGGGGTTCAAGCTGGTCTACGACCGCAGCTACCCGCCCAATACGGTCGACTTCGCCCCGATCTTACGCGGCATCCAGGCCAGCAATCCGGATTTCGTCTATATCGCGTCCTACCCGACCGAAACGGTCGGCATCGCCCGGGCGGCGAACGAGATCGGCCTGAAAACCAAGCTGTTCGGCGGCGGCATGGTCGGGCTGCAATATGCAGCCATCAAGACCCAGCTCGGCGAGTTGCTCAACCGGATCGTCGATTACGATTTCTATGTTCCGGAGCCTACGGTGCCGTTCAAGGGAATTGAAAGCTTCCTTGCCCGGTACCAGGCCAAGGCGCCTTCGATCGGCGCGGACCTGCTCGGCTATTTCATTCCGCCCTTCGCCTACGCGAACGGCCAGGTGCTGGAGCAGGCGGTGACGGCCGTCGGCAGCCTCGATCAGAAGAAGCTCGGGGACTACATCAAGACCCACAGCTTCGATACCATCGTCGGCAAGGTCGAATATGCGCCGAACGGCGAATGGAAGAATCCGCGCGTCCTCTGGGTGCAGTACCAGAACGTCAAGGGCAACGGGCTCGACCAGTTCAAGAAGCCGGGCACGCAGGTGATCGTCTATCCGAAGGGTTTTGCGTCCGGACAGTTGCTGCTGCCGTATTCGGAGGGACGCTGACCCTGCGCCTCCCGGCTCGGGGCTTAGGCGACCAGCCCGCGGCGGTCGCCATGACGGGGATGGCGTTGCTGAGCCGGTCTTGCCGGCTCTCGCACCGCGCGTTTTGTTTCGGTGCCGCACCACTCGCACATGTAGGTTACGTCGACCAGGCAATCAGTAAACAGAATGGGCTTGCGGTCCATGGGTGCCATCCGGCGTTGACAGCCTGGACACGTCGCCGCCGGTTCTGTGGGATGGCCACCCATGCCACCAGTTAGCGCCAAGATCGTATCTGATTGGTAAATTCCGCCCCCTGAGAATCGGCAACGACGGCTTCGTTCTCCTTCCGTCCTCAAGGGGCGGCCGCAGGGCGGCAAAGCGGGGGCGCTGTTATGGAACTGGGCTGGTGAAGCTGGCACACTAACGCGATACGCAAAGACGGAGACAAGGGCATGGCAGCACGCATCCGACACATCGCGCTCTCGGTGAAGGACATCGACGCGACGGCCGACTTCTATGAAAAGGCATTCGGTCTCAAGCGTTCGCCGAAATCGGAAGGGCCGACGGCTTATCGCGTCTATATGAGCGATGGCGAAATCAATCTCGCGCTGCTGCAATACAAGAGCGAGGTCGGCTCCGGGATCAAGAATCCGAGCGAATTCGTCGGTATCCACCACTTCGGCTTCCAGTGCGACGACCTGGAGCAGCAACAGAAGCAGATCGAGAAGGCCGGCGGCAAATTCTTCTTCGATCTGGGCGATCCGGATGATGACGACTTCGAGCGCAAGTTCAGAGATCCGAACGGCATCATCTTCGATATCAACTGGAAGGGCTGGACCATGACGTCCGGCAAGGTCAAGTCGGCTGCCGCCAGAAAGAATGTCGGCAAGAAAACCAAGAAGCTCACCAAAACCGGCAAGAAGGCGAGGAAAAGATAATGCGCGCAGGCGAGGTCATCGCGCCGCTATAACGGCTGAGGCCGACCAACGCCAAGGCATGCGCGCATCCGCTACCATCGGCCGATCCCCGGCGTTCCGGGCGGCCCGCATCGGCCGAGGATGGGGCAGATCCAGACGCCGGTGTCATTGCGCGCCACAGCGGAATGACGCGTCGCACGCACGACCTCGTAGCTCCATGCCGCACAGAGGACCACAAAGGCAACAATCCACCCTACGTCCTTCACACCTCTGATCCGTGGCACGCGCACCTCGTTAATTGAACGGATGGCTGGACGATCCGGCATTGACGTATCGATGATGTCCCGGCAACTGTGGCACAAGTCTGCATCCGCAACTCGAGACGAAAGTACCAGCGTCGGTGGACGGTGATCCTGATCGGTTAAACGTGCTGTGGGCGGGAGGCTACTCGATCGCCGAGCTTTGGGGCTACAGCGAACCAGTAACCCGTCATACCTCCGCAGTTGAAGCCGATCACGGCTTGCTCTGGGGCATCCTCAGCATCGTCGAATATCAAGTCAGCAAGGGCGCCGGCCACCGTTACCTGCGCGAGCGCCTCTGGGCGGGCGATTGGATTGCCATCGGGACCCTGGAGCCGAAGGTGCCGGACGCAGGGCTTTGCCGGGTGCCGAAGATCAAGGATGCGAAGTTCGGACGTAAAGTCTCCGCTATCGGCGACGGCACCCTCAAATATACCGGCGTGCGCATCGTTCATGCCCAATTCGACTCCGATAGTTTTGGCTAGCGCGCGCCGAAAATCCCGCCGCAATGTTTGCTACTCTGCGAACCATGAAGCTTCGAATGGCGCTCATCGCCGGCACGGCCCTGCTGCTCGCGGGCTGCGGCGTTGCAGATCAGTACTCGGTCTTGCCGCAGATTTTTCGTGAACCCAGCAAGGAACCTCCGCAGCCGGACCCTGAGCCCGACGTCAAAGAACTGGTCCGGGCGGGCGCCGATAAATTGTTTACAGGTCATCCCAGCTCTGTCGCGGTCGCGCGACCCCGTCGCATCTCCGGACAAGAATTCAATGTCTGCGTGAAGGCGGTCGTGCCCGGGGCGATCGATGGCGAACCCCGACCGATCACCATTCTCGTAACCATCGAGCACGGCAAGCTGACCGATCGCCACCGGGCCACGTCACAAGATCGCTGTGCTGCCGACGCCTACGAACTCGTGAAGCCTTGAACGCACGTCCCGACCGACGCCCATGCATCGTGCCCAAGGCGCCCGGCTTTGCGGCGAAACCTTTTCGGTCCCGCGCTGACGCGGCTTCAGGTGTCTCGGCGCCGGCACAGGCTGCTGCCGCTACGTCACAGCGGACATGGATGCCGGCGACGGTCGCGGCCCATATAAGTGCGCGACACCGGATCGTAGGAGCGAAACCGCTCCATGCAGGCCGCGACATCGGCAGCGCCGGCTTGATAGCCCCTTTCGTAACCCGGCGCGGGCGCATAGCCGGGCGGCAGCACGTTGCCGCCGGGGTTCCATCCGTAACCGTATCCGTAACCTGGGGTGTAATAATCATAATAGGGCCCCCCGCCCCACCATTGCACCGTCTCAACCGGGGGCACTGGCGCAATGTGCACCGATGACGGCGCGGCGATGGAGGCCGCCCTCACGGCCGTCACCGTGAATGCAGCCGCGCTCGCGGCGAGGAAAACGGTGGCGAGAACTTTGCGGGGCGTCGTCATGGCGATTCTCTCCAAGGCTGGCGTCACTCGTCCACCCATTTCAATGTAGATGGCCTGGTTATGCATTGACAATAATAAGAGGGAACCAAACCGACCTATGCGCGCCGTTGTTGCCGAACTGGCGCCCGCACGCGCCAGCAAGGAGCGCCACAAGCGCTCTAAGCGAATCAGGCGATCGAAGCGACGATCGTGAAAGACCAAAGTGTGCGCAGGGTGTGGCAGAAGGGCTACGGCTCCTTGGAAAATGGCCCGTAACACGGAAATCGGATGTTCCGGTGAGCTTTCAGTCACTAAAACCGGGCAACCTTGAATCCTTCACGGTGTGAGAGGTGTCGATCATTGCCGGCGGCAGCCGCAATTTCCTGGAGACCGGCTCTCCCTCGACAAGGCGCGGACAAGGTCTCGTCCGGGCGTGCCTGGGTGCGTTCGCATTTGCCGTGTTTGTCTTCCCGATCTTGCCTGTCTCGACAGCCTTCGCAGCAAAGCTAGGCGGCCCGTACTATGTCGACGACGCGGAGATCGGAAAGCCCGGCTCCTGCGAGGTGGAATCCTGGAGCTCCTTCGCGGCCAATGGCGACCGCATCTCCGTCTTCAGCCCCGCCTGCGTGGCCAATCTCGGCTCGCCGGTTGAATTGGGCACGAACCTGGTCAACGCGCGCTCCGATGGTGACGACAACTCGACCATCTCGCTCACGGCAAAAGCCGTTCCCCTCCCGATCGGCCCCGCAGGGTTCGGATTGGCAGTGGCCGGCGCGGTCATCTACGATCCGACTGGCCACACGAACAACGGCCTGATCCTCAACGTCCCGATAACGTTCGACTTCAGCAGCGCCCTGCGTCTCAATATCAAGGTCGGCGCGCAATACTACGCCGCTGACCCGCGTGGGCTCTTCGCTACCGCCGGCGCGGGCGTGTCCTGGAACTTCGTCAAGCAGTGGAGCGTGATCTCGGAGGTTTTTGCCCTGATGGGTCCCGGCCAATCGAACCCGCGCTTTCAGAGCGGCATCCGCTACAGTCCCACCAATAACATCGACTGCGATCTGATCTACGGCCGCAACCTGACCGGTGAGGGCGCGAACTGGATCACCGTGGCCCTGACCGTCAGGATCGGCGACAACTGATCCACTTGCTGCGCGTTCGCTGATCGGCATGTCACCTGCCGGCCGCGCCGGAACCGGTTCGCGGCGACTGGTCTGCCGTCAGGATGCATGCAACGTTCAAAGCGCTGTCCTGCTCCTCGGGCATCTCACCTCGTTCGGTATCGGCGAGTTGATGACGTATCCGGGCTCAGGCGTGCTACTCGTCAATGCGATCTCGCAGATCGATGTGCAGGCCGATGTACAGGTCGAGGCACAGGTCTTGGCTCCTGTCATGTTCAAAGCAGGGAGAAGCAGATGACAAAATTTGCGCTGTACGTTCCGCTGCAGGCTAAGCCGGGCAAGGAGAAGGAGGTCGCGGACTTTCTGCGTTCCGCCCTACCCTTGGTGAACGCTGAGGCTGGCACGATCTCGTGGTTCGCCATTCAAGAGGGCCCCTCCTCCTTTGCCATCTTCGACACGTTCGATGACGAGGCCGGGCGCGACGCGCATCTCAACGGCAAGGTGGCCGCGGCGTTAATGGCGAAAGCCAAAGCCGGCGATCTGTTTGCCAAGACACCGGAGATCTACAAGCTCGAGATTCTCGCCGACAAGCTTCCGAAATAACAAGCGCCGCAGGTTCGCCTGGGCGGGATGCACGGTGAAGGGCGTCCGCCTTGAGCGCAACCGCTGACGCGACGAGTTCCCGCCTTGTCGGCCGGATACTGCGGGGACGCCCTGCGGCAGGAACGGCGCCCGCGATGCGCGCCGGGCTCACGACGCCCGCCGGCACGGCAATCTCTCAGGCCTGAGGCTGCGGGCTTTACTGCTTCGGCTCGGTCTTGTCCGCGCCGCCTGCACCTTCGGACGCGCTTTTCTTCGGTTTCAG
>Ga0111538_10013184_pt1 | contig 10906 bp, 8 predicted proteins | sample SoiMethybrSBSTD1_FD_79669 | JGI IMG/M metagenome (GOLD analysis project Ga0111538, IMG submission 79669) | Bulk soil microbial communities from a Populus tree surrounding site in Tennessee, USA - Soil MetaG P. TD hybrid SBSTD1 (version 2)... | ecosystem: Environmental > Terrestrial > Soil > Tree... | reverse complement strand
TGACGGCGACGGTGGCGGATCTGGATGTCCGTTTGGCCAATTCCAGGGTCACGGAAAGGCGGTTGAGCGAGTTGCTTCGGAACCGTACGGGAACTGTTTCCGACGTGCTCGAGGTTGAACGGGAGATGGCGCGGGTCAGAACCGAGATTGAGCAGATGGAGGCGCAGCGCAAACAGCTCGATCAACGCGTCGAATACGCAACATTGACCTTAGAGGTCGTGGAAGAGCGCGCGGCCAACGTGAATCTCGGGCCGGTGCCTGTTCCCGAGCGCCTCCGCCATGCCATCGCCGACGGCGTCGAATCGGCGGCGATGAGCATGCTGGAAGCTGTGATGCTGGTGCTGCGACTCGGGCCCGCGCTGCTACTGTGGCTCGTCGTTCTCGGCCTGCCAGCGTGGTGGGTGACCCGCAGGTACGCGGCGCGCCCGAATCAGCGTCCCGGAGGCGTGTAGGTCGCGCCCTTCTTCACGGCCTGATCCACTTCCTCAGCGGTGAGCAGCACGACGGTCTTGGCGGTCACGAGACCGCTGGCCCCGATGGCCATCGACGCGGCCGCAACAGAGGCATTGTCCGGGGCATCGACGATGACGAGCGCATCGTCGTCGCCAAAGGCGAAATAAAACGCTTCGAGCGTGCCGCCCGTGCTCTTGACTGCCGCTTCCGCGGCCTGACGGCGCTTCGTCCCGCCGTCCTTCATCACACCTTTCACACCCTCGGCCGTGTACGAGGCCTTGATCAGATATTTCGGCATATGTCCTCCTTGAACGGCCGACTATAACCCCGTCAGTTGGTGGTTGGTAGTTCGTAGTCCGTGGCTTTCGCCTACAGGCGGAAGGCGGCTTTCAGCTCTTTTCAGTGTCCGCTTCAGGACTTGATGGCGACCTCCGCCGCACGATGCGGACCTGGAGGTGTGAGATGCGCGACACAGTGTTTGCCGTGCTTGTGATGGGGCTGTGGGCGATGCCGGCCGCGGCGCAGAACGTCCTGCTGCCGCCGCCGACGCCAAACGAAGTCAATCTGTCGGGTCCGCGATTCGGGATCACCGCGCTGAGCGATGGCGTGATGAACGACCTCGCCGCCCGCGGTTTGCCAGCGCCGCCGATGATTTCGCAGTTCGGCTGGCAGTTGGAGCGGGCGTTCTACCGGGCGGACAGCGGTGTCGCCGCAATGACCGAATGGGTCGTGCTGCTGGGAGGCCTCGAGCGCGACCTGAAGATCCCGAGCATGACCTGGCTCGTGGGGATGCGCAGTGCCAACGGCGCCGAGTTCGGAATCGGTCCGAACTTCTCGCCGGCCGGATCAGCGCTGGCGATTGCCGGCGGCGTCACGTTCAGGCACGGCTATCTGAACGTGCCGGTCAATGTCGCGATCGTGCCGTCGAAGAACGGGACCCGGATCAGCATGCTCACCGGTTTCAACATGCGCAGACGGTAACCGCGAAGCTCGCGAAGAAGGCGAAGACAGGCTACGAGTACAACGAGTTCTTTTTCGCGGCCTTCGCGATCTTTGCGGCCTTCGCAGTTCCACAGTTAAGGAAACGTGACGCGCTCAGCCACTTCTCATCCGGGTAATAGGAGAAGATGACGCCACCGCCGCGGACGGTGTCGATCACGTCGCGAGCGATGGCCTCACGCAGCGCCGGGCAGCCCCAGCTCCGGCCGATGCGTCCCTGCTGCTTCGCGAGCACGGCGTCCACATACGGGGCGCCGTGCATCACGATCGCGCGCTCGAGCGCATGACTGTTGAAGCCGGGCTCGAGTCCGTTCAGGCGCAGCGAGTACCCGTTGCTGCCGACATACGTGTCGCGCGCGACGAACAGGCCGAGGCTCGACTGACGGCTGTTCATCGTGTCGGAAAAGCTTGTCGCCATGTTCTCGCCGGTGTTCCGTCCGTGCGCCACGAGCTCGTTGAACAGCATCCGTCCGCTCGGAACGTCGAAGACCCACAGCCGCGGTGTCGTGGATGGAAGCGAGTAGTCGATCACCGTCAGCGTGCGCGGTTTCTCGATGTCGCCGGAGTTGACGGCGCACGACACCGCTCCGACCGCCAGCTGCAGCACGTCGGACGCAATTCCTCCAGCGTTCGCAAGATCAACCGTCATCAGCGACGATGCGGCGGTCGCCTTTGCCGATGTCTTGACCGCACGAGTCGCTTTCGCCGTTGCCGATGAAACGGCAGAGGGCGTTGCGCCGATGATGAGGCACACGAGCCCGATGAGTACGCTAACAACTCGTCTGTTCAACGTTTTTCTGGCCTCGAGATGTATCGGGAAACGACAGTTCATATTAGGGGACGCTCTCGAGAGTCGCAAGCACAGCGCTTTGCGCCGACAATAGACGAGCTGATGGACCCCGTGCTCGAGTTGAAGAATGCGACGCTCATCCGCGGCCGCACGCGTGTTTTTGAGGGCTTGTCGTTGAGTATTGCTCAGGGCCAGCACACGGCCGTGCTCGGTCCGAACGGCGCTGGCAAGACCTCGCTGATTCGGATGCTGACACTGGACGACCGGCCGCGTGCAACGGAAAACGGCGTTCCGCCCGGTCTGCCGGAACGCCTTGACGGCGTTCCTCCGCTGCGACTCTTCGGCCGTTCCTCCTGGGATCTCACCGAGCTTCGCACTCGTCTGGGCGTCGTTACAGGCGACCTGGACGCGGGCTTCGGGTTAGGGACATCCGGCGGCCGCGTGTGCGGGCTCGATGTTGCGCTCTCTGGGCTGCTGAGCAGCCATGGCGTGTTTGCGCATCATGAGGTCACAGCCGAGATGCGCGATCGTGCGGGGCAGGCGCTCGATCGCGTTGAAGCGGGCCACCTGGCCGCCAGGCCGCTCAACGAGATGTCAGCGGGCGAACGGCGTCGCGTGCTGATTGCGCGAGCGCTGATCACAACGCCGCAGGCACTGGTCCTCGACGAGCCGACGGCCGGGCTTGATCCCGTCGCCCGCTATCGCTTCATGGAATCCATCCGCCGCCTGGCGCAGGAGGGGACGACCCTGATCATCGTCACGCATCACATCGACGAGATCATTCCGGAGATCGGTCGAGTCGTGCTGCTGCGAGAAGGGCGCGTCGTCTTCGATGGACCTACCGGGCAGGCGCTGACCTCCGAGCGGCTCGGAAGTGTTTTCGGTGGTCCGGTGGTCGTCGAAGCCAGCCGCGGCTACTTCCACGTACGGCCCGGATGACCCGTACAATGGCACCGGTTTTGGGATCGCTTCGTAGTGTCCGCCTTTAGGCGGACCGGAGGAGATTCCATGGCCAAGTACGGAAAGAGCGCCAGTAAGAACGTCGAGAGCGCGATGCGACGCCGGAAGCGTGGCACGTTGAAAAGCGGATCGGGCCGCAAAGTGACGAGCCGGAAGCAGGCGATCGCGATCGGGCTGTCGGAGGCGCGCGACAAGGGCGGCAAGGTCCCGCGGAAGCGTACCGGAACGAAGAAGAAGGCCGGCAAGAAGCGCTAACGCTTCAGCCGAAGTCCCGCCGAAGCCCCGGCGGACGCGACGCCGGCCGTTGGGGCGAGCGATGAAGCTGTTGAAGATCATCGTGCTACTCGCATTCATCGCGCCGGCCGCGCTGGCACAACGGCCAGGTACTTCAGGCACCCCAGGCACTCAAGGCACCCCAGGCACCATTACAGTGCGCGGCGTCGTGGTGACCGCGAACGACACTCCACTACCGCGTGTCCGCGTGGCTCCCACAGTGACCGTGCCTTCGGAACTCGCCAGGCTGGGTGTCTTTCAGGAATCGGCGCGAGGTGTCTTGACCGACGATCGTGGCGAGTTCGCGATCCAGGTGCTGGCCAGTCCGTCGATACGCCTCACCTTCACCAAGGCCCGCTACACCACACAGACTGCCGACCTCCTGCCGCGCGTACTGCTCGCCACGCGTAATGACATTCGTGTGCGGATGTCGCTGGCCAGCGCGATCAGCGGTCGCGTGATCGACAGGGCAGGTACCGGTGTGATGCTGGCGCTCGTCACACTGCAGCGGGCCGGCGCTGCCGCAGCCGAGGCACCGATCTTGACGATGACGAACGATCTCGGTGAGTTCCGCTTTGGCGGTCTGGCCGAGGGGACGTATGCGATTGCCTCGCGATCACCTCCGTCCGCACCAGGTGTCCCGGGTGTGTTTTCGGACCAGGGAGCGAATGCCGCTGCAGTGCAGGGGCCGAACGTCAACGTGAGCCAGGGCGCCGAGATCGGAAACGTCAGCCTGACCGTGGACATGCCGTCCGGATTAGATCAGGACGCGGCGAGGCGAACGGACCCTGATGCAGAGGCGAACGGGTCACTGAGTGGTCGCGTTGTCAGTTTGGACGGCACACCCATCGCTCGTGCCGTCGTTCTTGTCTATCGCCAATCTCTTCCTGCGCGTGAAGTGGAAACCGACGCGCGCGGCCGCTATCGGATCGACCGGCTCAGCGCTGGCGAGTACACGGTCGAGGCGAGGAAGTGGGGATTCGAGACCAGGAAATACGGCCAGGATCGGATGGCGGCTGCGCGGTCGTCGGGAATCTACAAGCGGGTCGCGGTGAAGAATCGCGAAGCCGTTGATTCGATTGACGTGATGCTCGCGCGCGGTGGCGTCATCGTCGGAACGATCGTGGATGAGTTCGGCGAACCGATGGAGGGCGTGGCGATCAACCCGCTTCAATTGATAAGCACTGCCGGCCATACGCGCTGGATTCGCGCCGCAGTTCTGGGCAACTCGCGAACCGACGACCGCGGCCAGTACCGGTTGTTTGGGCTGCTGCCCGGCGCCTACGTGGTTCAGGCGACAGTCCGCGACACGCTCTCGCCGGGGAGCGGGTATCTGCCGACCTTCTATCCCGGCACGCCGAGCATCGCTCAGGCCACGTCGACGAAAGTCGACTTCGCCATGACCGCTACCGGTTTCGATCTGTCCCTCGGTCCGACGGCCGCTCACACCGTGACTGGCATCGTGCGCGATTCGAGCGGAAGGCCGCCGGTCCGCGCCGAGGTGTCACTGGCGGTGAGTGAGCGGTCCGGCGCGATACAGACGGAACCACTACGCGTCAACGTCACGGCGGATGGGTCTTTTGCGTTCACGAACGTGGGACCCGGTATCTACTCCGTGCAGGCCACCGGGGACGTCGAGAGCAAAAGCCTGGACGCCAGGACGAACGCCGAGCAGTTCGCCGCGTCGTTGTTGACAGTGACCGCGAACGTTCCGCCGCGCCTGGAGCTCAGGCTGGCGCCGGGCGCGAGGCTGGCGGGGCGCCTCAGGTACGAAGGTGTTCCCGCCGGTCCGCCTCCCACCTTCAACCTCGCGCCTCTACCGACCGATCGTGATGTCGCTCCGCCTTTGGGAGACGGCTGGAACAGCCTTGAGCTCCAGCCCGACGACACATTCGAATTTCAGGGCGTGTTCGGACCGACCCTGTTTCGGGAGCTGTTTCACGAGGCCGACTGGTATCTGAAATCGGTCGTCATAAGAGGCCAGGAGCAGGTCGATTCGCCGTTTGACTTCGGCAGCAGCGGCACGTTCAGCGACATCGAGGTGCTGATTTCGGGGTTCAGCGCGACTGTGACAGGCCGGGTTACAGACGATCGGGCCGCGCCTGTTCGCGACTGCACCGTGGTGGTGTTTTCGACATTTCGCGACCGATGGTCGGCCTTATCCCGGTGGGTGAAGGCTACGGACTATCTGTCTGCGGAGGGAACCTTCACCGTCAGGGGTCTGCCGCCCGGCGACTACTGGGTCGCGGCGATCGAACGCCGGGTCAGCACGTTCGAACCGACGGCCGAGCCTGACCTGCTCGAGTCTCTCTCGTCGCGTGCCGTTCGGATTTCGCTCGGCGAAGGGCAATCGCAGACTCTGACGCTTCGACTTGTTCGCCGGTAAGACATGAAGCCAATACGCCTCATCGTCCTGCTTGCCCTGTTGACGCCTTCGGCGCTGGCGCAGCCCTTCGACTCGCTGGCGCTCGCTCAGGGCAGGCAGCCGTCAGGCCCTCCAGGCACCCAGGGCACCTCAGGCACTCCAGGCACCCGGACATTGCGCGGCGTCGTCGTGACGGCCACTGACGTTCCGCTGGCGCGCGTGCGCGTGGCTGTCTTCGGCAAGGTGCCCGCACCGGCAGGTCTTGTGACAACTACACCGACGGGCGCCGTGCTGCAGCAACTGGCTACGCTGGAGCAATTACCTACACAGCCAACGGCAACGGTGCTCACCGATGAACGTGGCCAGTTCACCGTTCGCGTTCCGGATGCGGACTCGGTGCTCCTGAGGTTCACGAAGGCCCGGTACGCCGCCGTGACCGTCGACGTCCGACGCGATGATTCAAATGCGCAGAGTGCAATTGATATGCGCGTGCGTTTGACGCTGGGCGGGGCAATCAGCGGCCAGGTCCGCGATCAATACGGTGCGGGAGTGATGCAGGTCGCAGTCACCGCGCGACGACTGGGTCCGGGATCCGCGGCGGATCCATCTCCGCTGACAACGACGACCAACGATCTCGGCGAATTTCGCTTCGGTGGACTTGGTGCGGGCGCCTACGCCATTGGCTTTCGTCCAGTCTTAACCGTGACCGGGGTGGAACTGCCCGCGTCGCCGGACGAGCAAACGGTGAACGTCGGTTCCGGGGCGGAAGTCAACGGCATCGACGTTTCGATAACCGTGCCTTCCGAATTGGCCGGTCGCACCGCTGCCACGAAGCCAGCAGGTCCAGATGCGACCGGCTCGGTGCGTGGGCGCGTCGCCACGGCGCAGGGGGTACCAATCGCGGGAGCAACCGTACAGGCGTACGGCATAGACAGCTTCATGCCGGCGGTGGAGAGCGGTGTGGGCGGACGGTATGTGATCGATAAGCTTCCACCCGGCGATTACAGGGTGCTCGCCTTCAAGCGTGGATTCATCACCCCAGAGCCGGGGCAGGCTCAAAACGCCGCCGAAATTCTGTCGATGATGAACACGTCGAGCCGGGACCGGATCGTACCGGTCCGCCGCGGACAGACAGTGGAGGCCGTTGATCTGACACTCGGCCGCGGCGCGTCGATTGCCGGAACGATCGTCGACGAGTTCGGTGAACCGATGCAGGATGTCGGCGTCAGCGCGCTCGTGCTCCGTGCCATGGGAGGACGGATACGTGCGCTTCGCGCGTCGTCAGTGGGCAGTAACGGGCGAACAGACGATCGGGGTCGGTATCGAATCTTTGGTTTGCAGCCGGGCGCCTACGTAGTCCAGGCGGTCGCGGGCGATGTTCTTTCGGGGACCAACGGATATGTGCCGTTGTTTTACCCCGGCACTACCGCCATCGATCAGGCCACGCCGACGAAGCTGGACATCGACGCAGCCGCGGCGGGCATCGATTTGACGCTGCAGACCCAGCCCACCCGTCGGGTCAGTGGAACACTGGTCGACGCTGCCGGAAACTCGATTGGCGCTCGTGACGGCGTGTTCGACCGTGCGGGAATGTCGACTACCGTGATGGTGGCCCTGGCGGCGAGTTCACAGCCGGGCGGCATTCAGCCCGAACCGGTACGCACTGCCTCCAATGCGGATGGGACCTTCGCATTCAACAACATCGCGCCCGGGAATTACATCGTCCAGGCGGCAATTAACGGCCCGGCCGTACCGGCCGCCAACGTCCCCACTTCACAGCAGTTTGCCGAAGCCTTGGTGACCGTCGCCGGCGACGACCCACCGCCGACCGAGTTGAGGCTGTCGAGGGGTGCCACCTTGATGGGCCGCGTCGTTTATGAGGGGATCGCGGAATCGTTTCCTCCATATGCCGGTATTCAGATGACTGTTGTTCCAGCCGCTGACCGCGATCCGCTCCTCGCAGCCAGTACCAACGGCTTCGCGCTGCTTTCTGACAACACGTTCGAGTACAGAGGCGTTTTCGGCCCCAGCTTTCTGAGCGTGCGTCCCCGCAGTGCGACTTGGTATGTGAAGTCGATCACCTACCGAGGTCAGGATCTGGCTGATTCGGCGTTCGACTTCGGTCTCACGGAAACATTCCGAGACGTGGAGATTGTGGTCTCCGGTGCGGGAGCGATGGTGACAGGCCGGGTAACGGATGATCGCGCGGCGCCGGTCCGCGACTACACCGTCGCGTTCATCCCGACGGATCGCTCGAAATGGACAATCCGCTCGCGCTGGTTCAAAACCGCACGCGCCATGCAGGATGGCGCGTTTCGCGTGACGGGGATCGTTCCAGGCGACTACTGGGTGGTCGCGGTCAATCGCCTCGACGGCAGTGAGGTAGCGGGTGATCTCCAGAACCCTGAAGTGCTCGACGCGCTGGCGTCTCGCGCCCAGCGCATCACGCTTGGCGAGGGTCAATCGCAGATTCTCACGCTCCGTCTTCTTCGCCGCTGACGTGTCCGCCTCCAACGCTTCGGCGAAACAGGTCCTTCCGTACGGTACGTGGCCCTCTTCCATTTCAGCCCAGATTGTTGCGGCACAGGGTATTCGCCTCGGCGCGGTGGCGGTTGACGGCGACGACGTCTATTGGATCGAAGGCCGCCCACAGGAAGGCGGCCGCAATGTGCTCGTCCGCCGGCAGCGTGACGGATCAACCGCCGACGTCGTGCCCCCCGATTTCAACGTGCGATCGCGCGTGCACGAATACGGCGGCGGCGCGTACGTCGTCTCGCGTGGGATCGCCTACTTCTCGAATTTTGCCGATCAGCGCGTCTACAAGGTCCTCACGCGCTCTGGTCCGGCTGAAGCCGGACACTACGTCGACGGACACTACGAGGCCATTCCCATCACGCCGGAAGGAAAGTGGTTCTACGCGGACTATTCGATCGATCCGCGGCGAAACCGGCTCGTCTGCGTCCGCGAGGATCACTCCCGCGACGGCGAGGCGGTGACGACGCTGGTGAGCATTCCGCTGGACGACGAGCCGCACTCCGGCGACGTCATCGCAGCAGGCCACGACTTCTACTCGACCCCGCGCTTCAGCCCTGACGGTGCGCACATCTCGTGGCTCGCCTGGCGCCATCCGAACATGCCCTGGGACGGGACGGAGCTGTGGATCGCCGATATTGCACCTGACGGCGCGATCGCGAACGCGCGCATCCTTGCGGGCGGAGCCGATGAGTCGATCTATCAACCTGGCTGGGCGCCCGACGGATCGCTGTACTTCGTCAGCGACCGGAATGGATGGTGGAGTCTGTACCGTTCGAGTCGTTCGGATCGTTCGAGTCGTTCGAGTACTGATTTCGAGCCCGTTCTGAAGAACCCGCCTGCTGAGGCGGAGTTCGGGCGGCCGCAGTGGGTGTTTGCCACTGCGACGTGGACATTTGTCGGGCCGTCGCGCATGGTCGCTGCTTACACCCAGAGCGGCCGCTGGTTCCTGGCCGACATACACACAGAGACTGGCGAGTGGCATCGGATCGAGACCGATCTCGAGCCGCACGACTGGATGGCGGCCGACACGGGTGCGTCGACACCATCCGTGATTCTTGTGGCAGCGTCGGCGACTGGTACGGACTCGGTGGTGCGCCTGGATGTGTCTTCCGGGGACGCTGACGTGCTTCGCATGTCCTCGACCTTCGCGCTCGATCCAGACGATGTGGCTGTCCCGCAGGCGATTCAGTTCCCGACAGATGAGGGAGAAGCCGCTCATGCTATCTACTACGCCCCAACGAATGCCGCCTTCGCCGGTCCGGATGACGAGCGGCCGCCGCTGATCGCCATCAGCCACGGCGGACCGACTACGGCGACAAACGCGACGCTGGATTTGAGAATCCAGTTCTGGACGAGCCGCGGGTTTGCCGTCGTGGACGTGAACTACCGCGGCAGTTCGGGCTTCGGCCGGGAGTATCGGAACAAGCTCCGCGGCGAATGGGGAATCGCGGACGTGTCGGACATGGTGCATGTCTCGCGGCATCTCGTTGCGGCCGGTCGCGCGGACGAATCACGGCTCGTCATCCGCGGCGGCAGCGCCGGCGGCTACACCACGCTCGCGGCACTGACGTTTCACCCCGGCGTGTTCACCGCCGGTGCGAGCTACTACGGCATCAGCGACATCGAGGTGCTGGCCCACGATACGCACAAGTTCGAGGCGCGGTATCTCGATCGCCTCATCGGCCCGTATCCTGAGACCCGCGACACCTATCGGGCTCGTTCGCCGATTCATTTCGTCGATCGCCTCGCGTGTCCCATCATCCTGTTCCAGGGTTTGGAGGACCGCGTTGTGCCACCGAATCAATCCGAGATGATGGCGGACGCCGCGCGCGCCAACGGATTGCCGGTTGCCTATCTGACCTTCGAGGGTGAGCAGCATGGGTTCCGCCGGGCGGAAACCATCGTGAAGAGCCTCGAGGCCGAGCTCTACTTTTATGGAGCGGTGTTCGGGTTCAAGCCGGCAGACTCCGTCTCGCCCATCCAGATTCACAATTTGTAACCACGAAGACCACGAAGATCGCGAAGAATGTTCATGTCAGGGCGGGTCCCGCGAGCCGGGACAGCCATGCGAGCGGACCTGCCATGAGCATTGAAGTCATCCAGGCCGACATCACGACGCTCGACGTCGACGCGATCGTGAATGCCGCCAACGAGCGGATGCTGGGCGGCGGTGGCGTCGATGGAGCGATACATCGAGCCGCCGGTCCGGAGCTCCTCGCCGCATGCCGCCGGGTTCCCGAGGTGCGCCCAGGCGTGAGGTGCCCGACCGGCGAGGCGCGGCTGACGGCGGGTTTCCGGCTGCCCGTGCGCTACGTGATTCACACCGTGGGTCCGAGGTGGTCAGGCGGTTCGCAGGGCGAACCTGAGTTGCTGGCTGGCTGCTACCGAAATTCGCTCGAGATCGCCCTGAACGAACAATTCCGCTCGATCGCGTTCCCGGCCATCAGCTGCGGCATATTCGGCTATCCGATTGACGAGGCGGCTACAATCGCGGTCCGGGAAGTGCGGGCGTTCCTGGACGCCAACGATCT
>Ga0111538_10013183_pt1 | contig 10907 bp, 7 predicted proteins | sample SoiMethybrSBSTD1_FD_79669 | JGI IMG/M metagenome (GOLD analysis project Ga0111538, IMG submission 79669) | Bulk soil microbial communities from a Populus tree surrounding site in Tennessee, USA - Soil MetaG P. TD hybrid SBSTD1 (version 2)... | ecosystem: Environmental > Terrestrial > Soil > Tree... | reverse complement strand
CTGACGAAGGATCAGGTCGAGACCGCGAGCGCCATGACGCGCCCGATCCGCGATCCGAAGAGTAACGCCGTGCTGCACCCGGGCCGTTACTATCCGGGATCCGAGCTCGGGTGGGGCGGCGTGGCCGGCCCGGTGCCGTCAGGTGAGTCTCACGAAGGGATGCGCAAGATCGTCTTCACGCCGGACTGGGACTATCACACGATCAAAGTGCCTGACGATGTGGAGCGAGCGGTGAAGGCCGACAACGGACTGTTGTATGGCGGCGATCCCGATCTCTCGCGCTTCTTCAATCGCGGCGGCAAGCTGCTGATGTATCACGGCTGGGCCGATCCGCTCGTCTCCCCGGACACGAGCCTGATCATGTACAAGCAGATTTCAAGCGCCGTCGGATCGTCGGCCGCACGGTCGCTCGCGCTGTTCATGGTGCCAGGAATGGGCCACTGCCAGGGCGGTCCGGGAACGGATGTCTTCGACAAGGTCGCCGCCCTCGATCGATGGGTCGAAAGCGGCAACAAGCCGCAATCGATCGAGGCCTCGCACATGACGAACGGCGTCGTCGATCGCACGCGCCCGCTGTGCGCGTATCCCGCGACGGCGCATTACACCGGCACCGGTAGTACGGACGATGCGAAGAACTATCGATGTCAGTGAAATCTCAGGACGCCGGCTGTGCTTTCTGTGGCCCTGGCTCATTGCTTTTTTTCATCCAGACGGCCCAGGTCAGCGGGCCGATCGCCTGATCGTCGAATGGCCGGCCCGCCATCTTCATCGTCAGCTTGATCTGCCCGTGATGGTAGCCCTCGTGCCAGATCAGATGCTGGAGCATCAGCAGCGGATGGTCGTAGTGGCGCAGCATCTCGCGGTGTGACTCGATGCGATCCCTGACCGCATCACGAACGGCCTTGGCGCTGTCGTGCAGCATCTGCACCAGCCGGTCGCGATCGCGCTCGACCGTCCATTCGCCCTTCGGCGTCTCTCGCGCGAATTCGGGCGCGTCTTCTTCCACGAAGATCAACCGCACGTAGTGCATGTGCATGAAGAGCTGCGCGATCGACGGGCTGCCGTCGGCCGGCTCGAGGTCAATCGCGTCCGGTGGAATTGAGCGAAGCAGATTGACGGTGATGATGTTGTTGCGGTCCCAGGAATCCAGCAGGGGTTCGAGCACGTCGGCGGTCGGCATGGTTCCAGTTTCTCAAATCCAGGCGGCGCGTTGCAGCAGCTCGGTTGCGACTGCGGTGACGTCGCGCCCGTCGTTGGCGATCGAAAAATCCTCGACGCCGGCAGAGGCCAGCATCGCATCGAGCGTGCGCGAGCGTTCGACGAACTCTTCCTGCCGAGCGCCCGGATCTCGCGTCCGCAGCCGCGCGGCCATTGTCTCGTAAGCCGCCGTCAATCGGCACACGATGATCTCGGTGGCGTGTGTCGCGGCCCTGAGCTCCTCGAGCTGCTGGCGGTTTTCGATGGCCACGGCAACGAGGTATCGATCGATGCCGGCGCTCCGGCAATTGTTGAACAGCGCCATGACGTTCTTGAGATACACGTCGTGCGAGAGCGGTTCCGGCAACAACGGCGTCGCGACGATGTCGAGATCGATCGCGGCGTGGTTGATGTCGCGTGAGAGTAAGACATCGGAGGCTTCGCCCATGACGGCAGTCTTGCCCGCGCCCATGGAGCCCGAGATGATGAGGACCTTCACAAGTTGAATCTGTGAGATCTGCGCCTTCTGTGGCCCTGGGGATCTGTGGCCTCAGTGCGTCATCGAGTAGATGATGACGTTGATGCCGGCGGCGTAGGCGTCGGGCGAGAACCGGTAGAAGTAGTCCTTGTCTTCGCCTTCGCGCTCCCACGGGTCGGGCAGATCGGTGTTGTGCACCATCAGCACCATCAGGCGGCCCTCATCATCCGCGATGCCGCGCGCATCCGGCGGCGCGCCGTTCTCGTTCCAGCGCTCGATCACGTCGCCGGTGCGGCGCCACGTGTTGATCGACGCCATCTGCGGCAGCTGCGCGACGTTGAACATCGTGTGCCAGATCGGATGATCGGTGATGCCCGGCGTCAGGTCGATGGTCGGGTAACGCCCCGGCGGCAGCACGCGCGCGATCTCATCGTCGAATTGTTCCTGCGCCCAGCTGCCGTGATAGTCCGAGACCAGCAGGAAGCCGCCCTTTAGCAGGTAGTCCTGCAGGCGCGACACTTCCGGTGGCGTGAAGCGCAGCGTCCCCGCATCCTCCATGAAGATGAACGGGCAGTTAAAAAGCGCATCGTCCGTGAGGCGCACGACGACGGCCTCAGGCTCCGGCACCTCGGTCGAATCGTTCTGCATCGTCACGTTGATTTTGGTGAGCTCGGCGATGCGGATGCTGAGATTGATGTCGGCGCCGGGGTAGTCGGTGCGCCAGCCCTGCTTCTCACGGCGATCGCTCGTGAACATGACGCGGCAGAAGTTGAAGCCGCCCGAAAACGTCGTCGCGGTGGGAAATCGTGGTGCGGTGTTGTTTCCATAGCCGCCGGCCCAGATCTGCGCCGCCGCGGTGGCGGCGATGGCGATCAGGCTGGCCGTGCCGAGCAGCGTCCAGAGCGGGCGGACCCGAAATCCCATAGCAATAAAGTAACTCTTTCAGAATTGTAAGCGAACCAAATTAATAGCTCTGCGTTCTTCACACATTCGACGACCGATCGCCAATGTTTGCAGCATCGTCATGGGCTGACGTCTATACAATACGGCTTCTCGTTCGAATAGATCGCGCAGCGACCCTTCATCCTGGCCGGCAAGCGCGAAGCATCGGCTCGGAGGTCGCGTGCCTATAGGAATTGCTCTGCTCAGTGACGACCGTCTCTTCTGCGACGGCATCGTGAGGATTCTCCTGACGGACGATGCCTTCGACGTCGCCGCCTACGACACGATCGCCGGCCTCAAGTCCAGCGCCGCCCCGGTTGATGTGCTGTTGGTCGACAGCCGCATCGACGATGCCCTCGCGATCGGCGGCAATCGCCGAGTGGCCCCGTCCTCGCTACTGCTCGCCGCGCCGGACGATCCGACGTGGTGCCGCGAGGCCCTGTGCGCAGGCATCAGCGGCGTGCTGCCGAAAAATGCCGGTGAAGGACAATTGCTGCGGGCGGTCCATGCCGTGGCGGACGGCTCGGTGTGGGCGCCGCGGCAGGTGATGGCCGACTGCATCAGGCACCTCCTCGCGGCGGCGGGGACGCGCGATGCCGGCGTCGCGACGCTCGATCGCCGGTTGAGCAGCCGCGAGCGCGAGATCTTCCGCGAAGCGGCGACCGGCCTCGGTAACCGAGAGCTCGCCTCGCGACTCGCGATTGGCGAGGCGACCGTCAAGGCCCATCTCACCAGCATCTTTCAGAAACTCGGGGTGCGCGGCCGCGCGGAACTGGCCGCCATGTATCACGGCGCCCGGCCACGAGATCTCGACGCGCGCGAGTTCAGGATGCCACGTCCTGCCCCGATGGTCGTACGACAAAGGTCGAACGCCGCAGCCGTCGCCAGCCCGAAAAAATAGCGCTTCGGCTAATTGATTGCGGCTGGGCTGCACCGCCATCATCACCGTCTTCTTCAAGGAGAAACCGGTGAATCTTCAATCCCCTTCGTTGCGGCGTGCTGCGCTCGTTGTTGTCCTGCTGTCCGCGACCATCGCGGGCGCGTCAATCTTATTCGCCGACCCGGCCAGTCCAGTCACGATTACCGACGTGGACACGCCTGATCCGGTCGCGTCCGGCGCCCAGCTCACACACACCATCACCATCGTCAATACCGGCGGCGCGAAGATCTTTAACGTCGTCATGAGCGATCAGCTCAACGGCGTTGGCGGCATCGGTGTTCCACCGCAACTCCAGATTGCCAGCTCGCGCGGCGCCTGCGCGCAGAGCGGCACGCTGGTGACCTGCAACGGCGGCACGATCGAAGGCAACGGCTCGTGGACCATTTCCATACGCGGGCTCGTGACCGCCGCCAACGGTACGGTCCTCAACAACACGGTCTCGGTGACCGGCACGAAGTCGGCCCAGAACTTCACGACGACCAACACCACCACGACGCTCGTCAGCAACGGTGGCGGTTCGAATCTGCCCGAGCTTTCGGTTAACAAGACGGGCCCGACGAGCGTTGTGGTGTCCTCGCCGATGACCTACACCCTGACGGTGAACAACACCGGCACCCAGAACGCGACGAACATCCGGGTCGTCGACACGGTTCCGGCGGGCCTCACAGGAATTACGGCGTCCGGCACGAGCCTGTTTGTGTGCGGCGTGGCCGGCCAGACGGTGACATGCGACCAGGGCGCGGTCAATCAGGGATCGAATGCGACGATCACCATCAACGCGACGGCGCCCGCCGCGCTGGGACCCATTACGAATACGGCCGTCGTGGACCCGGACAACGACATTGCCGAGTCCAACGAGCTCAACAACACGTCCGCGCTGGTCAACACGCAAGTCACCGACCTCCCGGAGGCGCCAGCGCTCAGCATCAACATCACGGACGATCCCTCGGTCATGACGGGCGCCGGCCCGTTTGATCCGGTCGTCCCGGGAGCGGGCCTCACCTACAAGATTCTGGTGACGAACACTGCCGCGACACGAGCCGACGATGTCGTGATCGTGCTGGGGACGCAGGGTCTCGAGGCGTCGAGCGTGATCGTGAGTCAAATCGTCACGGACGGCGCGGTCGGAACTTTCGGCGGATGCACGAACGTGTCGCCACAGGCTAAATGCACCGTCAGATCCCTCAATTCGGGTGGAACCATCCTGATGACGGTCTCCGGCTACGTCATTGGATTTGCCGGGTCGAACATGATCGGCACTGCCACGGTGACCGGCAACATCAAGAACAAGGGTGTCACGAACACCGACACCGAGCTGACGACCGTGATGCCGCAGTTCGATCTGACGATCACGAAGGCCGACTCGCCCGATCCGGTGTGCGCAGCGTCATGGCCGGGCCCCGGCTACCCGGGAGGTCCTGGCGCCCCTGTCGGCCCCGATTACCCGGCCGGCAACACCTGTCAGGGCGGCCTGAAGTACTCCTTCGTCATCGGCAACAGCGGCCTCGCCGACGCGACCAACGTCGTCGTCCGCGATCCTCTCCCGGCCGGGATGATCTTCGACCACGTCGTCGCCGCCACCAACACCGGCGGCTTCACGTGCCTCTACAACACGGGGACGAACGTGGTCACTTGCGACGGCGGATCCATTCCGGGTCAATCGACCCGGACGCTGGAATTCATCGTGGTTGCGCCGGCAGGCCTCGGCCAGATCACGAACACGGTGACGGTTGATCCGAACAACGCCATCTTCGAGGCCGACGAGTCGAACAACACGTTTACGCAGCAGACGCAGATCGCGACCGGCATCGATCTGACGGTGTCGAAACACAGCAACCACGAGGCGGACTTCGTCGCCACGCGCGGCACGCTGACTTACACGATCAAGGTCTCGAATCTCGGCACGCAGGACTCGACGAACATTCTGGTGCGCGACGTGTTGCCGGCGGATTCGATCTTCCGCGATGCGGTTCCGGACCCGCTCCACGGATTCACCTGCTCGCAGGCTGGCGGCGTCGTTGATTGCATCAACGGCCACATCCAGGGCACCGAGAGCATGAACTACCCGAACCTCGCGGGCACGAACGTCGATACCGCGACGATCACGATCCGCGTGTTCGCGACGGCCTACGAGCAGCCGGCGATGCATAACGAAGTGCGGGTCGATCCGCTGAACCAGATTGGTGAAGCGAACGAAAACAACAACTTCGCCGTGCAGAATACCGAAGTCAAGTCTGGCGGCACCACGAACCACGCGTTCAACGAGCTGATCATCTCCAAGATCCAGCAGAGCCCGCTTCCTGCCAACAATACGGCGAGGAATGCGCTTGTCACGTACATCGTGAAGGTCGGAAATGACGGCACCGATCCGGTCGTTGGAGTGAAGGTTCGCGACACGCTGCCAGCCGGAGCCAAGTACTACCAGGCGACTGGAACGAACAGCTTCCTGTGTCAGCAGCAGGTGATCGGCTTCATCGACTGCGTCGGCGGACAGATTCCCGCGAATACGCTGCTTGGGGATCCCGGCGCCGCTGTCATCACGATCAAGGCTTTTGCGCCTGATACGCCCGGCCCGTACACCAACCAGGTCGAAGTCGATCCCGATCACACGATAGCGGAAGGCAACGAGTTCAACAACAACGCATCGGCGGACACGATCGTGACCAACGGTGGCGTCGGCTCCTTCCACGAGCTGTCCGTCACGAAAGACCAGACCTCACCGGCGGACGAGACGGACACGGCGAGGAACGCCGTCGTCGAGTATTCGATTGTCGTGACCAACAACGGCAGTGACGCGGTCAACGGCGTGGTGGTGCGCGACAAGCTGCCCGCCGGCGCCAGGTACATTCAGGCAACCGGCGATCACCAGTTCCTGTGCACCGAGGCGCAGACCGGCATCGTCGATTGCGTCAACGGCGTGGTCGCGCCGGGTGTCCTCGGAATCGCCACGATCACGCTGAAGATGTTCGCGCCCGATACGCCGGGTGAATACATCAACCAGGTCAACGTCGATCCGGACAATGCCATTCCGGAAGGCGATGAGTTCAACAACCAGGCGACGTTCATGACGACCGTCACGAACGGCGGTGAGGGTGCCTTCAACGACCTGACCATCGTGAAGATCGGGACCGCGAACACGAAACCAGGCGGATTGATTACCTACAATCTGACGGTCTCGAACCTTGGCACCAATGATGCCCTGAATGTCGCGGTACGCGACGTGCTGCCGGTCGGAGAAGTGTTCGTGTCCGCGGCCGACGACGGCATCGGTCCCGGGGCCGCATTCACCTGCAATCAGGCCTCGGGCATCGTCAATTGCATCAATGCAACGATCGTCGCCGGCGCCGGCAACTTCCGGTCGATCACGATCACAGCCACCGCACCACAGCAGGTCGTGCCAGCGCCCGGCCTTCATAATGTGGCGGTCGTGGACCCGGACAACACCATCGCCGAAGGCGATGAGTTCAACAACACCTCGTTTGCTGACACGACCGTCACGCCTGTCATCAACCTGACGATTCACAAGGACGGTCCGACCACGGCGACGCAGAGCGAGGAGACCGACTACGTCATCAAGGTCACCAACAACGGCGTCAACGGCGGCAGCCAGCCTGCGCTCGGCGTCCGGATGCACGATCCGTTGCCGGTCGGCCTGATTCCGTTGACGGTCGATGCCGGAGCGGATAACAACTGGGCGTGCCAGATCACCGGCAACGCCATCAACGTCATCGACTGCCTGGGCGACCTTGGGGGCCCGGATGATGGCGGCAACGAGGTCACGATCACCATCCACGTGTTCGTCACCGCTGAGAGCGGCCCGATGGACAACGTGGCGTGCGTCGATCCGGACAATTCGATCACCGAATCCGACGAGCTCGACAACTGCTCGGATCACGGAACGTTCGTTGCCCCGCCGACGCCGAAGTCGCCCGACATTCTTGTCAGCAAGAGCGTCGACGCGGCGGCGACGACGCCGGGCGCGGATCTGACCTACACGATCACGATCTCGAACGTCGGGACGGCGAAGGCCCAGGGCTGGGATGGCTCCACCGGTCTCACGTTGGCTGACACGCTGTCGAATCAGCTCGAGTTCACGAACTTCACCACCACGAACGGCTGGACCTGCACCGAGGCTCCCGCCGGCACAGTCACGTGTCACGACGACGGCACGGGCATGGACGTCGGAGCCTCTGCACAGGTGACCATCCTTGCGCACGTCAAGGACACGGCCAACGTGCCGATCTCGAACACGGCGACCGCCGCACTGGCGCTTGTCGATGGCAGCTGCAGCGATCCGGCAGGATGCGTGAACGAAGTGTCGCCGGGAGACTTCGCAAACAACACCTCCACCGTGGTCACATCAATTGGATCGACCGGGTTCGACCTGTCGCTCGGTCCGATTACCGACGCTCCCGATCCGGTCAACCCGGCTCAAGGGCTGACGTACACCGTCGTGGGCGTCAACGGTGGCACGTCGACCGCAAACGGCGTGCACATCGCCATCACCATCCCGTCCGCGGGCGTCTCCTTCATGGGCGCCGCGGGATCGAACGGGTTTGTCTGTGGGGCGCCGGTCTCGAACGTGGTCGACTGCGTGGGCAATCTGCCTGGCGGCGGCAACACGACGATCACCGTCAGCTTCATCACACTGTCAGGCGGCCTGCCACCGTCGGTGACGCTCAGCGCGGAAATCGATCCGTCGGACGCGTTCGCTGAAGCCAACGAGGGCAACAACACGCAGTCGCAGACGACCACGATCAACACCACTGGCGGCTGCACGACGTGCGTCGATCTCGTGGCGGCACAACTGACCACGACGCCGGATCCACTGTTCAGCAGTGGCACCGCAACTGTTCAGTTCCAGGTCGTGAATGTCGGCGACCTGCCGACCGCACTCAACCCCTTGACGGACACGCTGTTACAGCTCACCGTCGTGACCGACAGCGCGATCGATCCAATCTCGTCGATCACGTCAAGCGATCCGGCAATTACCTGCGCGGTTTCGTCAAGCGGAGCCAACTTCGCGATCGTCCAGTGCAAGGGCAATCTGGGACCGGCGCAGGGGGTCACCGTTACGGTAGAGGTGCCCAATGTGAGCACGACGGAGTTCTTCGCGATCGGCGAAGCTGACCCGACGTTCCCGCCGTTCGGAGGTCTGGTGTTCGAGTTCAGCGAAGGCAATAACACGCTAATCAGGTCGACCGTGATCTTCTGATCTCGCTCGCAGGCAGGATGGCCGTCACTGGCGGCCATCCTGCGCGATTTTTCGAATTCATTGGAGGATCGACGATGAAACAACGATTAGTGGCAGGCGCGCTGACCGCGCTCGCCGTGTTTGCGATGCCGACGATGCTCGGTCGCCCATCGACGGTGGCATACGCACAGGGGTGTGGTCTCCGTTACGTGGCGGTCGCTGACGACATTCCGGCGGGACACGACGTCGAGGAGTCGGAGCGCTACCCGAACCACCTCATTGAAGACCACATGAAGAAGTGGGGCGCCTGGTGCGAGTTCGATATCGCCAAGGACGGGACCACGTCCTCGACCTACCTGACCGGCGGCCAGGCAGCGCAGACGTGGAACTACAGACCCGACTTGATCACGTTGACGGTCGGTGAGCAGAACAACACGATCGTCAACCTGGTCACCAAGTGTTTCGACAACGTCAAAGATCACGAGTTCGCGGAGGCCACGAGTTGCGCGTCGACGATCCTCGGCAATCCGACGTTGTGGAGCAACCTGAACCTGAATCTCATTACGATTCAGCAGCAATACCGCGTCATCATGGCCGGCCGGCCGAAGCTCGTCGTCGCGATCACTGGGTACCCGAATCCGTATCCGAAGTCGCTCGACGCCGTCGCCAAGATCGCAGAGCTGTGCACGCCGCTCATGGATAACATTCTGCCGTGCATTACGCGCTGGGTGCAGCTGCCGCCGGCGCTCGAACTGATCGATCAGGTCTTCAAGAAGCTCAACACGACCATCCAAAACTCGATCACGAACTTTGCCATCGGCTCGAACGGCCGGTTCGTGTTCGTCAACACCTACGACAAGCTGCGTGACCATTGCATGAAGATGGAAGTCGAGATCAAGACGACCGTCGAGCATCCGGAGGAAAATGGCGCCGTTCACCACCACGACAACACCTCGAAAGTGAACTTCGGATGCTCCGAGCCGTGGTTCGTGGCGGGCGAGGACGGCACCGCGAGCCCGTTTGTCTACCTGCTGCCATCGTTACCAGGTGTCCTGACCGAAGCGAGTCAGACCACGTCGGGAATGGGCGTGTATCCCAACGATGACGGGCACAAGTGCATTTCGGATCTGATCTGGGAGGCGGATACGCTCGAACCGGGCGTGACGCCGCTCAAGTGGAAGCTGAGTGTTCCGGAGCCGGCGAATTCGAACATCTGCCAGGGAAGTTGAGCCGTGAAAGCGTCGCTGAGGATTGCCGGTGTGATCGCGGTGTGCCTGGCCGGGCCGGGCGCACTGGTGGTCACTGCAGACAATCCTCAGTACGCCTTCAGTTCGATCGATGCGCCGGCGGAGCTGGGGGCCTTCACGTCGGTCTACGGCAACAATAACGCCGGCGTGCTGGTCGGCAATTTCGTGACTGCCGACGGGAGCCTGGACGGATTCATTGTTCAGAAGGGAATCTTCGCCGACGTGATCGTTCCCGGCGCCGCGTCCGAGTCCCGCGGCGCGCTGAATGACGTGAATGACCTCGGCCAGGCCGTCGGCGGTTTTGTCGACGACACTGGCATCGAGCACTCGTTCGTGCGGAGCAAGGGCGGAGAAATTACGCTGCTGCCGGATGTGCCGGACGCGGTGCTGACCGAAGCCACGTCAATCAACAACCAGGGCGACATCGTCGGGTTTTACCTTGATGCCGGCTTCGCTCCTCACGGCTTCATCCTGCGCGACGGCGTTTACACCACTGTGGATTATCCCGGTTCAACCCGCACGATCCTGACCCGGATCAATGAGCGTGGCCAGATCACCGGCATCCGGCGGGACCCCGACGGGCATCGACGTGGTTTCGTGCTCGAGCACGGCGTGGCCACCACCATTGACGTGCCGGGCTCTCGCAACACCCGGACCCACGGCATCAACAATCAAGGGCACGTGGTCGGCTACTACGACGACGCAGACTTGATTTCGCACGGGTTTCTGCTCAAGAACGGCGTCTACATGACGCTCGATTTTCCGGCCGCGTCCGACACGGCGTTGCTCGACATCAACGACCGGGGAGAAATCGCCGGCACCTACGATGGCTTCACCCGCGGCCTGGTGGCCATACCGGTCAAGTGACTTGATCTGTCATCCAGAACATTTGTCAGTGACGTTGACGCT
>Ga0111538_10013181_pt1 | contig 10907 bp, 6 predicted proteins | sample SoiMethybrSBSTD1_FD_79669 | JGI IMG/M metagenome (GOLD analysis project Ga0111538, IMG submission 79669) | Bulk soil microbial communities from a Populus tree surrounding site in Tennessee, USA - Soil MetaG P. TD hybrid SBSTD1 (version 2)... | ecosystem: Environmental > Terrestrial > Soil > Tree... | reverse complement strand
GCCGCACGCACTCCTCCTCCTCGACGAGATCGAGAAGGCCCATCCCGACCTCTTCGGCATCCTCCTCCAGGTCATGGATCACGCGACGCTGACGGACCACACAGGCCGGAAGGCCGACTTCCGCCACGTCATCCTGATCATGACGACGAACGCAGGGGCGCAGGAGATGGCCGCCGCCGCGATCGGCTTCGGCGGCACCACCAACCGCGACAAGGGAAAGCGCGCGCTCGAGAAGCTCTTCGCGCCGGAGTTCCGCAACCGCCTCGACGGGATCGTCACGTTCTCGTCGCTCAACACCGAGGCCGTCGAGCGCGTCGTCGACAAGTTCCTCGCGGAGCTGGACGCCCAGCTGGCGCCGCGGCGGGTCACGCTCGAGGTCTCTCCCGCGGCGCGCCGCTTGCTCGCCGAGCGCGGCTACGACGAGACGCTCGGCGCGCGTCCCATGGCACGCCTCATCCAGCAGGAGCTGAAGCGCGTGCTCGCGGACGAGATGCTCTTCGGCCAGCTGAAGGACGGCGGGCGCGCGGAGGTCGACGTGGCCGACGGTAAGTTCGTCTTCCGCTACGCCCCGCTCAAGCAGCCGGCCCCGGCCCCGGCGGAGTGACCGGCCGGCCGACCCGGCGCCGGAGCACGGTGTAGGGCCCCGCGGCGAACGCGGGCTCGAATTCGCGATCGAGGTGGACGGCGAGCAAGCGGAGATATCCCCGCAGGCGCGCGGCCGTGGCATCGTTCTTCACGACGACGAGCGGATCGGCCTCGCCCTGGAGGGCGAGGATCAGCGAGCGCACGGTCTTCCGGGGCATCAGGGCCGGATCGAGCATGCCGTCCGCCATGAGCTGGAAGTGCAGCTCCAGCTCGGAGAACATCGGGCGCCGGCGCGCCAGGAAGAGGATCATCGCATCGTTGTTGAAGAGGAGCACCGGCGCGTCCGGCCGGGCCTCGAGGTAGTCGACGAGCCGTCGCACCGCGAGGACCTCCTCCGCCGCGTCGGCGCGCATCGCCATCCCCCTCGTCTCGGGGAACGGGATCGGCACCTTGGTGGCTGCCTGGAGCTCGGCGACCGTGAGCGCGGCCGGCAGCGCCAGCACCAGCGGGGGGAGTGCCAGACACGCGTATGCCGCCGTCCGCCGCGGCCGATCGAGTGCGTCGAGGCCGAGCCGGAGCCAGACGGCTCCCGCGACGACCGCCAGCCCCGGCGCCAGCAGCGGCAGACTGATCAGCGTGTTGAACCCCGCGCGCGGAAATATCTGGAAGCCCGTCGCGTTGTGGAACAGCGCGACGATCACCGCGGGCACGAGCCACGCGGGCCGCTCGCGCGCCAGCAGCGCCGGCGCGCAGACGGCGAGCAGGGCGTACGCGACGAGCGAGTGCGCGCCGTGTGACCAGGCGTCGGCGCCCTCCACGAGTGCCTGCCATCCGCCGCCCGCCACGGTCGGGAACGCGGCGACCGCCGCGGCCACCGCCGACGCAACGGCCCCGCGCACGCGTCCGCCGAGCAGGCAGAGGCCCGTCCCGGCGAGGGCCACGACGAGCCCGAGCACCGCGACGGCGGACGCCGGCGGCAACCCGACCGGGGCATAGTAGTTGACGAGCGCCTCCGGCCAGCGCGTGAGATCGGCGGCCGCGTAGGCGAGCCCTCCGCTCGCGGCGTAGATCCCCGCGACGGCCGCGGGCGCGACCAGGAGCCCAGCGCCGGCCGCCAGCAGCGCGCCCGCGCCGAGGCCGCCGCGTGCCTGCCCCGGGTTCCTCGCTGCGAGCACGACGAGCCCGCCGAGGGCGTGCGCCGGCGCGAAGAAGAGGAGGTAGTCGACGGGCCCGACGAGGCCGAGCGGCACCTGATGCGCCACCAGGGGCAGGAGGAGCATCGTGAGGAACACCGCCGAGAGCCCGACGCGTCCCTGCCCGCCCTCGCGGCGCGGCTCCAGCAGCATGCACGCGACGATGCCGAGCCCGAGGCTCGTCGCGTACATCGCCGCGAGCGAGTGCTTGAACAGCAGCGCGACGCCGAGCGCCAGGCCCGCTGTGCCCGTGAGCGCGGCGCGTCCCCGGACGCGGGCCCGCAGGAGCAGCACCAGCGCGACGGCGCCGAGCGCCAGCACGTAGAGCGCCGCGTACGGCGTGTCGAGGTTCCAGCTCGCGCGGCCGAAGGTCAGGATCGCGAAGGCTGCGGCGACGCCGGCGATCGGGGGGCCCGCGATCTCGAGGGAGGCGAGCCACAGCGCCACGACCGCCGTGGCCTTCACGCCCACGAGCGACCAGCGGATGGGCAGGATGCGGCGGTCGAACAGCTCGAGCAGGAGCCCATTCACGGCCGTCACGCCCGGCCCGTAGACGTCCGCGAAGTCGCGATTGGGGAGTGCCCCCTTGGCGACGCGCTCGCTGCGCAGGAGGATGCGTCCCTCGTCGCGCAGCTCGAGCCCATAGGGCGCCGTCAGCGAGAACCAGAGCACGGCCGCCAGCGCCACCACGAGGGCGCCCGCGCCGCGGCTCACGCCCCGGGCTCCCGGTCCCGCCGGAGCGCGGTGCGCGAGCCGAAGAACTCGATCTCATCCTTCACCGCCGCGCGCTCGCTCCCGAGATAGTCGTTGACCGCCGCGGCGAGCCCCGGGTGGGCCAGCCAGTGCATGCTCACGGTCTCCGTCGCCTCGAAGCCGCGGAGGTGCTTGAACTCGCCGCCCGCGCCGGGCTCGAAGACCCGGAGGCCGCGCGCGACGCAGTGCTCGATGCCCGCGTAGTAGCAGACCTCGAAGTGGAGGTAGCGGACGTCGACCGTCGCCCCCCAGTACCGGCCGTAGAACCTGTCGCCCTTCACCACGTTGAACGTGCCGCCGATCACGCGTCCGCGCCGGCGCGCGACGACGAAGACGAGGCGGTCCCGGAAGCGCTCGGCGACCAGCTCGAAGAAGCGCGCGTTCAGGTAGTGCTGGCCCCAGGGGAGCGCGTCGACGGTGCGCGCGTAGAGCTCGTACATCGGCGAGAACAGCTCGTTCGGGATCTCGCGGCCGGCGTGGACGCGCACGTCGACGCCGGCCTCGGCGACCTCCCGCCGCTCGCGGCGCACCTGATTGCGCCGCTTGCTGCGCAGGCTCGCGAGATAGTCGTCGAATGTCGCGAAGCCCGCGTTGGTCCAGTGATACTGCAGGCCCGTCCGCAGGAACCACCCGCGCGCGCCCAGCTCCCCCACCTCGTCCCGCCGGCAGAAGTTCACGTGCACCGACGAGAATTTTCCGGCGGTGCACGCGCCCTCGAGGACGCTCGCGAACGCGGCGACGGCCGCGGCCCGGTCCTCCGGGCGCGCGAGGACGCGGCTCCCCGTGATCGGCGTCACCGGCACACCGACCAGCAGCTTCGGGTAGTACGGGATGCCCGCGCGCTCCGAGGCCCGCGCCCAACCCTGGTCGAAGACGAACTCGCCCATGCTGTGGGCCTTCTCGTAGACCGGACAGGCCGCGATCAGCCGCTCGCCCTCCCAGAGCGTCAGGTGCCGTGGCGTCCACCCCGTCGCCGGGCTCGCGACGCCCGAGTCCTCGAGCGACGCGAGCCACGCCCACTCGAGGAACGGCGAGTCGTCGCCCACGAGCGCGTCCCACGCCGCCGGCGCGACCTCCCGGATGGCGCCGAGCTCGATGAGCCGGCGCGCGCCGTCGTCTCCCTGCCGCGTTCGCGTCATCGACCTCCGGCCGGGTACGCTGCCGGGTCCCGAGGGTCAAGCGGGTCGGGATATCGCGCGGTGTGAGCGGGGTGTAACTTCGACATGGCATGGACGACCAGGCCGCGCACGCCATCCTCGAGTATCACGAGGCGACGAAGCACTCATTCGACAGCGTGTATCGCGCGCCTCACCACCTGGACTGGGACATCATGCCGCGTCCGTTCAAGGTGTACCCGGACCTCGACGCCCTGCCGCTTCCGCGCGACTTCACGAGCTCGACGCGGCCCGCACTCGCGGCCCTGGCCGACCCCGGCACGACGACCCGCGGCGGACGCACGCTCGACCGGCAGTCCCTCGCCCACCTCCTCTACTTCACCGCCGGCGTCCTCCGCCGGCGCTCCTTCCCGGGCGGCGAGGTCTACTTCCGGGCCGCCGCGTGCACCGGCGCCCTGCACCACGTCGACCTCTACGTCGCCTGCGCCGAGCTGCCCGACCTCGCGGCGGGCCTCTATCACTTCGGGCCGCACGACTTCGCGCTCCGGCTCCTCCGGCGGGGCGACCACCGCGGCGTCCTCGCCGACGCGGCGGCAGGCGAGCCCGCGGTGCGCGAGGCGTCGGCCGTGATCGTCGCGGCGACCACGTTCTGGCGGAACGCGTGGAAGTACCGCGACCGGGCCTACCGCCACGTCTACTGGGACGGCGGCACGCTGCTCGCGAATCTCCTCGCGCTCGCCGCCGCCGACGGCCTCCCCGCCCGCGTCGTCCATGCCTTCCTCGACCGCGAGGTCGACGACCTCCTCGGCCTCGATCCCGACCGCGAGGCGAGCTTCGCGCTGGCGGCGCTCGGGAGTGGCGTCCCGATCACCGCGCCGACGCCGACGATCGAGCGGCTCGCGCTCGACACGCTGCCGCTCTCCAGCCGCGAGGTGAACTACCCGGTCATCCGGGCGGCGCACCTGGCGTCGTCGTTCCACACGCCCGGAGAGGTCGCCGCCTGGCGGGCGGCCGCGCCGCCCACGCCGCCCGGCATCCCCTCGCCCTCGCTCCGCCTCCCGGCCCTCGAGCCGGAGCGCGTCGCCGCGGAGCCGATCGAGACCGTGATCCTCCGCCGCGGCTCGGCGCGCACGTTCGCGCCCGAGCCGATCGCGCTGCCGGAGCTCGCGGCGCTCCTCTGGTGCTCCACGCGAGGGATCCCGAGCGACCGCCCCGGCGGCGCACTCACCACGCCGTACCTGATCGTTCGCGCCGTCGACGGGCTCGCGCCGGGCACCTACGCGTACGACAGGACGCGGCACGGCCTGGTCGCGCTCCGGAGCGGCGACTTCGCCCGCGAGGCCGGGCACCTCGCGCTCGGGCAGTCCCTCGGCGCGGAGGCGGCGGTCAACCTCTACTGGCTCGCCGACCTCGAGGCGGTGACGCGGGCGCTCGGCAGCCGCGGTTGGCGCGCGGCATCTCTCGAGGCCGGGATCGAGGGCGGGAAGGCGTACCTCGCGGCCTACGCGCAGGGCCTCGGCGCCACCGGCCTCACGTTCTTCGACGACGACGTCACGCGTTTCTTCGCGCCCCTCGCGACGCGCGAGGGCGTCATGTTCCTCGTCGCGTTCGGCCGAACCCGACCGTCAGCAGCGCCGCGCCGATGACGCCCGCCGAGTCTCCGAGCGCGTTCTGCACGATCGGCGTCGTCAGCTCGTCGTTGAAGACGTGGCGCGCGACGGCCTCGCGCCCGCGCCCGTAGAGGGCCGCGATGTTGGATAGCCCTCCGCCGAGCACGACGACCGAGGGGTCGAGGATGTTGACGACGTTCGCGACGCCGCGGCCGAAGCGATCGAGCCAGCGCTCGAGGACGCCCGCCGCCCGCTCGTCGCCCGCCGCGGCGCGCACCGCCACGGCGGCCGCGTCGCACGGCGGACCACCCGCCGCCACGTGGTCCGCCTCCAGCGCGGGGCCGCAGAGCATCGTCTCGACGCAGCCGCGAGCGCCGCAGTAGCAGGCCGGCCCCGCCGGATCCAGCACGTGATGCCCCCACTCGCCGGCGATGTCCTGCGGCCCGCTCCAGAGCCTCCCCCCGACGACGATGCCGCCGCCGACCCCCGTGCCGAGGATCACGCCGAACACCATCTCGTGCCCGCGGCCCGCGCCGAGGAGCGCCTCCGCGAGCGCGAAGCAGTTGGCGTCGTTCTCGAGCCGGACCGGCATCCCGAGATGCGCCTCGAGGTCGCCCGCCAGCGGCCGGCCGTTCAGGCAGATGGTGTTCGAGTTCTTGAGCGTCCCCGTACGGCGCGAGACGGAGCCCGGCGTCCCGATCCCGACGACGTCGCACTCGGGCGCGTCGGCCAGGAGATCCGTCACCACCGCCCCGACGCGGGCGACGATCCACTCGTAGCCACGCTCGCGCTCCGTCGGCACGCGGACGCGGCGCTGGATCGCGTGGTCCTCGCCGAGGATCACGCCCTCGATCTTGGTGCCCCCGAGGTCGATGCCGAGGTGCCGCGTGCCCGCGGCCCTACCCTGCCTTCCGCTCGCGCGCGGCGCGCTCCGTCGCGTGGTCGCCGATCGCCTTGCCGATCGCCTCGACCATGCGTCCCATGAACGTCCCACGGTTCTCGGCGGCCCAGTCGCGGCTCGCCTCGAGGCGGCCGAGCGTGCCCTGGAAGCGCGGCATGACGAAGCGGGCGACGAGCTCGTACGAGCGCAGCGTCGCCTCGCGGTCGGCCCAGTCGTGGCCCATGAACAGGTACGAGCCGAAGCCGCCCGACTTGTCCCACAGCCGTTCGATCTGCGCCGCCGCGTCGTCCGGCGTGCCGATGACGGCGAGGCCCGTCGCGTTCATCGCGTCGACCATGTCCTGCGTGCTGGTGGCCTCGCCGACGAGCGGGAGCGCCGCGACGCGCTCGAAGTAGTCCACCCATGCCGGGAGGCCGAACTCGACGTCGCGCCGCGCCTGGTCGCGCGTCGGGGCGATGTGCATCGGCCCGACGAGCCGCCAGCGCCGGCGGTCGAGCGTGCGCCCGTGCTCGGCCGCCATCTCCTCGGCGATGCCCCACTGCTGCCCGAGCACGTCGAAGCCGCCGACCGACGTGGCGCCGAGCGAGAGGAGGCTGGCGCCGTACTTCCCCGCCGCCCGCGGCCCCGCGGGAGACACCTGCGCGGCCACGGCGACCTCCATGTGCGGCCGCGAGAACGGCCGGAGGTGGAGGCGCGCGTCGCGCATGGTGAACCAGCCCGCCTCGCGCGTGACGGGCTCGTCCGAGGTGAGCAGCGCGAGGATCGCCTCCAGCGCCTCGTCCATCATCTCGCGCTGCCGGATCGGGTCGATGCCGAGCATGAACGCGTCGGACGGCAGCGCCCCCGGCCCGACGCCGAACATGGCGCGGCCGCGCGTCAGGTGGTCGAGCAGCACCATCCGGTCCGCGAGCATGAACGGATGGTGGTAGGGCAGCGACGACACGCCGGTCCCGAGGCGGATGTGCTTGGTGCGCTCCGCCGCCGCGGCCACGAACACCTCCGGCGACGCGATGATCTCGTAGCCCGCCGAGTGGTGCTCGCCGAACCACGCCTCGTCGAAGCCCAGCCGGTCGAGGTGCTGCACCAGCTCGAGGTCGCGCTCGAGCGAGTACGTCGGGTTGTCGCCGAGGCGATGGAACGGGGCGAGGAACAGGCCGAAGTTGAGGCGGTCGGGGGCGGGCATTCGACGATCCTCCTCGTTGGGTTCTAGGGCGGCGGATCGGCCCCCGCAAGCCGTCCGGCCCGCCGCTGTGCGCGGAGCAGCAGCGCTGCCCCGGCCGCGTAGAGCAGCGCGGCGAGCGCCGCCACCCGGCTGAAGCCGAACGACATGGCGATGATGACGGCGAGCGTCGTCCCCGCGACCGATCCCACGCCGTTGATCCCCCACGCCCACGCCACGAGCCGCCGGTCCACGCGGGCGACGCACGCGATGCCGAGCGGCATGAACATGCCGAGCGTCAGGCCCATGGGCATCTGCGCCGCCAGCGCGATGAGCACGCGGAGCGGGAAGTCGAGATGCAGGGCCGCGTCGAACACCCTCCGTAGGGCGACGACATACACGGCGACCAACGCCACGACGAGCACCGCCAGCACGCGCAGCGCGCGCTCCGGGCGCGCCGCCACGCGCCCCGAGAGCAGGCTCCCGAAGCTCGAGAACAGCAGCAGCGCGAAGATCGTCACCGAGAGCGCGTGCGCCGGCGAGCCCAGGAAGAGCACGAACGACTGCACGAAGCTGATCTCGATGAACATGAACCCGACACCGAGCGCGAGGAAGTACGCGAGGTACGAGAGCACGCCCGGCGTCCGAAGCCCGTGCCGCGCGCCGCGCAGCAGCGGGACGACGATCAGCGCGACGCCCAGCACGACCGACTGCGCGAGCATCAGCACGAGCACCACCTGACCGATGAACGAGCCCGCCGCCGTGGGCCCCATCCCGAAGAAGTCGAGCTTCTTCGCCGACGGCGCGGCGTTCCGCCATTTCCCGAGGTTGTAGAAGAAGGGCGCGTCGTCCCAGACCTCGTCCATGCGGAACCACGCCTCGTCGAGGACGCGCTGGCGCGCCGCCTCGTCCGGCCCCAAAACGACGGCCAGGCTGCTGGCCCCGGAGGAGCCGTCGGGCGCGTACAGCACCTTGAACTGCGCGTCCGCGGCGAACGCGCGCACACGCGCGATCTCCGCCTCCGTGAACGGCTCCTTCTTCACGAGCACCGCGTCCATCTGGAGCGTGTCGTTGGGCCGCTGCGACGTGACGACCATGATGTGGTGCTCGGGCGAGGAGACGCCGAGGCGCTCGAGCGCTCGCCGGCCGTTCAGGCCGAGCCGCGTCGCGAGCGGCGGCAGGTCGTCGCCGAACGCCACCTCGCCGAGCACGAGGGAGAGGAGCCCGTGCGGCTCCAGGTGCTGCAGGTACTCGGCGAACGCCTCGACCGTGTAGATGTAGCTCTCCGCCAGGACGTAGGCGCCGGTCGCCTGCGCCGAGAGCGTGTCCACGGCGGTGACCTGCACGAGGTCGAAGCGGGCGTCGCTCCGCCGGACGTAGTGCCGCCCCTCGCTGGCGACGAGTCTGACGCCCTCGCGGTCGTAGAATCCGCCGGTGAACGTCGGCAGGCGCTCCTTCAGCAGGCGCACGGTCTCGGGCTGCAGCTCGACCCCCGTCACCTCGCGCGCGCCTTGCTTCACGGCGTTCAGGATATCGATCCCGCCGCCGACGCCGATGACCAGCACCCGCGGCCGGTCCGTGAGCAGGTACGGTGTGCGCAGGATGTGGCGCTCGAGCATCGCGTAGTCGCGGAAGTCGCCGCGGAAGGCATAGATCGCGGACCCGTTGCTGCCGTCGTACGTGAGGCGGCCCGTCTCGGGCTGCGGGCCGAGGTAGTCGGGCGCGAGCCCGTGCCATCCCCAGAACTGGAGCCGCGTCGGCTTGTCCCAGCCGAACGCGTCGAAGCGGTTGAGCGCCGTCCAGCGCGTGTACGCGTCGGGACGGCCGAGCGTGCCGCGCGCGTCGTCGCCCTTGGTACGCGTGACCTCGATCCGGACGAGGGCGCCGAGCCGCGGGGCGGCGGTGACGGTGAGCGCCGCGGCGATGGCGAGGGCCACCCCCGCGCGCCGGTGCCGCCCGCCGAGGGCGAGCGCAGCCGCGCCGGCGAGGAGGAGCCCCGCCGACCCGACGATCAGCCCTGGCACGCCGAACGGCTCGATCAGCGTGACCGCCGCGAGGCAGCCGAGCGCCGCGCCCATGAGGTCCCACGCGTACAGGCGGCCCATCACGGTCGGGTGGGCGGCGAACGGCACGCCGATCGCGAAGCCGGCGAGGAGGAACGGCGTGCCCACCGCGAGGTAGTAGCCGAGGAGGCCCAGCGCGAAGCCGCCCGGGCGCGCCATCACGTCCGTGATCTCGAGCGGGTGGCGCGCGACGAACCAGAACGCGAGGACGACCGCGACGGCCGCCGCGGTGACCAGCGCGATCAGCCGCCGCTCGCCGTCCCGCCGGAAGAGCGTCGGCGCCGCCGCCACGACCGACCCGCTCGCGGCGAAGCCGAGGAGCGCGACGCTGATCGTGAGGTACGCGAGGTGGTACCAGACCGAGTAGGAGAAGAGGCGCGTGAAGGACACCTCGAGCGTGAGGAGCCCCATCGACACCAGCAGGAGCGCGCCGTACACCCCCGCGTGGGGCACCGGCCCCCAGTCGCCGACGAGCGCCGGCTCGGCCGCGGGCGCGGCCTGCATGCGCGCGGGCTCGGCCACTAGGCGGGCGTGAGCATCCGGTGCGCGTCGAGCATCCGGGACTGGATCACGAGGCCGTGGGGACACGAGCCCGCGCACGGGGCGGCGCAGCCGATGCAGCGCGACGCGTCCAGCCCGCCGAGCCCGGCGTACAGGCGCATCGCCTCCTTCTCGGACCGGTAGTCCTCGAAGTACATCGCGTAGCGGAGCACGTCGTCGATCGAGAGGCCGGCGACGCACGAGTCGAGGCACGCGCCGCAGTGCGGCCGGCAGTAGGCGCCGTCGATCAGGCGGTCGTACTTCGCGAGCACCGCACGGTCGCGCGCGGTGAGCGTCGTCCCCGACGCGTGCAGATACTCGTCCACCTGTCGCAGCTCGGAAAACGAGATCACCAGGCACGAGACGCGCGGGTTGGAGAGCACCCAGCGGAAGGCCGCCTGTGCGTAGGACCCGGCCTCCTCGCGGAACTCGGCGAGGTTCTGGTGCTTCGCCCCCTTCAGCGTCTTCATCGCAACGACCGCCACGTCGTGCTCGGCGGCGCGCGCGAGAATCTCGTCGAGCTCCCACCCCATGCCGTGATGGTAGGCGAGCATGAGGACGTCGAAGCGGCCAGAGTCGATGGCGGCGCTCGCCACCGCGTGCAGGTTCGGCGAGTGGGAGCTGACGCCGAGGAAGCGGGCCTTCCCCTGCTCCTTCAGGCGGTCGAAGGCCTCGTGGAAGCTCGGCGCCAGGAGGCGCTCGAGCCGGTCGCAGGAATGGATGTGCAGCAGGTCGATCCGGTCGGTGCGCAGGCGGCGGAGGCTCCCCTCGACCGCCTCGATGATCTTCGGCACCGGCGTGTCGGGCGGCAGGTGCCCGTCCGCCGTGCAGAACTTCGAGGCGACGAAGACGCCCTCGCGCCGGCCCGCCATGGCGCGCCCGAGCAGCTCCTCGGATCCCTCGCGCGCGTAGTCCGGTGCGGTGTCGACGTAGGTGACGCCGCGGTCGAGCGCGAGTTCGGCGACCTCCAGCGAGCGCAGCGCCGCCG
>Ga0111538_10013180_pt1 | contig 10908 bp, 7 predicted proteins | sample SoiMethybrSBSTD1_FD_79669 | JGI IMG/M metagenome (GOLD analysis project Ga0111538, IMG submission 79669) | Bulk soil microbial communities from a Populus tree surrounding site in Tennessee, USA - Soil MetaG P. TD hybrid SBSTD1 (version 2)... | ecosystem: Environmental > Terrestrial > Soil > Tree... | reverse complement strand
GATCAGCAGATTTCCATCTTCCAGCCTTTGATAATCGATCTCGTCCATCAACTTTCGCATGAGATGGATCCCCAATCCGCCTGCCGTCTTTTCATCGAGGGGCGTGGTGACGTCCGCTTCGGGCGCCGTGAGCGGGTTGAAAGCCCGTGCGTCATCTTTCAATTCCGCGATAACTTCTCCCGATTCAACCCTAATACGGACTAGGATCTCATGCTCGCGATGATCGGAATAACCGTCGCAAGTGTAAAATTGTCCCTCTATCCTTCAACCTTTCTGATTTTATTGTACCACTCCAGAATTTCTCCGCCTGTCCAAAAGAGAACGCCGCGCTGCTTTTTCAAATAAGCCAGGGTCTTGTCGAGGTACTTGATCCGGTGTGGCACGCCGCTGATATAGGGATGGACCACGATCGCCATCACGCGGGCGCTCTTCGCGCCTTCGGCATAAAGCGTCTCGAACTGATCCTTGGCGCGGCGAAAAAACTCCTCCGGCTCATGGTGCTGCAGAATCATCATCGCGATATCATTCAGCTCCACGCTGTACGGCAGCGAGACGAGCGTTCCATGGGCGGTCTTGATCTCGTAAGGTTGCTCGTCGTTGACCCAGTCCGCGACATACTGAAATCCGGCCTCCGCCAGATAATCGAGGGTTTCCGGCGTCTCAACGAGGCCCGGGCCTTCCCATCCTGAGGGCGTTTTTCCGGTAAATTTGCGGATCTCCTCAACGGATTTGCGAATGGTCTCCCGTTGGTTCTCTGCCTGACTCAAAGATTGCTGGATGAATCCGTGGCCCAGGAACTCCCAGCCGGCTTCTCGCGAAGCTTCAGCGATTCTAGGATAAGTGGAGCAAACGGCGCCATTGATTCCCATGGTGACTTTGATCTTGTGTTTGTCGAACACCGACTTCAGGCGCCAGAATCCAACGCGCATGCCGTATTCGAACCAGCCAAAGTTAGCCACGTCAGGAATGGCCTGAGCCCCGCCTGGCGGGGGCAGGACCGTGCGCGGCATCGGTGCTTGGATATCCCACACCTCGACATTGATAATGGTCCACACCACCACTCGAGCAGACTTCGGGAGACGTAGCGTCGGCCGATCGATGATCGCCGAATAAGGAATCTGGTCGCGCGGAAATGCCATGATAGCCCTCCTTGGTGACGAGATTACGGTGTCTTCAATTAACGCGGTTTGATTCGCCTAAAAGCTATTCCCAAACTTCTTAGAGTCGGTCATTCGCCCGCTTCCATGTGATCGCAAGTGATTGGAGTCAACGACCCTCGGCGTCTCAATGCTCGAGATGAAACTGAACACGAGAGCGACCATCGATTCGGTCGGACTTGATCCGGTCAACGTAGTTCCTTATCAGAAAACCCGCCAGCTTCACGACCGCTCGCTCATCCCCCAACAGGTCCGCTTCCGTAGGCCGCGCGCTGGGAAATTCCATCGGCTCCCCCTCGTAGCGCATGTCGATATCGAGACTGAACTCATCAAAACTCACGTCAGCGTCGATCCTGCCGATGCTCGGCTCCAGCAGGCTTACGGCTTCGATGAATTCGTTCATCGCAGACTTGGCGCGGTCGATCACTTCCCTGCGCGCACCCCACGCTCCGCCGTTCTTTTCCATAAACACGAATATCTGATCTGAAGAATCCGCGCGCGGGTCGATTTGCAGCTTCGCATGCTGCGCGATGCCGATGCGAAACAAGAGGTTCAAGAGCAGCGCCGACAACGTCCCCACCGAAAGCGAGGAGGTAAAGGCAGGCAGAAGCATGGCGGGAACGCTCCGGTAGGCGCCGGGCATCAGGTCCACGCTTAACCCCAAAGCGACTGACGCGCCGACCACGAAGGTCTTGCGCGCATCCATCATGCGCGAGGCAAGAATCTGAACTCCGGCAACGATGATGAAGCACACCGTGAAAAACACCAGGGCTCCGATCACCGGGCCCGGCATGATCGCAAACAGCACCGCCAACTTTGGCACGAAAGCCAAAGCAATGAGCATTGCCCCGCATGCGAAGCCGATCCGGCGGCTGGTCGCGCCGGTTGCAATGGACAGACCGACATTGGCACTGGAGGTCGTCAGTCCCATAGTTCCTGCTCCGCCGGACAACATCACACCGCACGATTCGGCAAGGATGCCGCCGCTGATAGAGCGCATGTCCGGGCGTTTCCACTCGGTATCGTTGATCTTCTGGCAGGTGGTCAGGTCGCCCACTTCCTTAAGCACCGAGGCCAACACCGTCACCAGGAAAGGGAAAATCAGCGCACTGCTAAAGGACCATCCCTCATGGAAGAAAGATGGCAGAGAGATCAGCGGAGCCTGCTCCAAACGGCGGAGGTGTTCATGAGTCAGCATCCCGCTCGCGTAAGCGCAGAGATAACCGGCTCCAACACCGATCAAAACGCCATGCAGCCGCACGTTCGGCGAGCCCCACACGGTCACTCCAGCCATGACCAAGAAGGTGATGGAAGCGATGCTCACCGAGAGCGGATCAATGACCGCGCGTGACTCCTCGCCTAAAAATCTTGAGACCGCCACGGGAGTCAGCGCGAGACCGACCATCATCACGATCGTGCCCGTGACTTCGGCAGGAAAAAAGGGACGGAGACGATTCATCAGGCGAGAGAGCACTACCCCGAGGAGACCGCTCGCCAGAGTCATTCCCGCCAGCAGCGGCAGCCCGCCCGTCTTGACCGCCAGAATCGATGCCGGGATATAGGCAGGGCTCAGGCGCTCTGGACAGAGATAACCGGATCCTAGACCGCGATACCGGAGCGTCTGCAGAATCGTCGCAATCCCCATGACGATCATCGACGTATAGATCATCCGCTCCGCCTGCTCGGGGAGTATGCCGGTCTCCTGCAGCAGGATCACGGGAAAAACGAAGGCACTGGACAAGGCGAGAACATGCTGCAGGCCGAGCAGAAGTGTGGTTCCTAGTGACGGACTTTCATCCAGGCCGTAAATCAAATCGGCCGGCTTTTTGGCCACGATTCGAAGCTCTTGGTTGCGCAGAAGTTGTTGTGTCATCCGATAAGATACTAACTGGTAAGGAAATTCAACTCATTTTCTCGTAGGCGTACGGCGTGATCAGATGAAATGCATTCTTGGCGCGCCGATTCCCTATAATTGTCCGCAACCGACTATGCGTGAGCCAGCGTAGAGGATCGGTGGGCACATTGAACTTTTGAAGACCGCGCAGCGGCGGCTTGAACGCAGCCTCAACGGTTGAACGGCTGGAACTGTTGGAAATCTTTTAGCGATCAAAACGACCGTGCACAAGCAAACCGAATGGCGAATGTGACACAATCGTGCCAGACGACGGCTAATATAAATAAACGCTGACTGACCAAGCAGAACAGCGGTCAAATCTGGAGTCATGCACCATGGCCTGGTAACCGTTGAAACGCCTTTCGCCTGATTGTTGCTACACCTAAAGTTTTTTTTTCATGATCAGCAGATTTCCATCCTCCATCCTGTGATACTCGATCTCGTCCATCACCTTTCGCATGAGATGGATTCCCAATCCGCCTGCCGTCTTTTCATCGAGGGGCGTGGTGACGTCCGCTTCGGGCACCGTGAGCGGGTTGAAAGCCCGTGCGTCATCTCTCAATTCCGCGATAACTTCTCCCGATTCAACCCTAATACGGACTAGGATCTCATGCTCGCGATGATCGGAATAACCATGAGAGATAATGTTGGTGACCGCTTCTTCCAAGGCGAGGTTAAGATCGTATAGGACACTCGGCGTAAGCTGGTGGCCCGCGGCAAATTCGCGTAGCCGCTCGCCTAATCTCGCGATTTCCGCGACTCTGTTTTTAAGAGTGAACTGCAGCTCTCCGTTGTTGCTTCCGGCTGGCCCCGAGTAGCGTATTGCAAGAGCCGTGATGTCGTCTGATTGCTCTGCGCCCGCGGCGAAAAGTGTTATCTGGCTGGTCAGGTGGTCAATCTGCTCCCGGGCGGAGGCGAACTTGGTTTGAGTCAAAATCGATTCCAGCCGCCGCTCCGAGAAGAACTCCCCCGCCGGATCCAAGGCCTCCGTGACTCCATCCGTGTAAAGGAAAATCGTTTCGCCGGAACCAAGTACCAAACGACCCCAACCGTAGCTACTGTCCTCGACCAGGCCGAGCACTCTTCCGCCCGTTTGCGGCACCTGTTGAACGCCGCCGCGAGAGATATGGTAAGGAGGATTGTGTCCACCGCTGCTATACTTGATCTCGCCGGTACGAGTATTGAGAATGCCGCAAAACAAGGTGGTAAACATTTGCGAGTCGTTATCGCGGCAGATCTGCCGGTTTACAGTCGACAGAATGTCGGACGGATTCTGAACTCGGGCAGCGATAGCTTTGAAAAGCGTCTTGATCACGGCCATAAATAGCGCCGCGGCCACCCCTTTGCCCGAGACATCGCCGATTGCAAAGCACAGGCGATCTTCGTCCAGAAAGAAAAAATCATAGAAGTCTCCGCCAACTTTTTTTGCCGGCGCAATGGCGGCGAAAATGTCCAACTCGCGGCGCTCCGGGAATGGCGGAAAGGTCTTAGGCAACATGCTCATCTGTATGTCGTGCGCGAGCTTTAGCCCCTCCTCCAGACGCTCCTTCTCGATATAGGCTTCGATCAGACGCCCGCGCTCCAGCGCCACGGTGATGTGATCGCTCAGCCCGGCCAAGAGGGATTCGTCGATTTCGTCAAACGTTTGGCGGTTTTTTTTATTCAGTACCTGAATCACGCCGACCAGGCTGTCGCCGTTGCCGATCAACGGCAAGCAGAGAATGGAGCGGGTGCGGTAACCGGTCTGTTTGTCGAAGGTCGGATCAAACCGCGGGTCCGCATGGGCGTCGGAAATGTTGATCAGCGCGCGTGTTTTGGCGACGGTTCCGGCGATGCCAACCCCAACCGGAATGCGAATTTCATTGATCTCGAGCTTCTGCGTGGTTTTGCTCCATAGCTCGTTGCGGGGTTGGTCGTAGAGAAAGAGCGTGGCGCGCTCCGCGTCCATGACCTCCGCGGCCTTGGCCACGATGACTTGTAAGAGGTTGTCGAGCTTAATTTCGCTGGCGAGGGCTTTGGCAACCCCCAATAACGCTTTCAGGTTTCGCGCTTGGCGTTCGCTATCGACGGCCGTCATTGAACTTGGAAAAAATACCGTAGATCAGTTTGCAGTTTTTTTCGATGGCGTTGCAACCAGGGGCCTTTGAACGCAGCGCGGAAGGACAAGTATGTTCCTCTTGAAAACCGCGCCGGCCGATTTCAGATGTAGGCGTGCCTCAGCATATCCGCCGCGGTTTCATCCAGTTGATCGGCACGCCGGACTTCTTCAAAACGCGCCAGCAAATCATTCACTCGCAGCCGGCGCTTATCCGCACCGCGAAAATCATGAATGATCCGTCCCCGGTGCATCATGATCAGCCGATCGCCGAGATTAGCTCCCTGATGCATGGAATGCGTGACCATCAGCGTGGTTAGCTTTTCCCGGCAGACGATTTCGTCGGTCATTTGAATGACTTGATCAGCGCTCTTAGGATCCAATGCGGCCGTGTGTTCGTCGAGAAGAAGCAATTTCGGCTTCAGCCAAGTGGCCATGAGCAGCGTAAGCGCCTGCCGTTGCCCACCCGAGAGGCTGCCTATAATGTTCCCGAGTCTGTCTTCAAGGCCGAGATTCAACTGCTTCACGCGCTCGCGCAAGTCTTTCTTTAGCTCTGCCGATAGCGCCCAGCCGAGCCCCCGGGAAAGGCCCCGGCGCGTCGCCATCGCAAAGTTCTCGGCGATGGACATGGAGGCGGCGGTGCCGCTGAAAGGGTTTTGGAAAACACGACCGATCATTTTTGCCCTGCGGTGCTCGGGCCATTGCGTCACGTCGTGATCAGCCAAGCGGATGGCGCCGTCATCCACCGGGAAACTGCCCGCAACTGCGTTGAGCAAGGTCGACTTGCCGGATCCGTTTGTGCCGATCACGATCACCCAGGAACCTTCACCGATGTTGAGGTCGACACCGCAAAGCGCTGTCACTTCATTCGACGTTCCGGGATTGAACGTCTTGCAAACATTTTTGAGCTCAAGCATTGAGCACCGATTCCGGCTGCGCTCCGGCTACCGGCTTGAGGGCGCCCGGCCTTCTTTCGAACTTGCTCAAAATCCGCGGCAGGATCAGCGCCACGAAAACAAATGCGGCGGTAATCAGTTTGAGATCGTTGGGATCGAGCCCCCAACGCAACGCGATGGCGACCAGCAGGCGGAAGAGAACCGATCCCATGACAGCGCCCGTGAAGGCCAGTCCCAAACTTCCCGGGCCAACCAAAGCTTCGCCGATGATGACGCTTGCGAGTCCCCAGACCACCATGCCGATACCCATCTGAACATCGGCAAATCCCTGGTATTGCGCCAGCATCGCCCCCGACAGCGCGATCAATCCGTTGGAGATCGCCAGGCCAAGCACGGTCATGCTTTCGACGTTCGCTCCGAGCGCGCGGATCATCTGAGAATTGTCGCCGGTCGCTCTCATTGCGGTGCCAAGATTGGTCCGAAAAAAAAGATAAAGCGCCAGCCCGATGAGCGCGACAATGCCAAAGGCCATTAACAACGTCGAAATGTCGCGCATGCTGACCGGCCAGCCGCCGAGGTTGATATCGCCGGTGGAGCCTGACAACAGGGCTCCCGCCCGTTCGGCGTAAGTCCCCACGGTACTTTCGGAAAGCAAGGGCACGTTGCTCTTGCCCATGACGTGAAGATTGACGGAATAAAGCGCCGTCATCACGAGAATGCCCGCAAGCAGCGCCTGGATTTTGAAGTAAGTATTAAGGATACCGGTGATCGTGCCCGCAAGCACCCCTCCGACAAAGGCGGCCGCAGTTGCCCAAAACGGATCGACGCCCTGCACCAGCAACACGGCGCAAAGCGCCGCGCCAAAAGTAATCGATCCGTCGGCCGTAATATCCGGGAAGTGAAAGATGCGAAAGGTAATAAAAACACCGAGGGCGAGCAGCGATAAAATCAAGCCGATCGTCAAGGCGCCGATCAGTAATGCCATGGGTCACTTCTCCGCGGAAATTTCTGCAATCGAGCCGATCCAGCAGGCGCCGCGAAAGAATTCACTCTGGCCGGCGCCCGATTCACGTTCGTCGTTGAGCAAGTGCAAGACTCCCTCCAGGTTCTCGACTTCGAACAATCCTCTGACGGCCTCCTTGAGATTCGTTTCGCCTTTTTTGAGCGGATGGTATGAAAACGAGGCGGCGTGAAAGTGACCGGCGAGGTCGCAGTCTTTCGCCAACGGTCGGACGATGGGATTAAGCCGCGAGCTTTGGTTGGATGTCGCGACGCCGACCACGAGCGCCACGGATCTCGCGTAGGCGCGCTCGGCGGTGAATGAAAGCCATTGGCGAATCTGCGGGTGCTCGAAAGCGGGCTGCGGCGCGGCTTCGAGCGCGGGCGAACGGCGCAGGGCGGCGCCCATGAGACCCGCCGATTCGGCGATCATGGCGACGGCAATGGCATCGCTCCCGGCCATTTCCCGGCACGCTTCGACGATCTCGCGCAAGGTCAATTGCAAGGAATTGTCCCTGCTTTCAAAGTAAACGATTTTTGAAAAATCGCCGTCGCAAGTGAGGCCGTAAAGAACTTGCAACCGTGGCACGAAATCACCGGTGGACAGAACATAATCGGGGACGTTGCTGCCATCCGTCGGCAGATATGCCGCAACGCCGGCTGCCGCCAAAAACTCGCCAAAACGGGACTGGCAGTCCGCGAAATTTTTGCCGAACGCGCCCAGGCCGATTCCCAGCGCTTCCTGACCAAACGGCAACTCCTGACAATGCTCCTTGTGGAATTGACATCCCACCAACAGCTCGGGAGAGCCAATGACGCGCGCGGTCATTTTACTGGGGCGGCTTTCGAGAATCTCAAAACGCGCGTTGCCGCGCACGAAAGTCTCCGCTTGCGCAGGCGTGGCGACCTGAACGTCGCCGCTAGGCGCTTTCTCAAACAGCAGCTCGGCTACGCCAGCCAATTCCAACACGGACTGCACTGCTTCGGAGGGTTCCGATACGGCAAATGTCCCGTGGATCTCTTTGAGTTGTTTATAGGTCTGGAACAATACCCGGATGCCTGCGGAGCTAACGTACTCCACCTCTTTCATATTGAGCCGGATAGACCGTGCTCCCTCGCGCAACACGTCGGCCACTTCATCGCCCAAATGCCCGGCCCAATAAGCATCGAGCCTACCTTTCGCTCTTAACTCGAAAGTGTTGTCCAACCGGTGTCGTGTAATTTCCATCGCTATTGACCGATGACCTCTTGGGCCTTTTTTATTATGGCGGGTGGAATCGTTAAGCCGACCTGACGCGCCGCTTTGGTATTGATGACTAATTTCGTTTTGCTGTAGGGAATGAACGGAATGTTGCCAGGGTTCTCGCCGCGCATGACGCGAGCGGCCAACAAACCGGCTTCTCTTCCCGCGTCACCGTAGTCGCGTGCCAAGACGACCGCTGCGCCATATCGCGCCTGAGAGGATTGAAAAGCAAAGATCGGCAATTTCGCTTTGTTGGCGGCTGCGGCGATACTCGGGAAAGCCGCGGCGGTGAGGTTTCCCGGAATCTGGCAAATCACATCGATGCGCTGACTCGTCAAAGCCAGCGCAGCGTCTGCCACGTCGGCACTGGTATTGGCTGCCACGGCGACGACCTTGAAGTCAAGTTTTCGCGCCGCCTCATTCAACTGCTCTCGGTGGTAAACCATGTTGACTTCCGCCGGCACGAACAAAGTTCCCACCACCCGCACGTCGGGCCGTATCTGGCGAATGAGTTCGAGCATCTCGGCATAGGCGGCCGTGTTGTAGACCCCGGTCACGTTGGGCAGATGATCCTCGTCGCTCCGGCCCGCTCCCGCCGCCACCGCGTTGGCCAGATAAGTAAAGACGATGGGTTTTCCCGCCGCGCGTTTGAGCGCGGCCTGCAGTGTCGGCGTCGACAGCGTGATCAACAAGTCCGCTCCCTCGGTGATCGCGGCATCCACCAAGCTGTTCACCGTCGCCATGTCGCCTTGCGCATTGCGAACATCGACAGTGTAATCCCGCCCCTCCTTCAAGCCGGATTCACGTAAGCCCGCGCGCACGCCGGCTTCGGATTCTTCGACATCTTGAACGTTGTTGTATTCGATGATTCGCACCTTCCACTTTTTTGCTAGCGGGCCTTGCTTGTTATCGGCCGCCTGCCGCGGCGCCGCCTTGGTACGCATTCCGGTTTCATTCACGAGAATATCCGCGCTCGCAGCGATGTCGTCTGGAATACGCCACGGATCCTTCAAGCCCTTCACGGCGAGTTGGTTGACCACCAATCGCCGCGGCGAGAAATCACGCACGGGTATCTGAGCCGGATCGGCGCCGCGAATGATGTCCACCGCCAATTTTCCCGTGAGTTTACCGATTTCGTGAAAATTGGCGCCGAGATCGAGGATCGTACCGCGCTCGGGATCGCCGGGAGAAATACCGAAAGCCGGAATGCGCGCTTTTTTCGCGGCGCTCAGGACCGAGTTCAAGGCAGAAAGTATCGTATTGTCTCCAGGCACCCACAACGCCTCGGCCCCTCGTGAAGCGAGCGAACTAGCGGCTTCAAGGACGCCCGATGAATTATCGACATGGGCTTCCAAAAGCTCGATTTGTAATTCCTGCGCGGCCTTGCGCGCCTGGCCGACGAACCCTACGGAATTCGACTCTGCGGGATTCCAGGCCACGCCCACCGTTTTGAGGCGCGGAAACATTTTACGCGCGAGCTGAAAAGATTGGTCCACAGGAAGAGGAATGCCGGTTCCGACGAGATGACGCGGGTGGTCCAACGGAGCATCGCGTCTAAGCCCAACCCCTGCCGCAAAAGGATCGGCCACCAAACCAAAGACGTGAATGGCCTTGCCCTTCGTGTTCGCCTTGGCGACCGCCTGCATGGCCGGAGTGCTGAAGGTCATGACCATATCGAACTGGCCGTCGGTGACTTGCCGCGCGATGGCGTTGAGCGTCGCCATGTCGCCTTCGGCGTTGTACTGGCGAAGCGCTATATTTTGCCCGTCGATAAACCCGTTCTCGCGCAACGTCTCGAGGGCTCCCTCGAGACCTTCGACGAGCACGGGTTGGGAGGACAAGAGGACAATCGCGACCTGGGGAACTCGCTGCGCCGCGGGTCTGCGCTGATGCCAGTCCGAAGCAAGCAAGAGCACCGCTGTGAGGGCAATGAGAGAAAAGCCCAAAGATAATCGCGCAATCACCGAACGCATGGAGTCTGTATGTCCATCCTATTTTTTGCCGACTCTGTCAATAAAATCGCTAACCAAACTCAAACCTGACCGTAGAGCTTCCACTCTTTACTTGACAGTCCGACTGATGGGTGACCCTATTAGGCTGCTATCAACTGCCAGGAACAAATATGTCCGTCTCAGAATCGATGATCTGTAAGGGATGTTGGCAACATATGCATATGCCGATTCCCATTCGAGGGCCACTTCCATTCCGTTCAAGCTGCTTGGCATCAAGATCAGCCGGATGAATCCAAATCTATGTAACATCTGTGAAACCATGTTTACCAAAGTCAAAAGAAAGAAGCAGCTGATTATTCCTGCGACAATCTTCTTTGCTGACTTGCGGGGCTACACGAACCTCTCCCAAGGAACAGATTCGGCGGAAGTTGTCGGCATGTTGCATGAGTTTTATGATGAATGCGCAGCGGCTGTGTGGGGACGAGACGGTATCGTCAATAAATTTATCGGAGATGCGGTACTGGCAATTTTTAATTTTCCCATCATGCGCGAAGACCATGTCCGGCAGGCTGTTTTAGCGGCGATAGAGCTACAGAGAAAATGTTCGGAGAAAGAGAAACTGATGGCGGTCAAGGGGCATGACAAGGCATACGCTGTCGGTGTTGGTGTAGG
>Ga0111538_10013179_pt1 | contig 10908 bp, 4 predicted proteins | sample SoiMethybrSBSTD1_FD_79669 | JGI IMG/M metagenome (GOLD analysis project Ga0111538, IMG submission 79669) | Bulk soil microbial communities from a Populus tree surrounding site in Tennessee, USA - Soil MetaG P. TD hybrid SBSTD1 (version 2)... | ecosystem: Environmental > Terrestrial > Soil > Tree... | reverse complement strand
GACGTTCGGCAACGACATTTTCGAGAACCAGAAGGAGTTCTACGTCTTCCGGGAATTCTCCACCAACGTCCGAAAGGACCTGCTCAACAACTCGTGGACACCCGACAGGCCGAACGCGAAGTACCCACGACTCGATGTCAGCGACACGTATAGCAGCGCCCTCTCGGATTTCTACGTCGAGGACGGCTCGTACGTGAGGCTGCGCAGCGTCCAGCTCGGATACAACGTGCCTTCGAAGTACGTCCGATTCCTGCAGGCGACGCGCGTGTACCTCCAGGCGGAGAACCTGTTCACCATTACCGGTTACGACGCGCTCGATCCAGCGCTGCCCGCCGCGAACATTACCCAGGCAGCCGGCGACGTTCGGGATCAGTATCGAGGCATCGATCGTGGCTCGTATCCGAGCAATCGGATGTTCAGCTTCGGGATTGTCACCTCGTTCTGACCACTCACTTTGCGAAGGAAGGGGAGACGATGAAAATCGTAACGAAGCACCCGCTGGTCTTCGCGGTGAGTCTGATGGCCACCGTTGCAGCCGGATGGGGGTGCAAGGATTTCCTGGAGAAGGCGTCCGAGCCGCTGGGGACGCTGGACCAGACCACGCTCCTGAACAAGGCCGGAGTCGAAGGCAGTCTACTTTCCGCCTACCGGATTCTGGACTGCACGAGCCAGTTTCAACCCGACTGGGGATGCGCCGCCAGCAACTGGGTGTGGGGCAGCGTCACGAGCGACGACGCCTACAAGGGCTCGGAGTCGACCGACCAGCCCCCTATCGATGACATCGAACAGTACCACTGGTCGACGGGGAAATCCGAAGATTACCTGAATACCAAGTGGCGCGGTGTTTACGAAGGCGTGTCGCGCGCCAACGCGACGTTGAACCTGCTCAAACAGGTCCAGGAGGCGAAGCCGGGCGATATCGATGAGGAGAGCGCCAACGGCATCCGGGGAGAAGCGGTATTCCTCAGGGCACATTATCACTTCGAAGCGTGGCGCATGTGGGGGAACGTTCCGTATTACCGCGAAGATGATACGGATTTCAAGAAGCCCAATCTGCAGTCGGACGCGGTCGTCACCGAGATCCTGAAGGATCTCGATGAGGCGATCACGCTGTTGCCGACCGGGCCGCGGAATGGGCAGAAAGGGCGAGCGGACCAGTGGACCGCCAAGGCTTACAAAGGCCGCCTTCAGGTGTATGCCGGCCAGTTCGCCGACGCCTTGACGACGTTGCGAGAGGTACAATCCGCCGGACCGTACGCGCTGGAAACGAGCTTCGATAAGGTATGGACGGGCTATTCGGACGAAGCGAACGGCAAGGAAACGATCTTCGCGTATCAGGCCTCCTCGAATGACGGCGAGACCAACGGGAACAACGCGAACTACGGCGAGCGTCTGAACTTCCCGCATTCCGGCAGCCCGTTCGGCTGCTGCGGCTTCCATCAGCCGTCGCAGAACCTGGTGAACTATTTCCGCGTCGATGCGGCCGGGCTTCCGCTGGCATTGTCGGATCCGAGCTGGAACTCCAACAACGCCAACTTCACCGCGGCGAACAACACCGTTGCGGTCGATCCTCGTCTCGACTGGACGGTCGGGCGCGATGGCGTGCCGTACAAGGATTGGGGAAAGCACGCGGCAAGCTGGATCAGGGCCCCGGCATACGGGGGAACCTACAGCCCGAAGAAGAACGCGCACGAGAAAACCAGTGGCGCCGAGAGCAGCGTCGGGTGGGTTCCGACGCAGCTGAACTCCGTGAACATTCACATCTTCCGCTATGCTGACCTCCTGTTGCTGCTCGCGGAAGCGGAGGTCGAGGCAGGGTCACCGGCGAACGCGCAAACCATCGTCAACCAGATCCGGGCTCGGGCTGGCGTGGCGGTGCAGGGCCCCGGGGTCGACGCAGCGGGCGCTGCGAATCGCGCGCTGATCGCCGTTCCGATCAATGATCCGAGCATTACGTGGGCAACCTACCGCGTGGGCCAATACGGAGGGACGTGGACCCAGGCGGAGGCGCGAGACCGCGTGCGTGCGGAGCGCCGCCTCGAGCTCGCGATGGAGGGCCAGCGGTTCTTCGATCTGCGTCGCTGGGGCATCGCCGAACAGACGCTCAATGACTACATAGCGGTCGAGAAGAACCGGCGAACCCAGCTGGGGGCTGCGGAAGCGTTCACGCAGCGCCATCGGTACTTCCCGATCCCGGCGATTCAGATCGAGTTGAGCAAGTCAAACGGACAGAACACGCTGGTACAGAATCCGGGCTGGTAAGAACGACAGGCTGGATAGCTGCTGCTCGTGGTAACTGGGTGACGCTAGTTGGCGTCACCCAGTTTCTTTTTCGAGCAGGATTGGCGCGGATAGCATCGCGGTACGCCAAGCTTTTTTCGGAAGTGCGATGAAGCTGATCCGGCGCGTCCGCCTGATCAGTTTCATCGTTTTTCCTCAAAGAGTCTTGCTGGAAGAGATGCCGGTTAGGGATTCGGACTCCGTGACTGACGGATGTGGAATGCCTGAATTGAATCGCCGGTATTCGCGACCAGCACCAGCCTCAGTTCGGGAGTGTTGACCAGCGCCAGGCCGTCCGCGTTGAGCGGCGCCAGGAACCCGCTCTCGCTCGGGCGAACGGCCGCGAAGCCGCCCTTGCCATCGCCTCTCAGCCACAAGCCGTTTCCCGCATCCGCCCTGGGTGTATTCGGCTCGGCGTCGTAGATATTGCCCGCCACGATCAGGTCGAGGTGACCATCGCCATCGACGTCGGTGGGAACGATCGCCTTGATCGGCGCGATCTGCGCGAGGTTCGGCAATGGCGACGCGGAAAATTTCCCATTCCCGTCGTTGTGGAAATACATGCTCGCGAACGTGTCCGCCTGGTAGTGCAGGGCAGTCTGCAGCGCCGCGTGGCCGAACGCGTCGCGGACCGACACCGTCGCGAACGAACCGTACGTGTGATAGCGCGAACCGATGAGCGTGATCTCCGGGCCTAACGACGCGAGTCCGGCGAATGGATACTCCGTTCCGCCGATCTCCTTGGTGAGGATGACGTCCGTCGTGCGGTGCTGGGCGAAGTCGGCCGCGTAGACACCGAACCTGCCATCCTTCGCCGTCGTGTACGTGTAGTTCAGCCCGAGATTCCCGGCCACGAGGTCGGGGCGACCATCGTTGTCGAAGTCACCGGCCGCGAGGCTGAACCACCAGCCCCTGAGTGAGGGAAGGCCCGTCGATCCCGTCACATTCACGAAGCGAGTTCCCTCGTTGCGATAGAACTGGATCGGCATCCACTCGCCCGCGGTAACGAGATCGACCTTGCCATCGCCATCGAAGTCGATCCACACCGCGTCGGTGATCATGCCGCCCGGTTGCACGAGCTCCGGGAGCACCTCGGCGGTCACGTCCGTGAAGCGCCCGCCATCATTGCGCAGGATGTAGCTTCGCGTGGGAGACGGATAGCTCCTCGGCGTTAGGCGTCCGCCGACGAACAGGTCCGGCCGCCCATCGCCATTGAAATCACCCGCACGGACGGCGGCCGTGCTCGTGAGCATCACCGGCAGCGCCGCGGTGTCTCTCACGAACCGGCCACCACCGTGGTTGATGTAGAGGCGATCCTGCAGCAGTCGCGAGCTGGGGCCGAGCTGATAGCCGCCGCTCGCCACGTACAGATCAGGCTTCCCATCACCGTTCGCGTCGAAGAAGAGCGCTCCCCAATCCTCGTAGGCCGTATCGGCCGCCCAGGGCTGCGACTGAACCAGCGCGGCGAACCCACCTTTCTTCCGCTGAACGAAGACCTGGCCGGCGATACCCGAGCCGCCGCCGACGTAGACGTCCTCCAGGCCGTCGCCGTCGATGTCGCCGACGGCGAGTGGTGGACCGTGCCGCGACGGCTGATACGGGATGAGCGGCTGGACGCTATAGTCCATGAACGAGCTCGCCCGATGCTTGTAGGTCAGCCCGCCACTGGCATCGACCGGCTCGAACACGCGTCGCTCCGTCGTCGGCGGCGTGAGGCCACCTTCACGCTTCCCTGTGGCGTCCTGCTGGCTGACGACGATCAGCCGGTCGGCATCGATGTTCGTCAGGACCTGGTGACGCCCGTCGGGCCACGTCACGTCCAGCGTGTCCGCGCGACGCGCGCGCCCCAGGCCGAAATGCAGGCGGTCGTCGACCGACGACATGTACCCACGATACGGCGTCGCGTAGAGGTATTGCTTGCGTCCGCCGGCCGTGAGCGTGAGCGACGCCCCGATGCCGGCCGAGCGTTGCCGGGGGGCTTCGCCTTCCAGCCGCACCGCCAGCCAGTGATGGGCGTCGTCGTTAGGCTGGCCGCCAACGTTCTCGTAGACGAATGCTCTGGAATCGATGTTGTTCACGACCAGATCCAGCCGGCCATCGTTGTTCAGATCCGCGTACGCCGCGCCGTACGAAAAACTCGGCTGGGCGAGCCCCCAGGCCACCGACTTGTCCGTGAACGTCAGGTCGCCGTCGTTCCGAAATACGTAGTTGGACTCCGCGTACGTCGGCAGCCGCTCGAGAAGGTCCAGCCCAACGCGACGCGAATCGATGCCCTTTCCTCGCCGGACCGTGAACATCGCGGTCTGATAATCCAGGTCATTGACCGTCTTGGGATAGCCATTCCCAATGAAGATGTCCTTGTAACCGTCGTTGTCGAAGTCGGCGAACAGCGCGCTCCAGCTCCAGTCGGTGTGCGCGACGCCGGCGAGTTGACCAACCTCGCTGAAGATGATGTCGCCGTCTTTCGTGACTCCGTTGCTCAGCTGAAGCGAGTTGACGGAGTAATCATCGCGGATGCCCGCGCTCCGGGACCGCAGGAGGCGCATGGGCGTCATGTAGCCGCTCGTGCGTTTCCGCCCGCTCAGCGCATGCGGCATCATATCCACCTGCATGATGTCGGGCCAGCCGTCGTCGTTGACGTCGGCGATGTCCACGCCCATGCCCGCATAGCTCGCGTGCTTGAGGTACCGCCCTGCCTTGTTCGTGAACGTGCCATCGCGCTTGTTCACGTACACGACGTCGTTAGGCGTGCCGTCGTTCGACACGTAGATATCCGGCCAGCCGTCGGCGTTCAGGTCGCCGACCACGACGCCCAGCCCATATCCCGGGTCGCGGAGAATGCCCGCGGCCTTCGACACGTTCGCGAACGACCCGTTGCAGTTGTTGCGATAGAGCTGGTTGTAGCTGCCCGGTGTCGAGTCGCGCACCATGACCGGGCTCTGGACCACCTCCCCGCGCGAGAAGTCCGCCGGCGAATTGTTGAGCAGGAAGAGGTCGAGGCACCCGTCGCGGTCGTAGTCCACGAATACGGCATGGGTGGTGAAGCTCGTGTCGGCTATGCCGTATCGGGCCGCGGCTTCCGTGAACGTCCGGTTGCCATTGTTGATGAACAGCTCGTTCGCGCGCTGGGCGGGCTTCGACCGGGCGGGCCCCGACACCGAAACGTAGATGTCCAGGTAACCGTCATTGTTGATGTCGACCATCGTGACGCCGGTCGCCCATCGGTTGGTCTCGACGCCTGCACGCTTCGTGATGTCCTCGAACCGCATGTCGCCCTTGTTCAGATACAGGCGGCTCGAGACCATGTTGCCGGCGAAGAAGACATCGGGCAGACCGTCGTTGTCGATGTCCCCGACGGCGACGCCCGCGCCGTTGTAGACGTAGACGTCGTTCTGCACGTTCACCGAGTCGTTCGTGGTGATCGTGTTCGCGAAGGTGATGCCGGTCCGGGACGGGCTCAGGAGCTTGAACACGGGCTGCTCGCGCCTCCCGGGGCTGCAGGCGGCCGACCAGACCAGGACGATCGTCGTTGCAAACGGACGCGCTCGATACATGCGCCTCAAGCTGTCGTTCTATCCGGCGTCAAGCTAGCGCCGCCTATCATTCCGAAGCGGCGTCTGGCACCAAAATCCCAACACTTTACTGGTTCCTGCCGTAATCCGGCCGTAGGTTGTACCACTGATCGAATGAATCCGACCACCCGCCGAACAGATTCAGCCACTCGACCTGTCCGCCCGCGATCGCGGGCGGCAATCGTGGCGTTCGCGCTGCTCGGCCTGGTCCAGCTCTTCGTCTCGGCGGTTGTCCCCTTTGCCGAGGCCCGTGCGCCGTCCGGACTGGGCGCGCATATCGAGCAGCCGAGCGAGCGACGCCACTACGTTCACGATGAGGCGTACTGCTCGGCATGCATCGCCCGGCACCTGACCGGTACGGCGCCACTGCCGGCGCCGGCGCCCAGAGTTGCCGTCGGGTTCGTCGCGCCGCCTCCGGCGGCGCGGCTCGTCCCTCCTGACACTGAGCGCCGCGGCCCACTCACCGCCCGCGCCCCACCCACGCCCCGCCAGCTCGGCTGACCCAGGCGCCCGCGATCCGCGGGCTGCCCTACGAGCGCCATTGCACCGCCGCACGACGAGCGGGCTGCCGCCGTACTCGTTAGGCCGAGCGACTCGAGACCCCACGGTACTTCGACCCGATGCGGTGACCGGCACTTTCGTCTCGCGTCGGCCCCCTTCGGTCAACGGGCATGGGCATGGACCATCGGTTTCATTCATCGTCGTCTGTAAGAGTCGGACGTGCGCTGATCGGCGCGACGATCCTGTCGCTGGGTGCGAGCGTGACGGCGAGCGCGCAGCGGCGCGACACCACGACACAGGTTCTCCGAGTCACCCGCGACGAGGCGATCAAGCAGGCGCTCTCGCGAAACCCGACGCTCGCGGTCGCTCGCGCCCAGGTGGCGCAGGCGCAGGCTCGCGTGACGCAGGCGTTCGCGCTTCCGGAACCGTCGTTCGGCGCGAGCGTCGTCGGGCAAACCGGTGCCTTTCGCCCCTCCTCGGGAAGCGAGAAGGACTTCTCTCTTGGTATCACGATCCCGTTTCCGACGAAGATCGTGCTGCAGGGGCAGGCCGCGAAGGGCGACCTGGGGAGTATCGACGAGGCGTACACGCTCCAGAAGCAGCTCGTGGTCTTCCAGACGAACCAGGCGTACGACTCGCTGCTCGTGTCGCTGAAGCACCGCCAGGATCTCGAGGAAGCGCGCAAGCTGTCGCAGGATTTTCTCGACAAGACACAGGCGCGCTACAACGCCGGCACCGTGGCGAAGCTGGACGTGATCAAGGCGCAGGTGACGCTCGCACAATCGGAGAACGACCTGATCGCGAACGAACGCGGCGTCGCCAACGCGCGCGCGGGGTTGAACCGAATGCTCGGCCGGGTGCTCGGCGCCTCGATCGAAGCGTCGGACAGCCTGACGATTCCGTCGGCGCCGCCTGAGCTCGAAGAGCTCGAAGCGCTTGCGATGCAGCGACGACCGGAGCTGCGAGGGCTCGTGGCCGAGCAGGCCGGTGCGCGGGCGTCGCAGAAACTGGCGCAGCACTACCTGCTGCCCGATGTCGACCTGAGCATCACGCGAAGTCAGCTGAACGGCGAGCCCTTCGAGTACGAGACGGGCATCGGGTTCAGTCTTCCGATTTTCTTCTGGCAGCATCAGAAGGGCGAGGTGGCCGAGGCGCGGTATCGCGCGAACGAGCTGGAGGCGCAGTACCGCGACATGGCGGCGCAGGTGGGCGAAGACCTGCGCAATGCATACGCGACGGCGTCCACATCGCTGCGTCAGGCGATCTACCTCCGGGACCAGCTCGTGCCCTCGGCGCGCGAGGCGTACCGCATCGCGTCCACGAGCTACTCGCTGGGCGGATCGTCGGCGCTGGAGGTGATCGACGCCCAGCGCACGCTGCTGGACGCACAAACACAGTATGCCGCGGCGTTAGCCGCGGCGAACGACGCGATCGCCGATCTCGAGCGAGCAACCGGCACGCCGTTCTCCTCAGCTTCCCGTGGAGGCTCCAATGCGCGGTAACACCATGGCGTGGGGCGTGGCCGCGGCGGTCACCGTGCTCACCACGACGTTAGGCGGCTGCACCAGCAAGGGCGCGGAGGCGGATGAAGCGCGGCCCAGCGCGTCGTCCGAATCCACTGCCGCCGCGGCGCCGGGGGGCGACACCAGCGCCGCTCGTCCGGTGGTTGTGCCGTCCGAACAGCTCGAGCGACTTCACGTCGAGCCCGTTGCGCAGACGAATTTTCGCCCGACGATCCAGGTGACGGGCACGGCCCAGTTCAACGCGGACGTCTCGACTCAGGTGATCCCGCCCATCTCGGGTCCGGTGATGCGGATTCTCGAGGACGTCGGTGCGGAGGTGCACCGCGGTCAGGCGCTGGCGCTGGTGTCGTCGCCCGACTTCGCGACCACGATCGCCGATTTCCGGAAGGCACAGGCGACCTATGTGCAGGCCAAGCGGATCGCCGACCAGGACGAGCAGCTGTGGAAGAACGACGCGATCGCGAAGCGCGACCTCGACCAGGCCGAGACCGATGCCTCGGCCGCCGCGGCGGATCGTGATGCGGCGCTCCAGCAGCTCCGTGCGTTAGGCGTGGACGAGGCATCGATCGCCGCGCTGCGCGATGGGAAAGACATCCCCGAGCTTCAGGGCGCGATCCGCGCGCCGATCGGTGGGACCGTCGTCGAACGACTGATCAATCCGGGACAGCTGCTCCAGGCCGGATCCACGCCCGCCTTCACCGTCGCGGACCTCGCGACGATGTGGGTCCAGGCCAATGTGTTCGAGTCCGACCTCGCATCGGTGCAGATCGGCGATCGCGCGGAGGTGACGACGCCGGCCTCGCCGAACCCATTCGTCGGGAAAGTCACCTACATCGCCGCGCTGGTGGACCCCGCCACGAAGGCGACGGCCGTTCGCGTTCTCGTGCCGAACACGCGACGACTCCTGAAGAAGGACATGTACGTCCAGGTCACGATTCACGGATCGCGCGAGCGCAACGGGCTGCTGATTCCCGTCACGTCGGTCCTGCGCGATGACGACAACCTTCCGTTCGTGTACGTGCAGACGGGGAACGGCACCAACACGTTCGGGCGGCGCCAGATCACGATCGGTTCCCGCGTCGGCGACCGCTACGAGGTGACGGCGGGGCTCAAGGCGGGTGAACGGATCATCTCCGAGGGCGCGCTGTTCGTGCAGTTCGCGCAGACGCAGTGAGCGAGCGATTCAGTCCGCCCGTTGGCGGCCCGCCGCGCAACGGTGATGGCGACGGTCTGCCGGACGGCGTCCGGTCGGACAGGTGGGCCCACGAGGTCACGCACGCCGAGGCGGAGGCGACGCGTTCTCCGTCGATCGTCAATCGCATTGTCGCCGCGTCGCTCCGCCAGCGGCTTTTGGTGGTGCTCGCCGCTGTGGCGATGGTGGGGATCGGGCTGTGGTCGTTCCGGCGCCTGCCGGTGGACGCGTATCCCGATCTCTCGCCACCGATGGTGGAGATCATCACGCAGTGGCCGGGGCATGCGGCGGAAGAGGTCGAGCGGCTGATCACGGCCCCGGTCGAGCTGCAGATGAACGGGCTGGCCGGCCTCCGGGTGATGCGCTCGATCTCACTCTACGGGCTGTCGGACGTCACGCTCACGTTCGTCGACGGAACGGACAACTACTTCGCGCGTCAGCAGGTGTTCGAGCGCGTCCCCGACGTCGAGCTGCCACCCGGCGTGACCGCGGGCGTCTCGCCGCTCTCGTCGCCGTCGGGTTTGGTGTATCGATACGTGCTGCAGAGCCCGGACCGGTCCGCTCGGGACCTCCATATCCTGCAGGACTGGGTGATCGACCGCGCGTACAAGTCGGTGGCAGGCGTGGCCGACCTCGAGTCGTTAGGCGGCGAGACGATGCAGTACCAGGTGCTGATCGACCCCAACAAGCTCGCCGGGGCAGGGCTCAGCGTGAGCGACGTCTCGACCGCGCTGGACGCGAACAACGGCAATGCCGGCGGCGGCTTCTACTCCGAGGGCGGTCAGTTCTACTACGTCCGCGGGCTCGGTCGCGTCGCGACGACCGAGGATATCGCGAACGTTGTTCTCGCCGTGCACGACGGCATCCCGGTCCTCGTGAAGGACATCGGGCAGGTCGTCATCGGTGCCGCGCCGCGACTTGGCCGGTTCGGCTACCAGAACCAGAACGACGCGGTCGAAGGCGTGGTCAAGCTGCGCACTGGCGAGCAGGCACAGACCGTACTCCAGGGCATTCAGAAGAAGACCGAGGAGCTCAACAACCAGATCCTGCCGAAGGACGTGAAGGTCCTGCCGTTCTACGACCGCAGTGATCTCATCCACCTGACGACGCGGACGGTCGAGGACAACCTGCTCCGCGGCATCGTGCTGGTCGTCATTGTCCTGATCTTCTTCCTGTATGACATCAGGGCGGGGCTCATCGTCGCGGTCACGGTCCCGCTGTCGCTCCTGTTCGCGTTCATCTGCCTCGACCTGCGCGGCATTCCCGCGAACCTCCTGTCCATCGGCGCCATCGACTTTGGTATCCTCGTCGACGGCGCGGTCGTGATGGTCGAGAACATTTATCGACGGCTCGCCGACCCCGAAGCCGAACGCCTTGGTGTCGTGCACACGATCATCGCCGCGGCGGCCGAAGTGGACCGGCCGATCTTCTACGCGGTCGCGGTGATCATCGCGAGCTTCCTGCCGATCTACGTGCTGCGTGGGCCATCCGGTAAGCTGTTCGAGCCGATGGCGGATACGACGATCTTCGCGCTGGTCGGCGCGCTCATTGTCACGCTGACGCTGCTGCCGGTGGCCTGCGCGTGGTTCATGCGTCGCGGCGTGCGCGAGCGGCGCAATCCGGGGTACGAGTGGATCCGCGGCCTGTACGCGCGGACCCTGACGCGGGCGCTCGCCCGTCCGTGGTGGACCATTGGACTGTCCACGGCGGTGTTCGCGGTTTCGCTGCTCTTCATCCCGCACATCGGCGCCGAGTTCATGCCGAAGCTCGACGAGGGCGCGCTCTGGGTGAGAGCGACGATGCCGTACACGATCTCCTTCGAGGAATCGTCGAGGATCGT
>Ga0111538_10013177_pt1 | contig 10909 bp, 9 predicted proteins | sample SoiMethybrSBSTD1_FD_79669 | JGI IMG/M metagenome (GOLD analysis project Ga0111538, IMG submission 79669) | Bulk soil microbial communities from a Populus tree surrounding site in Tennessee, USA - Soil MetaG P. TD hybrid SBSTD1 (version 2)... | ecosystem: Environmental > Terrestrial > Soil > Tree... | reverse complement strand
TGATGCGCTGCTTGGCGCGCTCATCAAGCACATTGAACGCTTCGAACCTGCCGGCGAGCCGGAGCCCTGGATGACGACCATCGGTCATGGTCCGGCAGAGCTGCCGGTCCGGATCCATGCTAGTGGTGTCAGAGAGGGAAAGTCGGGATAACTTCTGGCGCGTCCACTCGAGGACTAACACCGGTTTGAAGTTATCCCGACTTTCCCTCTCTGACACCACTCAAGGAGTGAAGAATGAAGTGCATCACGGTGCTCTACCCTGCGAAGGACAACGACGCCTTCGACTTCGAGTTCTACCACCGTCGGCACGTGCCGCTGATCAAGGACATTCTCGGTGCCAGCCTGCATCGCATCGAGGTGCGCAAGGGTGCGAGCTCCCAGGATGGCACCGGGGCGCCCACCTACATCTGCGTCATCAGCATCTGGATCGCCGACTGGCCCGCGTATGAGAAGGCCATCGCGGCGCGCGCCAGCGAACTCATCGCCGAAGTCCCGCTATTCACGAAGGTCATGCCGGTGATGCAGATCGATGAAGTCATCTATCCATGATTTCGTGATCGTCGGCGCCGGCTCCGCCGGCTGCGTGCTCGCGCATCGCCTGAGCGACGAGCCGGACACTTCAGTTCTGCTGATCGAGGCGGGAGGGCCAGCCACCGGCGTGTTCAAGGACATGCCGATCGCCTTCCCCCGCTATGTGCTGCGCCGGGATCTCAACTGGAACTTCCAGAGCGAGCCCGAGCCGTACGCCAACAACCGCGTCATCGAGGTGCCACGCGGCAAGGCCCTCGGCGGCTCTTCGGCTATCTACGGCATGGTGTACGCACGCGGCCATCGCCTCGACTACGACGACTGGGCCCGCGCCGGACTCACCGGGTGGAGCTACGCGGATGTCCTGCCCTACTTCCGCCTTTCGGAGAGCAGCTGGCTCGGCGAGGGCAAGTATCACGGCGGCAAGGGCCTGCTCGAGGTGCGCATCCCCGAAGACAACCTCATGTACGAGGAGTTGCGCGCGTCCACTCTTGCGGCGGCTTACCCAGTAACCGACGACGTCCACGGCGAGAACAACGAAGGCCTGCAGCGTAACGAAATGGTCGTGACGCGCGGGCGACGTGGCAACCTCGCGCGCACTTTCCTGCGGCCGGTGATGCATCGGAGCAACCTCGCCGTGGAGTCCAAGGCGCTTGCGACACGCGTGGTGTTCGAAGGCACGCGAGCGGTTGGCGTGGAATACCTGAAGGACGGCCAGGTCCACGTGGCACGCGCGCGCCAGGAAGTCATTCTCTCTGGCGGCACCTATGGGTCCCCTCAATTGCTCATGTTGTCGGGTATCGGGCCTGCGGCCGCGCTCTCGAAACACGGGATCAAACCGCTCGTGGATCTGCCGGGCGTGGGACAGAATCTCATCGAACATCCGTTTCTGCCCATGGCCTGGCGCGCGCTCCCGGAGACGTTCGAGTGCGCGATGCGCGTGGATCGCGCGGCCGTATCGGCATTGCGCTGGGCGTTGTTCGGCACCGGAATCTTCGCCACCAACGGTGCCGCGGGGAGTTTGTTCCTGCGCACCGCGCCGGGACTCGATCGTCCCGACTTCCAGCTCATCTGCCCTGCGGTGCAGATCAGTGCGGGCAACGTGTGGTACCCGTTTATAAGCAAGCCGGCGCACACTATGGTCTGCGCGTTGTCGATGATCCGGCAAGACAGCCGCGGGTCTATGACGTTGCGCTCGGCAAATCCACAGGATCCGCCGCGCATCACGTTCAACCTGTTCAAGGAACGCACCGATGTTGAGCGCATGATTCGCGGCATCCGCGCGGCGCGCGCCGTCTACAACAGCGCGCCGTTGAGCACGTTCCACGCCGAGGAGATTTCGCCCGGAGACCGGGTACAGTCCGACGCCGAACTCGAGAGATTCGTGCGCAGCGTCGGCGCGATCACGCAACACCCGGTCGGTACGTGCCGCATGGGCACGGAACGCGACGCGGGGACCGTGGTCGACTCAGAACTGCGCGTGCGCGGCGTGCAGGCGCTGCGCGTCATCGACGCCTCGATCATGCCGAACATACCGGCGGGCAACACCAACGCACCGACAATCATGATTGCGGAAAAGGGAGCGGACGCCATTCGCGGCCGACGCCTGCCACCCGCGGAAGGAATCCTATGAAAGATTTGCGGGGCAAGGTCGCGTTCATCACCGGTGGCAGCAGTGGCATCGGTCTCGGCATCGCCAAGGTGCTAGCCGATGAAGGCATGAAAGTAGTCGTGACCTACCGCAGGCAGGATCATCTCGAGGAAACGCTCGCCTATTTCCGCTCGCGCCCCGGACAGCAGGTGCACGCCATCAAGCTCGACGTCACGGACCGTAAGGGGTTCGTCGCCGCCGCGGATGAAGCCGAGCGCGTGTTCGGTCGGGTGCAGGTGCTGGTGAACAACGCCGGCATCGGCATCCTTGGCCTCATGGAGCATGCCACCTTCGACGATTGGGACTGGATCATGGGCGTGAACATCGGCGGCGTCGTGAACGCGCTGGTGACCTTCCTGCCGCGCATGATTGCACTCGGCCAGCCGTGCCACATCGTCAACGTCTCCTCGATCGGCGGCGTCGCCGCGCTCGGCTCGGCCGGGCTGTACGCCACCACGAAGTTCGCGGTGGTCGGACTCACCGAAGCGCTGCGCACCGACATGATCGGCCGCCCCATCGGTGTGTCGGTGTATTGCCCCGGACCGGTGAAATCCAACATCGGCGAAGGCGAGCGCGGCCGGCCCGCGCAGTTCGCGGACAGCGGCTACAAGATGGTGCCGCCGGCGGGCGCGCCGCCGCCCGAGTTTCTGCTGACTGCCATGGATGCGGTCGATGCCGGGCGCTACGTGCTGCGCGGCATCCACGCGAACCAGATGTACATCTTCAGCCACCCGGAGTTCCGCAACGTGCTGGCGGCGCGCAGCGCCGCGCTGCTAAGCGCCTTGCCGGACGAGCCCATCAACCAGGCACGCGCGGACGCGATCCGCTGGATCCTGTCCAACAGGATCTACGATGAAGGTGCGTGAGCGAAGCTAGGTTAACGCGATGGATCGAACTTCACCTGGCCATCGTTGATGGCCTTGGACACCCGCGCCAGGATGCGACCTTGTTCTTTCACGTCAAGATCGCCGATCGCCGCGCCGAGCTCATCCTGCTGCTGCCGAGTCCACCGGCCGGATTGAAGGCCAAGATCCACCAGGGCGTCGGCTTCCGCGATGGCCTGCAGCTGGGTGGGATTCCGCTCCTTCTCCGTGGACAGAAGCGCCGTCTGTGGCGCCGCACCAGCTGCCGACGGATTGGTGGAACCCGCCGTGCTGACGTGCGCGTCGTTGAGCAGCGTGGACAACTTCGTCACGGCGCTCTCGAGCCGTTCGACCTGCGCCTTGAGCTCGCCGACGCGCGCTTGTTCCTGCTCGCGCGCGGCGTCGTCACGCAGCAGCAGGGATGCGCCGCCGGCCACCGCCAGGCCGGCGACGAATCCAGCGACCATCCACTTGCCTTGCTGCATGCGCGACTACTTCGGCGCGAATCTGGAATCGTTGTAGACCGTCACCGACGTGCAGATACCGTCGATGCCATAGCGAAAGACAAGATAGCTGTCGCCATGAATCGTTCTGATGGCCGTCATCAGGTCGGGATCGGTGGTCGAACAACTGTGTTGCACGCCGGCCGAATTGACCGCGATGCATAGAGCGGCGGTACCCGAGATCGAGCAACCGATGTATTGCAGAGCATCGGTTGAGTTGCGAGCGTCTCCCAGGTTGCCCCGGGCGAAAGGTTTGATCGCGTCGAATGTCACTTCGTGCGTGTCCTTTTCACCGGCGACCGCGGTGAGGGCCATCGCTCCCATGAACAGTGCGCCGGCCAGGCGCGTAGCCCCTCTTGAATATTGAATCGCCTTCATCTCGATCTCCATTTGTTTGTTTGGAGGCGTCGTGGACGCCGGTTTGACGATCAAGCGAGTTGGAGTCTAACCCTCAGATGGGTCGGCGAGGTGAAGGCGCGGGGCGGCTCCGCAGAACTGTGAAAAATTGCCGCTGCCGGCTGACAGGCGTTAACCCGACGCGTCGCCTGCCCTGCCCGCGGCCCGGTTCCGGCTTTATAGCCGCCGCTGGAAGACAGACGGCTCATTCCATCGATCGCCGCCCCTTCACCTGCGATGGACTTGTGCGCCCTCGTAATGTGACCCGATCTTTCCGTGCCGCGCGAACTCGATCATCACCGGTATCCACGTCGACGGCTGCCGCGTAGATAGCCGTTCCTCGTTCGCAGCAGTCTCGAACTCGTACATGCCGTGCTCGGCGAGTGGATAGACGACGAGCGAGATCGGCTTGCCATCCTTCTGCAGCCCCCGCAGCCGGCGGATCGTCTCCGCCGGCGGCGCGTCAATGTCCTGGCCGCCAAGGATCCACAGCTGCGGCGTGTTCAGTTCCCGCAGCACCGGCATTGGATCGTAGTCAGGAATGATGCCGTGGAAGAGCACGGGACCCTTGGCGCGCAGATCGCCCGGTGACATGCTGTAGATGATTCCCGTGGCGTTGCCGCGCACATGTCGGAACCAGGGTTCTCGCGAATACTTCGCGCGCATCGCATCGAGTCCCTCATAGCCGCTCTGGAAGTTGGACCGCACTACGACCTGTGCGGCCGACGCCACTTCGAGAGCCTTCTTGATCTCGGCGTCACCAAAGGCGTGACGCGTCATGTCGAGCTCGACGGCCTCGTTGTCCTCGTCGAGTGGTGACACCGCGAGTCCGTAGCCGACGATGACGAAGTCCACCTTCGTAAGCGTGGCCGCGCGCGGCGCGACCCAACCACCCTGGCTCGTGCCCTGGAATCCGACGCGACCCGCGCGCGCGCCCGCGAGGCGCCGCGCTTCACCCACGGCCGCCGCCGCATCGGCGGCGAGCTCGAGATAATTGTGCGTGTACGTGCCGGCGGATTCACCAGTGCCGCGTTTGTCATAGACGAACGCACCGACGCCCTCGCCCGGAAACAGCCGCTGCAGCGAGTAAGACTGAATGGCCGACGTGTCCTCGGAACCGTGCACGAGCACGATGACGGGAACCTTGCCCTTGCCTGCGGGCATCACGAGACGGCCCGCGAGTTCAACGCCACCGCTCTTGAAGCGCGTGTTCGCCGTCTCGAACTCGATGCGATGGCCGCGCGTGCCGGCGAAATCGATTTCGCCGCCCGCGCAGTCGCCGAATGACACACGCCTGCCGTCCGCACGCATGGTCCAGCCCAGCGTACTGTCCCACTTTCCGTCGGCGCCGCGCTTGAGCGCGCCGCTGGTCCCATCGGGCGCGCGCCAGCGTAACGAATCTTCGGCTGAGGGCGCGACGTCGATGCCGCGCCCGTCGTCGAGTCGGTAATAACCTGCATGGCATGCGGATTCGTGCGACGCAGCGCGAACAGAAGTCGCGAGAACGCCAGCAGCGACGGCGAGTGTGAAAAAGACGCGTATTTTGTTCATGACTGCGAATGCTAGTGGAGGCCGTCGTTGTAACCACGTGACGGTCCGCGCGGTTGCAGCGAACTGTACTGATCGGAGTGAGGATCCAGCCGTTCAGCGCGCCGAAGCCGCTGACCTGCCGCGACCTTCTGCCGCTTCCATCGCTGCACCGAGAGGCGGACAATCCGCTGCGCCCCCCGGCCCCAACCGCCGGCTCATAACAATCAAGAGGACGAGACCCTATGTCCGCGTTTCCGCCGTTCGCCTTCTCGGGCTCGTATTCAATAAGCCGCCGCCGTTTCATCGGCGGAGCGGCTGCAATAGCCGCCGCACTCCCTGCTTCGCCACTTTGGGCAGAAGCATCGAGTAGCTCTGGCAGCATTGTCGCGATGGGTCTATCCGGTAAGCCGGTCACGCTCACGGCGGCCGACATTAAAGATCTTCGCGCCGGTTTCACAGGTCAGCTGCTGCTCGCGCAAGACGCAGGATACGACCAGGCGCGCCGTGTCTGGAACGGTGCGTTCGACCGGCATCCCGCGCTGATCGCACGTCCTGCCAGCACCGCAGACGTGGCGAAGGCGGTGAGCTTCGCCCACTCGCACGGCTTGCTGACGTCGGTGAAAGGCGGCGGCCACAGTATCTCGGGTCAGTCCACCTGCGACGGCGGATTGATGCTTGACGTGGGTCGAATGAAGGACATGCAAGTCGACAGGGCGGCGCGCATCGCCAGGGCACAGGGTGGCGTGCTGCTCGACGCGTTCGATGCCAAGACACAGGAAGTGGGCCTGGTGACGCCGCTCGGTACGGCGTCGGATACCGGCATCGCGGGCCTCACGCTGGGCGGCGGCCAGGGGCGGCTACAGCGCAAACTTGGTCTGTCATGCGACAACGTGCGTGCGTACGAGATCGTGACGGCAGACGGCAAGGTGATGCAGGTCAGCGCCCAGCAGAATCCGGAGCTCTTCTGGGCGCTGCGCGGCGGTGGCGGCAACTTCGGAGTGGTGACGAACTTCGAGTACCAGCTGCACCCGCTGGATCATCCGGTGCTGGCGGGCACCCGACTGTATCCATACGACCAGGCGCGCAGCGTCCTCGATGCATTCTTCGATCTCGGCCTGAAGGCACCCGATGAACTGTCCATGAGCGGCGGCATCACGGTGATGCACCCTGGCTCACCGGTGCCACCGGGCAAGTACGCTGCGATCGAAGTGATCTACAGCGGCAACCCGGCCGATGGAGAGAGGTTGATCGCACCGCTGGCGAAGCTCGGCAAGCCGCTGGTCGATAGCGTTGCTGCAAAGCCTTACGTGCTGGCACAGCTCGGCGCCACCGGTGCGGCACCCCCGGCACTCCCGGCGGGGTTGGGTTTCTATGTGAAGTCGGGCTTCCTCAACTCAATTCCGGATTCGCTCGTGAGCGAAATCATCAATGCCTGTGACCACGCGCCCGAGTGGTTCCAGGGAATCGGCATCGGCTCGCTCGGCGGTGCCATCGCGCGGGTCAAGCCCAATGCCACGGCATACTGGAATCGCCTGGCACAGTGGGATCTGCTTATGTTCGGCGCCTGGTCAGACCACACGCAGGACGAACGCAATGTGCAGACCCTGCGCGAACTATGGAAGACTCTCGAGCCGTTCACCAAGGGCTACTACGTCAACACGGAGCCCTCGGAAAGCGAGCAGCGTCTGCGTGCCACCTATGGCGACAACTATCCGCGACTGGTCCAGATCAAGAATAAATATGACCCGGACAACCAGTTCCGCCTGAACGCGAATATCCGGCCGCAGGGCAAGGTGTAGTGCAGTCGCTGTAGGGGTCGTGACGGCCAGGCGCCGATCGGCTCCGTCTACTGACGAGTCTTGAAAACAGGAAACCTCCGCGGTTTCCCGACGGCCCTTCTATCTACCAGCCGATGGTGAACGTCGGACCGTAACGCGCCTTGCGGCTCCTGACATTTCGATGCCGCCCATTCTGCTCGGCGCACCGCCGGGCATTCCGCAAACGCGCCTCAGGACCTCTGAAGTCTGCGCAGTCCACTAACGACGCGGCATTTCCCACACGTTAGTCACCGGCAGCTACTCGCGGCGCGCACACATCGGCGCGATCGTTCGACTCAGTCGAACCTGTCGCAAACCAATTCATCAATCCGAGAAATCCAAATGAAAAAACTATTGCTGCTCGTTGTCCTGGCTTTTGCAAACAACTTCACTTTCGCGGGCGACTTGTCGCCGGGCAGCGGCAACGCCGTTACGCGCTGGAACGCGGTCGCCATGCAGGTGTTGCCCGTCGATCCAGGACTGGTCCTCGACTTACGCGCATTCGCAATCGTGCACGCGGCCATTCACGACGCGGTCAACGGCGTGAAGCGTCGCTACCAACCCTACACCGCCGATCTCTATTCTCCCGGCGCCTCGGTCGACGCGGCGATCGCAGCGGCCTCGCGCGACGTCCTGGTGGTGCTCTCGCCGAGTCAGAAGACGCCGGTCGAGTTCGCTTACGCCGCGGCGCTGTTGGGGGTTCCTGATGGACCCGCAAAAACTGCCGGAATCGCGCTTGGGCAAGAAGCGGCCGCTCAAAACCTGGCGCGCAGGCTTGGGGATGGTTCCGACACGGCGGCTGGTCCTGCATATGTGCCGACTGGCAAGCCGGGCGACTATGATTTCACTCCGCCCTTCGACGGTCACCCCTTTGGCCCGGTGGCGCTGTTCCCCGGTTGGGGCCGAGTCACGCCGTTCGGCATCCAGCTCGCCGAACACAAACTCAACGGGCCCGACGCGCTCAACAGCGACGCGTACGCGCGCGATTTCAATGTTCTCAAGTCCCTCGGCAGGCTGGATAGTCGCACGCGGTCGCGCGCGAAAACCGACATCGCCCTTTTCTGGTTCGAGTTCTCGCCCGCGAGCTGGAATCGCGCTGCCAATACCATTCTCATCCAGCAAGACGCTGACGTGTGGAAATCCGCGCGGGTCCTCGCGCTGGTGAACTTTGCGCTGGCCGACGGATATATCGCCGGCTTCGATGCCAAGTACAACTTCCGCTTCTGGCGGCCGTTCACTGCGATTCGCGAGGCCGATAGCGACGGCAATCCTCAAACTACTACCGACGCTTCGTGGCAACCGCTGTTGGCTCCCACGTTCTTCATTCCGCCGGTGCCTGACTATCCTTCCACGCACACTGTTCTGGGTGCGGCGGCAGCGGAAGTACTGATCAGCAACTTCGGCGATCACGTGAATTTCGATCTCACCAGCACGTCTCTGCCCGGCATGGTGCGCCACTACCGCAGCTTCACCTCTGCAGCGTGGGAGAATGGCCTGTCCCGCGTGTATGGCGGCATCCATTTCATGCACGCGGTGGACGATGGATTCAAACAAGGCAAGGGAATTGGGCGCTCGATCAGTCAGCTCTTGCCGCGTGTGGATCGTTGATGAACTCAGACACCTCTTCCAGGAACTGTGACCAGGCCGGCTCGTGCTCGAGGAGCACGTGGTTCTTGCTCTTGAGTGGCACGAGTCGCGCCCCTGGAATGCTCGCGGCGATCGCACGGGCTTCCGAGAACGGAATGAGGGCGTCGGAGTCGGCATGCAACACCAGGGTCGGCGCGCGAACGCGCGCCGCGTCCCTGGAGACGTCCATGCGTGTAAAGACGTCAAAGTATCTTACGGCGTTTGCCGCGGAAGTTGAGACGCGTTGCAGATCGTCAAACCACTTGAATTGCTCGTCGGTGCCTTCCGGGACAAACAGCGAGGCGAAGACCTGGCGGAACACGGGGTTTCGGTCCGCCCATCCGATTTTCAGGAGTTGCCTGAGAACGTTTGCTCGCTCGATTCTCTCCTGGTCATCGTTTGCCATCGGGCCGCTCAACAGGCCTCCATACAGGATCAGGTGACTCACGCGCTCGGGATGCTTCGCCGCGTATGCGACCGCGACTGGTACGCCCTGCGACATGCCAAACAGCGCGAAACGTTTGGGCGCGGCGGTATCCGCTACCTGTTCGAGATCCTGCACCCAGGCGTCGAACGAGATGTCTGCGGCATCCCAGTCCGAAAGGCCGCAACCTCGCTCGTCGTAACGGATCAGGCGGAAGCGCTCGCTAAAGCCGCGCCACCAGTGCCGCCACACCGGGCTTTGAAAGTCATACTCGAGATGGCTGAGCCAGTTTGCGGCCTTGACGAGTGGATAGCCGCTGCCAGAGATCGCATAGGCGATCGTGGTGCCATCCCTGGTGGCGCAGAATCGCAACTCCTGCCTCGGTGTAGCGGAAGGTAGCGAGCTACGAACTTCGGGCCCGAACTCCACGGTCGGCCGGTAGGTGCCCTTTGGCAGCGCGAACACGACGGGATCGCGGACGCCGGTGGTGCTGTAGAACTCGCGCAACTTGTTTCGCAAGCGGCCCATCTCGACGCGGACGATGGAATCGACAGCGGGATCAAAGTGCTCATCGCGCTGAAAGACGTCGATCGCGATGTTCTTTTGATTCAGACGCCGCGCGGCACCGTTGAGGTCCGCATCGACAAGGTAACGCAGCAACAGCGCCATCCGGCCCGCGTTCGCGAATGCAGGAGACGCGGCGACCCGCTCCAGTTGCGAGCGAATCAACGCGACGTGTTCCGAGGTCCATGCCGTCATGAGAGTGCCATTTCGAATCGATAGTACATCGCGCATCCGGGTTGCAGAACGGTTCGCGGCGTAACTTACCGGTAGCTACCGGCGCGGCACGACATACACGGGCACTCCGGCAACCATAAGCGGACGCGTCCGACACGATCGCAGTTGCCTGGGGTTACGGCTGGTCGCTTTGCGTTAGAGTGCGCACTCCAACCCGGAGACATTGCGTGAAAGGGGGAAGAGTGCGCACTGGATTCTTGCCGCGCACGCGGCTGCTTTGCCTTGTATTGCTCGCGACGCTCGCCGGTGGCGCGAGTGCTGCCGAGCACGTCGACTTGCTCATCCGCAACGGTGTCATCTACGACGGTCGCGGCGGCGAGCCGATTCGCGGCGACGTTGCCGTCAAGGCCGGGCGCGTGGTCGCAAGCGGCACGCTGCGCGATTACACAGCCGATCGCGAAGTGAACGCCAACGGGCTCGCGGTCGCGCCCGGCTTCATCAACACGCTGTCGTGGGCCGTCGAATCGCTGATCTACGACGGTCGCGGCATGAGCGACATCAAGCAGGGCGTCACGCTCGAGATCTTCGGCGAAGGCGACTCCATGGGACCGGTCAACGATCGGGTCCGCGAGGAGATGCTCAAGACCCAGGGCGACATCCGCTACGACGTCACCTGGAAGACCCTCGGCGACTATCTTGACTTCCTGGTCAAGAAAGGCGTTTCGCCGAACGTTGCGTCGTTCATCGGCGCCACGACCGCGCGCGAGTATGTAGTCGGCTTCGACGATGTCGCACCCACGCCGGAACAGCTGAAGCAGATGCAGGAGCTGGTG
>Ga0111538_10013174_pt1 | contig 10911 bp, 11 predicted proteins | sample SoiMethybrSBSTD1_FD_79669 | JGI IMG/M metagenome (GOLD analysis project Ga0111538, IMG submission 79669) | Bulk soil microbial communities from a Populus tree surrounding site in Tennessee, USA - Soil MetaG P. TD hybrid SBSTD1 (version 2)... | ecosystem: Environmental > Terrestrial > Soil >... | reverse complement strand
TCGGCCTTCCATCCCAACTACCTCACCACGACCAGCGGGTTCATCCGGAAGGCGCACGAGGCGGGATTGATCGTCATCCCGTACACGGTCAACTCCACGGCGCTGATGCGCATGCTCGTCGCCGCGGGCGCCGACGGCATCTTCACGGACGACCCGGCGGCGATGAAGAGGGCGCTCGCGCGAAAGCGGGCTGCCGCGCCCGACGGTCCGTTGGCACTCGGCATCGATCAGGGGAGCGGCGGAACGCGCGCGGTGCTCGTGAACGGCGCCGGCGCCATCGTCGCCTCCCACCGCGTCGCGGTCACGAGCACGCGTCGTCGAGACGGCTCGATCGTGCAGGACGCCGAGGCGATCGCCGAATCGGTCATCCGCGCCGCGGAGCCGATCGTCGAGGGAAGATCCGACATCTCCGCGGCGGGCCTCGCCGTGCAGCGCTCTTCGCTCGTCGTGTGGCGTCGCTCGGACGCCCGTCCGGTGACACCGGTGCTGTCGTGGCGCGCCGGCACGCCGTACGAGCCGTCCGCGGAGCTTCTCCGCGTCGAAGACCGGATCGAAAAGGCGACCGGCCTCACGGTCCGCTTCCCGTACGGCGCGGTCCGCCTCGCGGCGCTGTGCGCCGAGGAGCCGGAGACCGCGCGCAAGCTCGCCGACGGCGATCTCGTCGCGGGTCCGTTGGGCGCCTTCCTCGCCGCGCGCCTCGGCGGCGCGCACGAAGCGCCGTGCGACCCCTCGCTCGCGCAGCGCACCCTCGCCTTCGACCTGGATCACGGCACGTTCACGAAGGAGCTCGCCGCCGTCCTCGGCGTCCCGCAGCGCGCCTGGGCGAACGTCGCCGCGTCGGTCGCGCCAAGAGGGAAGCTCAAGCTCGGCGGGACGAGGATCCCGCTGTCCGCCCTCGCGGGAGACGTCGGCGCCGCGGCGCGAGCCGCGCTCGCGACGAACGGTCGGAAGAAGACGGGCGTGATCGTCCTCGGCACGGGCGGCTTCGTCGTCGTCCCGACCGGCACGACACGAAACAACGTCCCCGGCCTTCTGACGTCCCTTCTCTGGGAGAACGGCGAAGGGCCTCGCTACGCGATCGAGGGGACGGTCCACGGCCTGGCTTCCGGACTGGTCGAGGCCGGCAAGCTCGGAGGCTTCGATAGCCTCCCCGCTCCGAGGATCGCCGCCCGGTCGGGATACGCGAGACGCACGCCTTCCGTCGTCGCCGCCCTCGAAGGGACGGGCACTCCCGACTGGGAGGTCCGCCCGCGTTTCGAGGTCGAGCCCGGCGACTTCACGCCGGAAGAAGTCATCCGAGGAACGATCGAGGACCTCGCGGGCCGCTTCGGAAGAATCGCCGCGCTCTTACGCGATGCCCGCGCCCTCCCCGACGCCTTCATCGTCGGAGGCGGTCTCGCCACCGCCCCGCATCTCACCACCAGGATCGCGGAGCGCATGGGAGTCGCGCTCTCGATCGACCCCCGTCCCGACCTCACCGCCGCCGGCGCGGCGCTCCTGGCGCGCGATGCGAGCTGACCCCCGCGCGCTGCGCGCGCCGCTCCTGCGCTGGTACCGGAAGCACAAGCGCGACCTCCCGTGGCGCCGCACGACCGACCCGTACGCTATCTGGGTCTCGGAGGCGATGCTCCAGCAGACGACCGTCGCCGCGGTCATACCCTACTGGCAACGCTTTCTCGCGCGTTTCCCCAACGTCGCCGCCCTGGCACGCGCCACGGAGGAAGACGTCCTCGCGATGTGGACGGGCCTTGGCTACTACCGCCGCGCCCGTGCGCTTCGCGAAGGAGCGATCAAGGTCGTCGAGCGCCACATGGGACTGGTTCCGGGCGACCGCGAATCGCTTCTCGCCCTTCCCGGCGTCGGTCCCTACACCGCCGGCGCGATCGCGAGCGTCGCCTTCGGCCATCCGGAGCCTGTGGTGGACGGCAACGTCAAGCGGGTGTTCGCGCGACTCTTCGCGATCAAGAAGAACGGCACGACCGTGGAGAAGAGGTACTGGCGGATGGCCCGGGCGCTCGTCGAAGGCCCGCACCCGGGTGACCTGAACCAAGCCTTGATGGAGCTGGGCGCCACGGTCTGCACGCCGCGCTCTCCCGAATGCGCCCGATGTCCGGTCGCAAAGTCATGCCGCGCACGCACGCTCGGCCGGCAGGAGTCGTTCCCGGCGGCAGTCGCACGCAAGCCTGCCCAAGAGATCGAGGTCGCCGTCGCCTGGATCGAACGGAACGGTCGCGTTCTCCTGGCGCGCAAGAACCCCGCATCTCCCCTCCGCGGCACGTGGGATCTCCCGCTCGTGCGAGGCCTGGAATCGCGCATCGGCGTCGACGTCAAAGCCTTCAAGCCGATCGGGACCGTACGCCACACGATCCTGACTCGCCGCCTGACGATCGAGATCGTTCCCGTGCGGCTCAAGGGGCTGACGCCCCGCACGACCTCGCTCCGGTGGGTGCGTCCGAACGAGATCCCTTCCATCGCGACCTCGGCGGCGACCGTGAAAGCCTTTCAGGCCGCGTCCTCGACGTCGTCCTCGGGATCGAGCGGGCGCGTCAGGCGGTACGACTTTCCCTCCATCAAAGGGACCGCCCCGAAAGCGCAGTCGAGCCCCGCCCAGTAGGAGAGGAACGCGGTCGCGGCGACACCCACCGCCCCGCGCTCCTCACGCGCCGCCATCACGACGAGGGCCGCCGCGGTCAAGAGTGCCGGCGGATAGAAGACCCATCGCAACGCCGCGATGTAGGTCCGACTCGGCCCCGACATCGCCCAGTCGCGCACCTCCCTCCCGACGACGAATCCCGCCGCGAGGCCGCCGCACAGCGCCCACCACTCCAGCCAGCGCATGCGCTCCGATTCGAGCCCGCCGAGATGCCGCCACGGCGCCGCGACGGCGTAGAGGATCACGCACCACGTTGTCAGCCACAGATATCCAAGAGCACGTCTCACGCCACGAACCCCGAGGCATGCGGGACGAGACGAGTATTCGCCCGCACGAGAGGAACTGCTGTTCCCCTCTCGTGGAGAACCGTTGCGCACGCACAACCGCTCCGCCGCTAGAATCCCAGCCGATGTCCGCATCGCGGAAGCTGTTCATCGAAGGTCCGGCCGGAAGGCTCGAAGCGGCCGCGCGCGCGGCCGACAGTCCTCGAGGTGCGATCGTCCTCGCTCATCCCCACCCGCTCTACGGCGGCACGATGGACAACCCCGTGATCTTCCACGCCGACCGCGAGCTGAACCGCGCTGGCTTCACCACGCTGCGCTTCAACTTCCGCGGCGTGGGCCGAAGCGAAGGGACGCACGACGACGCGCGGGGCGAGGTGGGCGACGTCGGAGCCGCGGCGTCGTGGATCGAGAAGGCAATTCCCGGTGTGCCCTTGATCCTGGTCGGTTACTCGTTCGGCTCGCGGTGCGCGGTCTCCTACGCGCTCACCGCGCCCTCGGTCGCCGGGGTCGTCGCGATCGGCTTCCCGATCCGTGTCTGGCCGTTCCACGACATCGAGACGCTCGGCCGCCCCTTCGCCGCGGTGCAGGGCACCAAGGACGAGTTCGGCCCGATCAACGAGGTCGAAGCGGTCCTCGCCCGCATGTCGCCGCCGGGCGTCCTCTACAAGATCGAAGGCGCGCCACACCTGTTCCCTGGCCGCGCTCCCGAAGCCGCGGCCGCGGTCGTGCGTGCGGTCGAGTCGCTCTAGATCAAGTCGCAGGATGACTTCAGCGTTTGCAAGTCGATGGTGCAGTTCGCGACGTGCTCGCCGTTCTTCCCCACGTTTACCGGAAAGATGTTCGACCCGTCGAGATTCCCGCTGGCCTGATAGTAGGAGAACCTGAACCCCAGGAAATCGCCGGTGGGGTAGGGGTCCGAATCGCACTGCGTAACGTAGCCGTTCATCTGCCCGTTACTCGTGAGGTAGTTGCCGCCGAGTCCGCACTCGGCGGGTACGAGGCTGCCTTCCCCCGAGATGGCTGTGGAGCCGTCGACGGTCAAGTTGACCGACGTGAGGAACAGCATCGGCCCCCCCGGCTGCACCTCGACTTTGCCGTCGAGGCTTGCATAGAGGTGGGCTGAATCGACGACACAGTCGTAGAAGTCCAGCACGAGAAAGTCCGAGACGCTCGTACAGGTCGCACCTCCCTCCACGCACCAGCCGCCCGTGTCGGGGCACACCGCCTTTGTCGCGCCGGAGGCCGAGGTCGACAAGAGGTCGTCGAGGATGCGCAGGCTTGTGAGAACCGGTCTCACGGTGGCCACGAGCGCGTGATCGAGTCCCGGCTCCAAGGTTGGATCCATGGGGTTGACGACCTCCGTGGTCTCCTCACAGCCGCCGGCCGCGAGCAGGAGGACGATGGACGCAAGGGCGAGTCTTCCTCGTCTTGAACGCTTCATGTCATCGCTCCTCAGAAGGCCTGACGTTGCTGACGAGCTGGGGCTGCTCGGTCGGTGGTTCCTCTTCCGGCGCCACGGTGAGCGTCCCCCCGACGTAGGACAACCCCATCGAGCACCCGCCGACACAATCGCAGTACGGGGTCTCCGAGGCGGGCGCGACGTCCAAGCGCCATTGACCCGGTGTGTTGACCTTCAGGAAGACGCCACCGAAGCCGAACGAAAAATCCGTATCCCAGGAGCACGTGCAGTCGTTCGGCCCGGGCGCTCGCTGGATCCGCCACTCTCCGGGATTCCCGGTCGGCGACACCTGGAACTCGCCCCCGGAGCACCAGGTGCCAAGCGGGTTGCTCTCGAGAAGCTCGGGGTGGGATCCAGGATCGATGCGGAGCAGAAGGTCCGCCGATGTCGGGCGGTCGTCGCCCGTGTAATAGTCCAACCAGGCCGCTTGGGCGACCACCCACACCTTGTCTCGAAGCGGCCCGTGCTCGTCACGCATGATCCAGACGTCGACGATGACCGCATCGTTGGTGGTGCGCGTATCCGCCTGGAACTGGGGCGCGGTCGGCTCGTGCTCCTCGGGCGGCCGGTCGACGAAGACCTTTTCGGCCTCCTCGCAGCCCGTGCAGAGGGCTAGAACGAAGGCAAACGGTGCCGCGTGGCGTCGCATGGAGATCTCCTTCCGCGTGGAAATCTCCCAGGCCAGCCCGTGACCAGCCATAGCGGCGACCTGTTGATCGTCTTACTTTTCATTAACTCGCAATCTCAAGAGGGAGGATGATTTATCGCCGATCGCGGAGACGATTCGATGGGCGCGATCAGACTGAGCGAGAGCCTCGAGCTCGATCCGCAGGCCTACGAGCTGCGCCGCGAGGGTCGCACCGTCCGGCTCGAGCGCATCCCCATGGAGATCCTCCTTCTTCTGCTGGAGCGGCGGCCCGCGCTGGTCACTCGCGAGCAGATCGTGGAGAGGATCTGGGGCAAGGACGTCTTCGTCGACACGGCCAACAGCATCAACGCGGCGGTCTTCAAGATCCGTCATGCGCTCAGAGACGATCCCGAGAATCCGCACTTCATTCAGACCGTCACAGGAAAGGGATACCGGTTCATCGCGAGCCCGTTGGATCCGCCGGCGGCGGACTCGCGCATCGAACCGGTGGCGTCCCCCCAACTCGGGTTCCGAAGAGGTTGGATCTTCCTCGTAACCGCGATCGCCGCGGCGGCGACCGTGGGCGCGGTGCTTTGGCGTTCGATCTCCCTCGCCCCGCCTCGTAACGAAGGCCGCCAGATGCTGGCCGTCCTGCCCTTCGAGAACCTGACCGGCGATCCCGGACAGGACTACTTCAGCGACGGATTCACCGAGGAGATGATCACCCGACTGGGTGCCCTCCAGCCGCGACAGCTGGGGGTCATCGCCCGGACCTCGATCATGCAATACAAGGAATCGCCCGCGCCCATGGACCGGCTCGCGCGCGAGCTGGGGGTGCAGTACGTGCTGGAAGGCAGTGTCCGGCGAGACGGACAGCGGGTGAGGGTCACCGCACAGCTGATTCATCTGAAGGATCAGACCCACCTCTGGGCCCGGCAGTTCGATCGCGAAGCCACGGACGTGCTTCTCATCCAGTCGGACATCGCCCGGGCGATCGCCGACGAGATCGAGCTCACCCTGGGCGCATCACGGGCCTCGCTGGAGCGCTCGCCCGTCTTCTCCACGAGGGGATACGAGGCCTACGACCTCTACCTTCGCGGCAGGTACTTCTGGAACAAGCGGACGGCGGACGGATTCCGCCGGGCTCTCGAATCGTTCCGCCTGGCCATCGAAGCGAACCCCGAGGACGCGCGTGCCTACGCCGGCCTGGCGGACACTTACACCTTGATGGGCCTCTATCAGTACGCTCCGCTGGCGGAGGCCATTCCTCGTGCACGCGAGGCGGCCCTGAAGGCCCTCGAGATCGACGAGAACCTCGGCGCGGCCCTAACCTCTCTGGCTCAGATCAACTTGAACTACGATCTGGACTGGAAGACGGCCGGGGATCGCTTTCGCCGGGCGATCGAGCTCGAGCCGAACTACGCGACCGCGCACCACTGGTATGCGGAGTACCTCGGCTCCGAAGGACGCTTCGACGAGGCCTTCGCCGAGATCACCCTCGCCCGAAAGCTGGACCCGCGCTCGATCATCATGGCGGTCGACCACGCCTACCTGCTGCTCTACGCCCGTCGCTACGACGATGCGATCGAGCAGTTCCGCGCGGCCCTCGCCGTCGAGCCGCGCTTCGGGCGAGCGATCGGAGGGATCATCGGGGCCTACGTTCAGCAGGGACGGTTCACCGAGGCGCTGGCGGAAGCCCAACGCTGGCAGGAGCTCGACGACGGGCCGTGGCCGTGGTCTGCCCTCGGCGCTATCTACGCTCGTCTCGGCGAGCGAGAGAAGGCCCAGCAAGCTCTGCAGAAGATGGAGGAGGCCTGCCGCCGGCTGAACCAGGACCCGCGCGGCCTGCGCTGGGGTTGGCTCCTTGCGATGGATCGGAAAGACGAGGCGATCGCCTTGATGCTGGAGGTTTGCGAGGAAAACCCTCAAGCTTTCATCGGGCTGAAGATCGACCCCGGCTACGATCCCCTGCGCGACCATCCGCGGTTCGAGGAGCTCGTTCGCTGCGTCAGCGCCAGGCGCGCGACACCATGAAGCTGATAGTTTCGATCGCCCTCGCGGATACGGCTACAGCCGCCTCGATGAAGGCTGGTATCTATTCCTGACCCGCGACTAGAAGAGTGCCGTGCACTGACCCCCATCGCAGACGCAGGCCGATAGGCAAATCCAGCACCCGTCGCCACACCCGCCGCCACCACAAGACTGCGGCTCCCAAATGGTGATGCAGCTCGTCGGGTTACAGCATGAGGCGGGCTGGCACTCGGAGTCGAACGTGCAACCGCAGAAACCACAGTCCGCCGGGCAACTGGTGCAGCTTTCTCCGTTTGTGCAATAGGCGTCGCCGCACACGGCCTGATAACCGCAAGACAGCGACGATGCGTTGATCCCAGCATCACGTGACGCCAGCTGGCCCGTTCCCATCGAGTCGTACGTCCCGTTCCCCTCGGCGTTGTCACCACGAACCAAAATCCAGAAGGCCTCTCCAGGCGCCGGCGTGTTGGCGAAATTCACCGACGTCTCCGCCGTACGCGGTGCCAGGCATCCGAGCACCGTGGCGGTGAAGGAGCTGCCGCTCGAGCGCAACAATCCCAGATCCCCGCCAACCACGTCGTAAGTCTGTGCGTCTGGCACCGGACTCCACCCAACCTCGGGCGCCTGTTTCTGCAACGTCAGCGACGTGAAAGTACCAGGCGGCGCTGCCGTCGCGATCTCCACGAGCACACATGCCAAAAACATCGCCGCGAGCCGACCCGTTGTTCTCATGGTTCAGCCCTCCTTTAGGAACTCGTCGGAGGCCTTCTTCCATGAAGAATACGGATGCCGAGAGGCTGAAGGGGATGAAAGTTGCCGGGCACAAGTCGGCGTAACCCTCACACGAGGGGCGAGCGGTCTGCCGAGTGGCGGGGAACTCGTGGCCGACGACGTGGGGAGCGTCGTCTGGCGTGTCGTCGCCGGCGGTGGTTAGTCCTCGACCACCGTCGCTCGAATCGGACACGTGCAGAGCGGACTGGTCGACGAGCTGGACTGACAGCCGGGCTTCGCGCGGTTCTCGATGATCTCGACTTCCAGGTTGAGCGACACCGGCTCGAATACGGGCTTCTTCATGGCTCCTCCGTGATGGTCAGGGCGCCCGCACCAATACGCCTGTTGGCCGGACCGTGTCAACCGCTGCCGCCGCGTGGCTCTTTTCCCGGTTGTACATTCAGGCGGTGAATCTCGGTCCCGTGAGCTGCCTCGAGGACAACTGTCGGGACAACGACACGAACGGCCACGGCGATCCCGTCGACCCCGCGCCCGGTCAGGCGTTCTTCTACATGTACCGCGACACTCCCAACTTCGATGCCCCCGCAGGGTCGCACGGTCAAGGAACGGGCGGGTTGGAGCGAGTCGCGGGACCGGGCGGCTGCAACCCTTGACGGCCTGCTGCCGTCACGACCTCACGAACGGCGGCCACCACGGCACCGGGAGCTTCTTCGGGGATGCCGTGACCGCTGCCCGGCACGATGACCTGCCGGCCGTTGGTGCTGAGCTTCGCGAGGTTCGCCTGCAGCTCGTGCACCCACACGTCGAACCACTCCGACAGCGCGCGATCGACGTCGGGGTCGGGATCGTGACCGAACGGCTGACCACGTGTCAGAACGATCAGGGGCCGGTCGCCGATCCCGCCGGCGGCGCGGGCCTGCTCATAGCTGTCCGGAGCGACCAAGCCGACGCCGTAGGTGGTGGCGATGAACGACGGCTGCGATCGCAGCGCGTCCAGGATCTGCTCGGGAGTCCGCTGGGAGACAGCGTCCGGCAACATGCCCCTGCGAGCCGTCAGACGGGTGATTCCGACGCGCGCCGCTCCCCGAAAGAGCCAATCCATCGGCCGCCAGAGGAATCGCGGCGGCTTGGGACCGACGAAGGCCGCGGGTGCGCGGGTGGGCTCGTCCTCGTGCGCCGACTCGATCAGGACCATGCCGGCCACGTCGTCGGCGTACCGGCCGGCGTACGCGCGGACGTTGAGGCCTCCGAAGGAATGCCCGACGAGGACGTAGGGTGGCGGGACTCGGGCTGCGTGGAGCAGCTCATGAAGATCGCTCGCGATGGTCGCACTCGTTCTCGGGAAGGGACCCGGCTCGCTCCAGCCCTCCCCCGCCCTGTCGTACCAGCATGCCTGGGTGAACTCGGCGACCTGTCGCTGAATGTTCGACCAGGCATAGCCCGGGCTGCCGGCTCCGGAATCGAAGACCACGACGGGCGAGCCCACGCCAGCGCAATTGATGATATCGACCGCTCGACCAATCCGCGGCAGGCGCTTGCGGTCGCTCCTCCGTTGCAGGGTCTCGTAGAGCGTGCCCGTGACGACAGCCGCGAGAAGCAAAGTGGCCGCGACCGCGACCGCTCGCTTCAAGCCGCCTTCACCGCGCGCGTCATCAAATAGTCCTGCCGGATGATGTTGTTCTCGAAGTACGGCGCGACGAGCGCGTCGTACTCCCGCCGGAACTGCGCCAGGCGCGCCGGATCCGAAGCACTCAACGACTCCACCAGCTTCAGCATCGGTCCCGCCGTGTGCTCGATGTGGTCGCGATAGTTCGGCACGGAGAGCGCCGGAACGAGCATGCAGGCGCGGTCGAACACGATGTCCTTCACCGCGGAGCCGAGCCGCTCGCGCACGATCGTGACGTCGCCCCACAGCGGCGCGGGAGACACGCCGGGCGGCAGGGGCGGCATGTAGCTCCCCACCAGCTTGAAGCTGGCGCCGATCAGAAGCTCCGGCGGCCATGTCGAAAACGCGATTGTGCCTCCCGGCTTCAGCACCCGCAGCATCTCGCCGAGGGCGACGTCAGGCCGCGGCGCGAACATGTGGCCGAACTGGCTGAGCACGACGTCGAAGGTTGCGTCCCCGTACGGGAGCGCCTCGACGTCGCCCTCCCGAAACTCGATCTCCGCACTCGCGATGCGCGCGTTCTCCTTCGCCCGCTCGAGCAGCTCCGGGGTCAGGTCGAGCCCGCGAACGCGCGCGCCCGCCCGCGAGGCCGTGATCGCGACGACGCCCGTTCCACAGGCGACGTCCAGGACGTCCTGCCCGGCCCGGACGCCGGCGTGCTTGACCAGGCGCGCCGCCGCCGGAGTCGTCATCATCTCGAGGGGTGCGAAGTGCTTCCACCCTTGCCGCTGCGTTTCCTTGAATTTCGCGATCGGGTCGTCGCTCATGCGTTTACCTCCAGCGTGCCATGGTAGACCTGTTGGACCGACACCCTACCGGTCACGAAAGGGGCTCCCATGGATCTCGGATTGCACGGCAAGGTCGCAGTGGTCACGGGCGCCAGCAAAGGAATCGGCTTGGCGGTCACGAGGGCATTGGCTGCCGAAGGCGTGCGGATCGTCGCCGGCGCCCGAGACGTCGGCGGGGAGCTCGCGGCACTCGCCGACGGGGCCGCGGTTCGGCCTGTGGCCGTGGACCTGTCCACGGCGGAAGGCCCACGGGAGCTCGTCGCGGCGAGCGCGGTGTATGGGGGCCTCGACATCCTCGTCAACAACGTCGGGGCGGTTGCGCTGCGACTGGAAGGCTTCTCGAGTGTGACCGACGATCAATGGCTCACCTCGCTGAACCTGAATTTCATGGCGGCCGTGAGGACAACCCGCGCGGCGCTGCCCTTGATGCTCGAGAAGGGGAGCGGCAGCATCATCACGGTCAGCTCGGTGAATGCGTTCCTTCCCGATCCCGCGATCATCGACTACTGCGCCGCGAAGGCGGCACTGACCAATTTCTCGAAGGCGCTGTCCAAGGAGGTGGGTCCGCGCGGGATTCGCATGAACACCATCAGCCCTGGGCCGGTGGAGACGCCTCTGTGGCTGGGGTCGCAAGGCGTGGCGGCCACCGTGGCGAGGGCTTCCGGGATCG
>Ga0111538_10013173_pt1 | contig 10911 bp, 3 predicted proteins | sample SoiMethybrSBSTD1_FD_79669 | JGI IMG/M metagenome (GOLD analysis project Ga0111538, IMG submission 79669) | Bulk soil microbial communities from a Populus tree surrounding site in Tennessee, USA - Soil MetaG P. TD hybrid SBSTD1 (version 2)... | ecosystem: Environmental > Terrestrial > Soil > Tree... | reverse complement strand
TCTCGCCGGCCGTCTTGATACACTCGGACCGGCTGCCTATGGCTCCATAACTGATAATTCCAAAGCATCGCCCCGACCGATTCGTGTTGAGCCGTCACCAGGTAAATGAACCGGGCAATGAGATTGGCCAACGTCGCACGGGTGAGGGAGCCTGTCGCCACTCCAGTCTTGCCAGGTATCAGGTCGTTCAGCTGATCATGCCAAGCTTGGACGTGCTGATCCTGTTGAACTTCCATATCATTTTGGTAGTAGCGGTTGACGAAGAATTCAGCATGCTCGCTCATGACCGTGAAGAGCGCTTTAAGATTGTCTTGGGTGGGTGTCTTAAAGGCTACAGCATCGATGCCGCGCTCGCGAGCATCTTGGCATGGATCGGTCGTGATGAACCGATACTCCCTATGCGTCTTCTGAAAGAGGCGGCACATGCCCTCTAAGGTAAAGCTAAAGATCTCACCGAAGTCAGCACCGGTCATCTGGGACAACGTACCGAAGTAGTTGCTTTGCTGCGTGCCAAAAACATGCGGCCAGAGGAGGCGGCACAGCGGATGGGTCGATGGCAGATGGTTGCGCGTCGCAATCGCGAGATGAGCGGTCGGCGTCAAATGAATCCAATTCCAGTGCCGCACTAATGACATATGGTTCGCGAGGGCACAGAGCACGAGTTTCTTGGCCAGCTGCCAATTCTGATCACCCGGATGAGAGCAACCGCCTGCACTATCGATCTGGTAAGCCTCAAGCTTCACGCCCTGCGGATGAGATACTTCCCTAAACAACACTTTCACGCCTAGCTTGTACACACCTGGCCGATACTCGAGTTCTGGGTCATTGAGATCGAGAAGGTTCCATTCATACTTCCCGGCCATTTCCCCTTCTCGAATTTTCGCTGTATAACAGGCATACGGACCCCTCACGGCGAGGCCGCCCAGGTCGGGGCTTCCTTCGAACTCCGCCGGAATCTCCGGAGAATCGTATTGTCTTCTGCGCAGTCCGCGATACGCTTGATCCAAAGTCTCCATCGGGTCCTGAGCAATCGGCGGCAGATCCGATTGCATGGGGGAGAAAATACGCGAAAGCACCCGCATGAACGGAAAGGACACTCGCTTAAGCAGATAGTGAGTGAGGCGCCAAACTTTCTCATCTTTAGGGATAATATCGGCCACTTTGATGACATGCGGCACCCTGGGGTCTGATACTTTCAGCGTGGGAAAGACATCTGAAAGAAAAACCGGAGTAATCTTTTGAGAATTCAGCTTAGGACAAGCGATTTCGAGCGGCTTATTCCCCATAAATGTCATCCAAGCGATCACATTCCAGACATCCCTTCGAAGCGACCAGCGATAGAGCGGCCAAATGATCCAGGCGATCATACCGATCAAGGCTCCGATTCCTGCTCCATACAGAGCATGATCGGTATGCACTGAGGCTTTAATACTATCCAGTAAGGTGGGCATGCCCCACAGCACACTCACCAGCACGTCGACCAACCATCCGGCGATCGTCCACCGAACGCCGGACAGGACACTGCGATTCACGAAACCCATAAGGGAGCCGATCGCCGCTCCTATAGCGGCTCCGATATAGGTTCTATCGTTGAGAAAGGTGTCGATTCCGATTCTGAATTCCTGTACAACCGGCGTCGCCGACAGCACATTCACCAGCGCGCCGACCAACCATCCTGCGATTGCCCATCGAACGCCGGACAGGACATTGCGATTGAGGAAACCCAAGAGGAAGCCGATCCCGGCTCCCGTATAAGTTCTGGAACTGAAAAAGGTATCGAAACCGATGCTGACTTCATGTCCATCCATCAGGCTCGTATTGGTCACGGAGACCAAGTTCCCAATCGCCCATCCGACGAAGGTGCCCAAACCTGTACTGATGATGGCACCCGTTGCTCCGATGACGATACTCCTTCCGAAGAGCGAGAGACGCTCGACACCAGTACCGCTCCCGAAGAGCTTGCTCAGATCAATGATGGCCAGAACCGCGAGACCAAGCAGGCCGCCGAATCCCGCTGCCTTGGCAAGCTGGTCCCATGGTAAAGAACTCAAAGGATGATTCGGGTCAGTGGGTTGCAGTGCGGCGGTGCCGACCGCAAAAAGCACCGCCAGCAGGTACGCGATGGCGACACGTCCACCCGCCGTCAACTTTCCGCTGACCCAGTCGCTCCATGCATGGAGAATTGCCATGGAGACGCCTCCGAAAGCGCCGCCGATTGCCGCGCCCCACAAGGCGCCGTATATCAGCGTGGGGAGTAGCAAGGCGCCTGTGCTCCAGTTGAGCAACACATTGACGACTGGACCGAGTATGGCCCCCAATGTTGTACCGGCCAGGATCGGTTGAATCGAAAAGTCAAACGGCGTCGCCGGCACTGGTTCCGGGGCTGGCTGCCCCACCCGCGGCCATGGGCTGAAGGGATTGTCGACTTCGGCCAATGCGGCATCGAGCGCTGGGTAGTGTCTCTGCAGAACGCTCTTGAGCCCGTTGTCTTCGATCCATTTGAGACCGATTACTGTATAGACTTCAGGTTTAAAGTCGTCTGTAAAGAATCGATCGCTTTTCAGGCGGCGTGAGGCCATGAGAATGAAGATGCGAAAAGCCGTATCGCTAAATCCAAATCCCTTTGGCTTATGCTCCGCGTACAAACCAACCATCAGATCGAGCAGCTTTCGCCGTGGATAAAGCCGCTTCAACTCCTGAGCCCATTCTTTCCGCTCCTTCTGCTCTCGCTTCGTTAACCCGGTAAACCATGGCAGTAGTGGCAGGCCAACCAAACGACGGTAGGAGAAAGTGGGGAGGAGCAACAGGAGCTTTCGGAATTGATTGTATCGCGGGACTGCACGTTCCCGATCTCGCATGATGTCCACCGCTGCAAGATCCAAGGTTTCTCCACCGGCCGGACCATTTTCATCCTTGAGTCGGTGAAACTGCTGCAGGGCCCGGGGAAAGTTATGAAGCGTGAGCGCGCCGGGACACGCCACGCCGAACGAATAGAACAGGTCTTCCATGGCGAACCTGTTCATGAAAGGACGGGTCCCGTTTGCCTGGATGTTTGTAAAGTCTTGCTCTTCCTGCAACTCGTCCGTTTTCACACTATAAAAGCGATAGTCATCGGGGATCAGCGGATGCATGCGATAGACCGACACAAATTCTTCGGTCATATAATAGGGAGCAGCGTGATGGTCATGACCGGATCCGGGAATGCCGCTGAGCTCTTCCTGCAAGGCACGGAGGAGAGGGGATCTGCCAATACTTCGCAACAGCCGGATCCCATTCCAGTTTGCGCGCATGCCGAGGAGCAATGTTGGATGACCAAGGATGGTCGGCGTCCATTCGACGGTATGGATTTTCGCCATCACGGCGACATTGATGAGACGCGCCGTTTCGAAGAGGCGGTCATCGTCCCAGTCCGGATAGGCCCCTTGGAGTTGATCGCATATCGCATTGTGCTCCAGCGCAAACACGGTATGTAAGAGACTGAGCCCCACCCAATAGTTGTGATTAAACCCTGTGAGATCGATTCCCGGCATGTCCGGATCTGTGTTCGGCAGTAGCCTCCAGTCATTCCTATCCCAGAATACTTTTAGATGGCCTCCTTTCTGTTTTCGTAATAGCAGTTGCCTGGCGCGGTCACTCCCATAGAGTTGAGAACCATCCCACCAGTGCGTTTCCGTGTTACAGAACATGGGTACGTTTTCCGGATCACCCGAATATCGCTCATCTTTGAGCGTGCGCCGGATTGCCATTGTTCGATTTGCGCATTCCGGCACCGGAAAAGGGTCATGGTCATCGGTTAAGGGAATGGGGGGCAGCTTCTCTGTGCTTCGCTTGTGATTGAACCAGTCATGAACTTGAAACTGGATCCACGCGGCTGCAAGGAGGTTGAGGGAGGCCGCTGGCCGGAAGCGGTCACGTCGTAATAGTTTCAGACTCACGTCGCGCGGATTGGGGTTCACAAGATTCTGATCATCAACCTTTAGCGCAGAGAGTGGAAAATTCCGCCCGAAGCGCGTCCCTGCCGCGCCCATCAGAGGAGCACTCAGATCGTTGAACCGGCCATCGGCCGTCCGCTGGTAACGAAAGGATGGCTGCCACTTGAGGGTACGTGGCTCAGTGGGCGGAACAGTCGCAGAGGTATCAATGAGATTGCGCATGCGCATGACAAAGCGCAACGCTACGAGATTCCAGATGCCAAACCCGCGCCAGAGGCGGTACCAGGGGATGAGCAGAATATTCAGGGCGAGAAAAAGGATTGAACCGGCCCAAAAAACGAGCAGAACTCCGAGCGCGACAAGATTCGCTAATTGATTACGAAGGACGTCTCCCAAGAAAATGGGGCGAGCCATAATGAGCCCCGATCGGTAGAGACCCTTACTAAGGGAGGGCAATTGTAGGAGCGCCGGCTCGGCTAAGCAATAGGGCCAAATGGGCTGATCAACATACGTGTATTTTGAGATTGGCGGGTTAGGGCGCAATTATCAACTCGGAGTCTGATCGATCTAAAAGCTTGTAGTAGCGTCAAAAGTTGACTCGCAAATTTATCATGCCCACGTACTCCTCTGAGTGGTAATCACCGTTGACGGTCGGATTGATGTTGCCGGTGATCGTCCGGGGCTCGCTGAAGAACACTTGTGCCATGACGTCCAGTGCAACGGCTTTAGGAAGAAACACGCTGTCGCTTGAGCTGCCACAAGGGATTAGGCCGAAAAAACGCCCGCCTGCCTTGCAGAGGAGTCCAAGTCCAGTACTGATGCCGATGCGGTCCGCATCCGGTAAAGTCGGGTTGAAGGTCGCGTTTGGAATAGGAGTCTGGGTCTGCACGAATCCACCGCGCATCGCTACTTCCCACTGCGGCAGTTTTTCAAGGCGTAGCCATTTGTATTCGGTGCCGAACATGGCCGTGTAGCTTCCCCGCCAATTTTGTGGATTAGGCAAGACGGCCCCGTTCGAAAGATGCACGTTGAGGTTTCGGACGGATTTCCAGTCGGTATAATCTACGTCCAGCTCGAGTTTCCATTCGTGATCTGAATCACGAATGGGCCAGATGGCGATGCCGCCGGTGAAAATTTGCGGCAGGACCAGTGTGATCCTGTCATCGGCGGCGACCCTACCATTCACAAGAAACTGACCATTCAGGTGGAGCGTGGCCTGGCTGCGATAGACAAATCCGATGCTCGCGAGCGGTTTCTTGTCTGCATTGAGCAACGGTGTGTACATAAAACTGGCATTAAACCCGAGCGATGTGTCTCTTCCATTGACTTCCAAGGGCGTCCCTGCGGGGGGCTGACCGGAACCTCCTGCTGAATTGAATTTGTTCTCCGCTTGTCCCTCGCCCCAAAAGTTGAAAAAGGTATAGATATCCATTCCCAGCCCGACCGAGAACTGATCGCTGAATTTGTATGCGACAGTGGGTTTGACATCGACCATTTGGAGTGCTGCGGACGTGTTGGCAGTGCTGAAGGGGCCATTGTTTGGCCATCGGATCATGTTGCCAAATGCTCCAATGGCCCCAACTCCAACCGTAAGGTCACCAAGCGCATTGAAACCTAAGCTCCTTAGGTTGGCAGTGATGTATCCATTGAGTGGTGGAGGATACGCGACGCTGTTGCCGTAATCGCCACGGGCGGTTTGACCCGTAGGACTTTGAAAGTCGTGGTGTCCTCCCACGAAGAGAACGCCAAAGGATGATTGGATGCCCTGCAATTGGGTCATGCCGGCGGGGTTGTAGTAAATTGCAGAAGGATCATCAGCCTGAGCGGTAAATGCGTTGCCCTGAGCCGCTCCTGATGCGCTCTGGTCCATAATGCGGAATCCGCCGGCACGTGCGGTCGAAACCGGAAGAAGAAGAGCAATCAGAAGTGATAAAAGAGTCGGAGGGACTACCGAGCACCTAGAGAGATTCACTCCCATAATCGCCATTGCGATATTCCCGAGGGGAATCGATGCGGCCCGTATTATGCGCCAACGTCGTTGAGTCAACAATAGGGCCGAATGGGTAAAATACGTGTAATAAATCGAGAAAAGGAAGCAGCAAAATTTGATTTGTCCAAGACGGTTATGCTAAATGCCCTCGCATAACTTCTCATGTGAGAAGGCAGCTCTTTCAACATTTCAAAGCAATCCCTCCGAGACCGCCGCTCACAACAGCGAGGATTCAGGGCTAACCTCACGGAGGTAGCTTGACAGGGTTGCAGCGTGTCTTCTCCGACATCAGCAACACCCCGCATTCAACAGCACGTTTCATTCATCTCGTCCGGCTTCGAGCCCAGCGTCGCAGTGCTTGTACAAGGGGCAGCGCATAACACATCTCCCTGACGGGAGATTACGCTTTTCCGCAGAAGGATTCAGACCAAAAGAGGCAGGTGATGACATTTTTGCCTAACACGACTAACCATAGCATCAGCGAATATTCGCGATGAAGCCCGGCACATTTAAGTGGATAAATGAATACGTAACATATTCGTCATTTATATGGGTTCCGATTTCCTGTGCCGCCATCGCATTGATCCAATATCTTTTTGTAAGAGAACTCCGTCCCGCGATTGTCACCTTTGTGCTATCCCTGCCGATTATTTGGATCATCCATGTCGAGGTTTGGTCTAGACCGATTGTCGCGCGAATATTTCTTTGTCGATTTCCTTTCCTGTTCGGTGCGGTTCTGGCGATCCTGCCCTTCGTAGCCTCCAGGACAGACCTTGGGAAGTCAATACTCGGCTCCTTGTTTGTCATGACTAAGCTCCAAATCGGCGTCACGACATTCTTAACTCTGCTGGCTGCATGGTCCGCGGTCTGGACGGCGACCGTTATCCAACGACACGCAAAGGCTCGATTTGGCTTAGATCGACTCAAGAGCGAGGCGACGGAGAAACGCAAGGTATGGAGTAAGAACAAACGTATCGCTACGTGCGCTGTACTCCATCTGCCTATCGTCTATGTCGCCCTCACGAGTTCAGCACCGCCACTAATATCTAAACTGGTGGCATGGGCCATCGGTGCGATCGGTGCGATTATTTGTCTTTCGCTTGCGGTGAGCTTACGCGAGTTTTTGGTGCCGCCAGAGGAGCCCCATGATGCGTTTCTCGATCCAATCACACTCAAAGGACCCCTCGCCTACTTACACAAACAGGATCGCGTCTCGCGCAATAAAGCCATTCAGTTCATCAAGCCTGGCGTGCACTGGATTTTTCGAAAGCTCTTGGGACCCGGATACTACGACAACGACAACAAGAAACTTCGCTCGGGGCACCTCTACGCCATTAGTCTCTTCATTGTCGTCCTCATTGTGTACTGGATTGGATATTTCATACAGAAACCGACTCATCCTTTAGTACCGTTGCCAGCCTTAGGTTATCTCCTCATGTTGATACTGTTGCTGATGTGGCTACTTTCCGGTCTTTCTTTTTATTTCGACTATTACCGGACACCGTGTGCCTTCGTCATCATTGGGTTATGTCTTTTTAACTATTCGGTGTACGACCGGGACCATGTGTTCACGGCTTTTCCATTGACATCCCCCAACGGTCAGCCAATTCGCCCTCTGACAGCGAATGAAGCAGTATCCGCATGGCTTGCTCAGACAAAACATGATGCCCGGAAACCTGTCATGGTCGTGGTAGCAGCAAGTGGAGGCGGAATTGCCGCATCGGCGTGGACCACTCAAGTCCTCACGGGTTTAGAGGAAGAAGTTGGGCCTGTCTTCCAGGAGTCGGTTGCCTTTATCAGTGCGGTCTCGGGAGGGGCAGTAGGTACCATGTATTATCTGGATCGGCTTCATTCCAGGAACCCAGAGGATCTTGAAAAGGTCCGCGAGGCTGGTCGTAGCTCGAGCCTTGAAGCCACCGCGTGGGGGCTCACGTATCCGGATCTCTTGAATTTAACCCTGCCACCCATTCTCAATCCGTCTTATGATCGAGGATGGGCAATCGAACGGGCGTGGGAACACCGACTGCGTGATCGTAAGGAGAGTATTGGCTCTTGGATATTGGACGTGCAGCAAGGTTTTCTGCCGGCCTTCGTTTTTAATGCAACAATTGCTGAGAACGGTCAACGACTTTTGTTAGGACCGATCAAACTCTCATCGTCGCGTCAAGTCAGTGACTATCTGTCGGAAAAAGACATCTGCGTTGTTACCGCTGCGCGACTCAGCTCAACGTTTCCGTTCGTCAGCCCTCTAACGCGTGAACACGTACCACAAGGGCGGTCTTCCGGATATCATGTGGCCGACGGAGGCTATTTTGACAATTTTGGCGTGATGACCGTGATTGAATGGTTGCAGGAAGTGCTCGATGTTCATTCTTCCGAGATCGATCGAGTCCTCTTAATAGAAATTCGGGCTTATCCTCAAAAACAGGGGAGCGCAAAGGCTGAGTCAGCTCTATCGAGTGAAATCTTCGGGCCGCTCTCTACTATTCTTAATGTCCGTACGTCAACTCAACCGGCCCGCAACGATCTCGAACTGTCCCTCTTCAAGAACCGTTGGGCGGAGGCACTTCCTATTGAGTCTGTGGTACTTGCGCCTCCACAGGATGGTCCATTGTCCTGGCAATTAACAGACGCTGAGATCTGCTCGATCCAGACCGCATGGAAGAAGATGCGGGAGGGACCCCAGGTCGCATTGATCAAAAATCGCTTGCTTCGTGAACGTGCATACGAACCCAGGCGCGACGAGATTGATGACAAATGCAAAGCAGGTGAGTAACTGATCGTGCCACTTGGATCTCTGATTGTGAGATAGAAAAGAAGACTTAAAAGGTTCAGGAACCATTATCCAGTCAATGCGCCAAAGTTCAGAATTATTGCTGCCATTGAAACCTTGAGCGGGATTCAGGCCGACCAGTACCTCCCCACCGTCTTGGCCAAGCCAACATAGGGTAATGTAGGCACAATGCCAGCTGGCCGCTAGCACGGTCTTGCACGTACTGCGGCTCCTCCGCCACCTGGGCAACATCATGCGGAAGAAAAATCTCGGCCAGCGAGGGGATGTTCACAGCCGTGTATCAAGCATCCCCATTGCACTTTCAGGATCAACGGCATTAACTGATCGCTGATCTCTTTCCATTCCTCCGATCCTTTGAATCGGCTCTACTTTTGTGCAGCTGGTGGACGTAGTATCGTATTTCCTTCGATTCAATTTCACCACTCCTCTTTGTATGGGTTGAATCAAGGAACATTGACGCCCGAGCATCGCTCCCCTCCGGGACGTCCAACCGCTCGCCTTGTCGAAATGCGACTTCTAAACATGCTATGCTCGCGTACTTTCTGGGAAGATTTGGTTAAGGATCAGACCCCAACTTGATGTACATAGATTGGCGCCATGTTCATTGAACCGAAAGAAGAGCGAAGACATAGTGAGCGAAGGTATAGAGATAGGCGGCTGCTGCGCTGCGAACGGGAGTTTGAGGCCGCAATACGAATAACGAGCGCATTGCACGAACACCTCGCGCTCGATGAGCTGGTTGTAAAGGCCCTTCAGATTGCCATTGAGGTGGCCAACGGCGAATGCGGCTCCATACTGTTGGCAGATCATACCTCCGAACAGTTGATTTTCCATCACTCCATCGGTACCTCTTCCGTTCCATCGGGCACTGGGATTCCATGGGATAAAGGCCTCGCCGGCACCGTCTTCCACTCGGGCGATCCAATCGTCATTGCCGATGCCGGGAAGGATCCCCGTCATTTGGAGTCCATTGATAAATTGACCGGTTATCGCACGCGCGATCTGATCACGCTTCCCTTGAAGCGCTGGGAAGGCGACCCAATAGGCGTGTTGCAAGTGATGAATAAGCGGGAAGGCATCCTCAATGGAGAGGACCTTGCGATTTTGACCATCATCTCTGCAATCACGGCGTCGTCCATCGAGCGGGCTCGTCTGTATCAGGAGGCGAGATTGGCAGAAGTCGTCCGTCTCCTTGGCGATATTGGCCATGACATCAAGAATCTTCTCATGCCTGTCGTTTGCGGTGCCGAGCTTATCCAGGAGGATCTCCACGATCTGGTGAGCGATGCGCTGAAGCGTGGTGATCAGCGTGCGAAGGAACGCTTCGATAGATGCGAAGAGGTAATTCGGATGGTAAACAACTCTTCGCGTCGCATACAGGACCGGGTGAAGGAGATCGCGGATTGCGTCAAAGGACTCACTGCACCGCCGGAGTTTGCGCCTTGCAGGCTGGAACGGATTGTCAAGGAAGTGATGGAGACCCTCAACTGGTGGGCCGATCAACAGGGCGTGACAATCCAAACCTCGGCGCTCGATCAACTGCCCGAAATCGTCGCCGATGAGCGACGGCTGTTTAACGCGTTCTACAACCTCATTAATAATGCCATTCCCGAAGTGCCCCGTGGAGGTCAAATTAAGATTACTGCTAAAGAAGAACCGGTCGGGGTCTCAATACATATCACCGTGTCTGACACAGGGAAAGGCATGCCCCCAGAGATACGCGACACTCTCTTTACTTCGGCGGCGAGGAGTAGGAAGCGCAGCGGCACTGGGCTCGGAACCAAGATTGTGAAAGATGTTGTGGATGCGCACAACGGAAAAATTTCGGTGGAAAGTCAGTTGGGTGTTGGAACGACCTTTCATATCTACCTGCCTCTCCGACCTCTAGGGTCTCTCCTGTCTTAAACCTTACTCAACGAATTCTGGCTTGTCTAAATACGTGCAATTTCCCATCCGGCCCTATTGCGCGTCTTACGCGAGTCTTCTAGAATCGGCTTCGCGCGCCAGACACTTCTATATGCTCGAGGATGTTTCTATGGCCCCTCCTCGAATCGTCGCGGTTGGTGTTACAGGGCACAACAACACCGAGCAACGCGGACTATTCAAATGGTTTTAGCGAGGAAGGCGGTCGCAAGATGTTTGTTCCTGCTCGCCGTTCTTAACTCGCCAATCCTCATCCCAACAGTCGCTCTCGC
>Ga0111538_10013172_pt1 | contig 10911 bp, 12 predicted proteins | sample SoiMethybrSBSTD1_FD_79669 | JGI IMG/M metagenome (GOLD analysis project Ga0111538, IMG submission 79669) | Bulk soil microbial communities from a Populus tree surrounding site in Tennessee, USA - Soil MetaG P. TD hybrid SBSTD1 (version 2)... | ecosystem: Environmental > Terrestrial > Soil >... | reverse complement strand
TTGCTCTGTTGATCTTTCTGCTGCTGTTCCTGTTCTTTCTGTTCTTTTTCTTGCTGCTCTTTCTGTTGTTGCTCCTTTTTTTCCTGTTCTTTCTGCTGCTGTTCCTTTTGTTGTTCTTTATTCTTTTGTTCTTGCTTCTGCTGATCCTCCTTTTGCTTCTCTTCCTTCATTTTTTCCGCGAGGGCCTTCAGCTTAGCGTCATTAGGATATTTACCTAAACCTTCATCGACAAGTTGTTTCGCTTGTGGAGTCCTTCCATTTACGTAATGGTTTGCCGATGCATCAAAGTAGCCTTGTGCACCCTGGCTATAGCCAACGCACGTACTTATAACTAATAGGGTGAATATATAAATAGCTTTCATTTCTTATTGATAATTACAACATTCTTTAGTCGTTCGATAAAGTCTCCGTAATACATGACTGATGGGTCCTTCTTTGCCCCGTCGAGCATCAAATCTTGTGCTTCACTGAATTTAAAGTTTGCCGACAACTTTTCGGCTTGTGCTTTTAACTTCTTTGCATATTCAGAGGGCTCCTTGGGTCGATTGTTATCTTGCTGTTCTTTCTTTTTTTGTTCATCTAGCTTCTTCTTCAGCATTTCGTAGTTGTATCGGGCATCGGTGTTATTCGCATCGGCCTTGATTGCTTGTTTGAAATTTTGAAGAGCCTCCTCGTACTTACCCTGGCGGTGGTTGAGAACGCCTAGTTGATGTTGAGCATTCGAGCGAATACGAGGTTTTGTACTACCCGCAATTGACTGGTACACACCAGCTGCACTAGTGGTATCGTTGATTTGAAAGTAGGAGTTTGCCAGATTGAGCGTCATTTCGTCTTCAATTACGCCTAAAGAGTCCATTATGTAAGTATATCGTTCAATTGCTGTTTTATAGTCTCCTGAGTTGTATGCTTCTTTCGCTTGCGATTTGGCAGCATTCACCTTCCTGATCTTTGTCGGATCGATGGATACGACCAAAAGCAAAATATATACGAAGATCAGTTTCATATTCTTACCGTCGGTACATTTATCAGCGCATCCAGGATGAACAACAGCAACGCAAAAGCCAGAAAATAAAAATATTTGTTGGCAGTAACGTCGACAAACCTTGCGTCCCGCAGTTCACCTTCAATTTTCGTGATTGTATTGATCAACCGGGAAACATCATTCCGTGATTCATTGATCTCAAAATACTGACCGCCAGTTTTGTTTGCGAGTGAGATCAATTCATCGGGATTTAGCTTGGTAACAACGATTAGACCCTGGCGGTTTGTTTTAAGCGTGTTTCCTGCGTAGATATTGCCACCTTTCTCCGTCCCCACTCCAAGTGTGAACAGTTTGATATTCCTTTTTTCGATCTCCTTTGCAACTTCGTCCGTTTCTTCGCCGAAATCCTCGCCATCGCTGATAAGAATAATTACTTTTGATTTCGCCTGTGCTGACGGCTCGCCATCGTCATCTTCAAGCTTAGCCAAAGCCATTCTGAGTGGCGGACCAAAGTCCGTACCCGATGAGGGCACCAATCCGGAATTCATTGTCTCAATAAAGAGGTTCAGGGCGTTTTGATCATAAGTAAGCGGACATTGCATAAATGATTCCGACGAAAAAATGATGATGCCAATCCGGTCGGAACTAAACGCGTCAACAACTTTTTTCATCTCAAATTTCACCTTCTCCAAACGTGTAGGTTGAATGTCAAAAGCGTCCATTGATTTAGACAGGTCCACGCATATCATAATATCTTTTCCAACGGATTGAACTTCTTTCTTGGACCCCCCGAAAGACGGTCCCAGCAGAGCAATCATAAACAATGCAAAGTACACCGTGCGGAACACGATCTTGATCAGTACGTTGGTGTAAGAGGTGTTCAGGCTCTTGGCAATCCGGACGACTCTCACGAGATATGCCGCATACAGTAGGATGAATGCCGCTGTGAATATTATTTCAACGATCCCGAAATTACGATACCAAAGCACAGTTTCTCTCAGTTAAAAGGGGCAATTTGCAATTACTGTTTTGTTTCTGCAATACCTATTATCTCGATTCTTACAGGTTGATCCGTCTAAAATCGGAGCCGCATAACAAAGTCATTCATCCAGTAGGGGCCGATGGGAACATCCTCCTGAGCAATTACAGAAAATCCCAGTTTTTCGTAAAAGCTTTTTGCATTATTATAACGGTTAACGTTGAGGTCGAGTGTCTTGATATTTTCAGCGATAAGCCGCCGTTTCACTTCGTCTATTAGAAGTCGCCCGTAACCCCGGCCATGGTTTTCGGGGAGAACATAGAGCTTTTGTAGTTTATACACCGTCGGATCTTCCGTTCGGCGGCCATATGATGCAAAACCTTGTGAGACCGAATCGGTGTTAAGCATGATGTAATGCTGCGATCCATTCGACATTGATTCAATTATTGTTTCCTTTTTGTAGATGGTATCGAGCATGTAACGGATCTGCTCTTTCGAAATGATTTTTGAATACGTTGGCCACCAGGTTTTTTCAGCAATATCCTGGATCGTAGGTACGTCGGAAATTGCCGCGTCGATAAAATTGATCATCTTCTAAAATTAAAAAAAGCCCACGTTCTTTTCACGGGTTTGCACTCAAGCAACTGGGTTTCCCCAAGTGAAATACCGATTTTTTCCACATCTTTTTAATTTGGCAGGTATTGAGAATTATCCGAAATTAAGGTTTGTTTGAAAGCGGTGATAGTGTAAATTAAGCATCCTATAACGGGGGCACTATAAACATTAATGGTTTCTCGTAAGTTCTGGATTATGGATATCAATTTTATCAGTATGAAAAGATTAATTCTACTCATTCTTGTGTTGGCGTCCTTTGCTGCAGGAGCGCAGAGCATTGATTATAACAAGATAATTGTAACCGAACAGATCTCATCGATCTCCTTCGAGGAACGTCTTGTTCAACTGGCCTGGCGAAACCATCCGTCAAACAAGGTGGTGACTCAGAAAGTTGAGATGGCAGAGGCTTTACGGTCAAAGGCGAGGTGGTCATGGCTTGATAACATTTATGTTGAGGGCAATTACAATGAGTTCACCGGCAAGGAGGAGATTGACCCATTAGCCAGGTCATTCTATCCCCGATACAATATTGGAGTCAGATTGCCTCTAGGCACGTTTGTTCAGACTCCATTGAGTGCACAAGCTGCTAATGATCAGGTATTGATCAACGAATTCAACGTAAATTCAAAGAAACTGGAAACGAGGCAAAACGTGTTGTTGGCTGTTGAACGCCTGAAGGAAAAATTCAAGATCATTAAATTACGTGAGCGTATCCAGGAGGATTACTTTTTAATGTTCCAAGCCACGGAGAAAAAATTCAAGGCTGGGGAGGTCACGCTCGAGACCTACAGGAATACCTCTCAAGCGTATTACACAAAGGAAGAAGAGATCATTCAAGCTCGATCTAATTTCAATCAGGAGCGGATTGCACTAGAAGCAATGATAGGGGTGGAGCTGAAAGATGTTGAAGGTTATGTCCAATTCATTGACAGACTCACAACGGAAACGCAGGACAAATAAAAAGTAACGTAAAAGGAATAATTGGTTATTTTCCAGCCAGCGTATTTTCTTTCCTGGACTCGATCGCACGTTCGACCTCTGAAACAAGGAACTCAGGTTCAAACGGCTTTACCAGGTAGGAAAATGCCCCAAGCTCGATACACTGTTTTCGCTTTCCTGAATCTTCGAAACCAGAGTGAATTATAACAGGAATACTTTTAAGATTTTCGCTGGTATTCAGATTCTCCAGCAATTCAATTCCGCCAAGCGTGGGCATCTTTAAATCAGAGACTATTAGGTCAGGAATGTTGTTATTGCTCAGCCAGTCCCAAGCTTCCAGGCCGTCGTTTTTGACGGTCACATCATACTTGTTCTTTAGAATCTTTTCTAAAAGCCAGCACAATAACGCATCGTCCTCTATGAGCAATAATTTTCTCATGGTATCAAGTTTTGTATACCGTTAAAACGTGCTCTAAAGATCAGTAAAAAACTTGAGGCGGGATCTTTAAAGCCAACTAAGGATAGACATTCAAAGCTAAATAAAAAAAATGATACAGATGTAACCTTCTTTTCTAAAATTCCTCCCTAATTATGGTGAAATATCCGAATTATGACTCGAATTTGGCCTTTGAATGAAAAAATTGCAGGCCTATTTTCGGCAAGTTGACGTGGTTAGGAGTTAAGTTACATCTCTCCAGATGTAAGTTTTGCGGTGGCTTTTCGATTTATCTTCCCATTTTCAGTGAGTACAAATGATTGGACCAAAATAACCTGTTTTGGAGCCTCGGTTTTAGGAATCTTCTGTGAAATTTCCCGTTCGACAGCGACAATCATTTCATTGCTTAGTTGGCCCTCAATAAAAAGCGTGACTTTGTTTCCCCACATCGCATCTGCCACGCTCCCCACAAAAAATGAATTGCGGAGATGAAGGTCTAGGAAGATTTGTTTCACAATCATTTCAACTTTTTCCGGTAACACCTTTATTCCTCCTGTGTTTATAACATTATCCCAACGCCCAATCCATCGAAATGCATCAGCGCCTACGATTTCAATGATATCGTTTGTGATCACCTTTTGAGGAAGTTGATCCCATTCAATTACAAGGCAGCTTCTTTCATCCGCGGAAATACGTATTCCTGGTAACGTCTTATAACAGTCGGATGCGTTGTTTCCATTAAGTTGCCGCAAAGCAATGTGTGATACCGTTTCCGTCATGCCGTAAGTGCTGTAAAAAACGCAACGATAAGCCTGAAGTTTTTCTACCGTCTCGCTGTCGACAGTGGCCCCACCAATAATTACTTTCGATATTTCGTTGAATCTGATTGCGCCATCAGATTGCATGATCTCTTGAAGCTGATAAGGGACCATTGCCACAAAATCAATCTGTTGGTAAGGTTGTAGCTTGCTAAAGGGATTGGATGACGGTGTACTTGCAATTATCTTCATTCCGGCGATAAAGCTTCGAACCAACATCATCTTTCCGCCGATGTAATCCGGGCTGATACACAATAAAGCATTGCATCCGCTTTTTAGCCCCAACGCATCTATCGACATCTTCGCACTTGCTATCATCTGGCTTCTGGTGATGACAATCCGCTTTGGCTCGCCTGTAGATCCACTGGTATTCTGAATAAAGCTTTCCTTTTCCTGAATCCATTCCGAAATAAAATCGAATGTCTTCTGTTCGAAATCTGAATCCGCTGCTGCTTCACCGCTCACAATACTTGTAATCGTCACAACTCTTCCATTTATTACGATATCATCGTAAGGGTAGGGACTCATCTCTCTATTTTTTAATTCGTCTCACAACCAGCTCTTTGTAATTGTACGTAATGTCCGTAAGCCGCATGAATTCCAGATCATAAAGGTTCACGACTACTATCTCAGCCGTTGTGTAGATGAGATTTTCCTCCAAAAGATGTCCGCCGAATGTTTGTCCATTTGCATCTGAAACGCAAATATGAATATGACACGATGCTTCTGAAAAGGTGCCTGTGAGGGATATAATTTCGAAAAAACCGGTTCTTATAGTTCCATCTGGCTGGTTGGCAAAACGGATATTGAGTTGCTCTAAACTGCCGACAGCGGAGAGAATAGCACCAGCCTTTAGCCTGTTGGTTTTAGCAAATTGCTGAATACATTTCTTCAGATCCTCATGAGGACGAAGCCGGAACGCGTAGCCCTTTAATCTTGAGGAAGGATCGTTTTGAATCCTGCGAGCCATTCACGAAATCATACGTGGGGAAAACCGAAAATCATAATTGGTGGAGGTCTTTTTTAAATCGGTCGAGGATAAAAGCCTCATTTGCGCTCAGGCCATTGCATGATGCAGCAAGTTTCTGCAGCACTAGTAATGCTTTGTCTTTCAATTCATTCGTGAGGTTGTCCTTGTATTTCTTCAGTTCATGAATAGCATCGTTGTATGCCTTGTCAATCGACGGATGAATTACATCGTCCAGCAATTCGAATCTGCTTTGAGCAGCCCACGAATCATAATCAAGATCTTCAGCTGCGATCTTGTAAAATGCAATGCGCTCTTCCGCGCTAAGCCCTTTGTCAGCTTTGGCCACAACGTAGGCCAACTCGGCGATAGCGCGATAAATTTCTCTTTTCTCTATGTCCATGGATAAATATAGTTCCGCGAGCTAAAATTCTTAGGGAAACTTGGGGTATTTTGACCAATCTGGATCGCGTTTTTCCATAAAGGCATTCTTGCCTTCTTTTGCCTCATCGCTCAAATAATACAATAGGGTCGCATTGCCTGCCAGTTCTTGAATTCCGGCCTGGCCATCGAGTTCCGCATTAAACGAACTTTTTAACATGCGTATAGCAAGTGGACTTTTGCTGATAATTTTTCGTGCCCAGGCAACGTAGGTTTCCTCTAACGATTCAAGCGGCACGACCTTATTAACAAGTCCCATATCGAGTGCTTCTTTGGCGTCATACTGGTCACACAGATACCAGATCTCTCGGGCCTTCTTCTGACCAACAATCCGGGCCAGGTATGACGCGCCAAAACCTCCGTCGAAGCTTCCGACCTTTGGACCGGTTTGTCCGAAGCGGGCATTTTCCGCGGCAATTGTCAAGTCGCAGACCACGTGCAGAACGTGACCACCGCCGATAGCCCAACCGGCAACCGCGGCGATAACAGGTTTTGGAATTGAACGTATTATTTTCTGAAGGTCGAGCACATTTAGTCTGGGCGTTGCGTCAGTTCCGACGTAACCACCGTGACCGCGGACACTTTGATCGCCACCGCTGCAAAAGGCATTACCTCCCTCGCCGGTCAGGATGATCACACGAATATCTCCATCCTCGCGACAGATGTTCATTGCATCGATCATTTCACTTACAGTCAGCGGTGTAAACGCATTGTGAACTTGCGGCCGGTTAATGCTTATCCTGGCGATTCCTTCGTAGACGTGGAATAAGATCTCTTTGTATTCCTTGCCTTGTTTCCAGGGAAATTTATAGCTCATAGCTTTTTCTGATTTGCATTTTTAGATTATCAAGCACTTCCTTGTTGTGTACAATATCTGTCTCCAGCTCGAGCACTTTGGTACGTTTGTCTGAATCGAAGAAATCCTTGATCAGATTTTTTATCTTTCGTTTATTATCCAGCTTCAGATACTCCAGATCAAATTCTTCGCACAGTTTCTTTGCGTTGAGCGCTTGCTTCGTAATAAAGTACTCGTCGGCTTCAGGGACCGAACCGGGGCCATCGATCATTTTAAAAATAATTCCGCCGTGATTATTTAAAAGTACTACACGTAAATTAGTCAGGGGATAATTATGCCAGAACGCATTTCGGTCGTAAAAGAAAGCAAGGTCCCCCGTGATAAGTACATTGGGAATATCGCTCAGTAATGAATGTCCCACGGCTGTACTCGTGCAACCGTCTATTCCGCTTGTTCCGCGGTTAGCAAACACTTCAATGCCGGTTTGATCGGAGGTCAATCCAATATAGTTGGCGTATCGCACGCTCATGCTATTGGATAGATGGAGATTGCACGGTCTGGGAAGATTCTTAAGGACCTCATTCACAACATCGAGCTCGGATAATTCCTTTGTGGGAAAGAATTCTGACAAACTTCGTTCGGCGCGACGTTCTTCGACTTCCCAGAATTTGTTGAAGTTATTCTGCTTTTGGCTTTCAAAATTCTCCTGCCTAGAAATTGTATGGAGAAAATTAAAAAACGACTCGGCAGTCGTATTGAATACGTGAGTAATACTTTGAAATGTATCTGCTACTTCACCGCCCGGTTGAACGTGCCAGTGTTCATTTGCACGATATTGCCGAAGGAAAAGTTTGAGATTCTTTGAAATAACAGAGCCCCCAAAAGTGATAAGCAGATCTGGCCTCAACGTTTTTTTTACGGCGTCATCGCATTGACCGAGGAAGACATCCGAGTGGTTCACCATTTTAGGAATAGTGAAACTGTTTGAAATTATATCGCTAACGATTGGAATGTTGTGAACCCTGAAGAATCCCGTAAGCGCTTCAATCGTGTTCGAATCAAATTCGCGCTGTCCGGAAACTATGAGCACATTGTTATATTGATACCATGATTCTTTAATGAGTGCTTTTTGATCATCGGTAAGATGGAGCTCACTACTGTGATCTTCTATTACGCGAATATCTTCAGAATATGAAATCTGCTCGTCCTTTTGAGGGTACAGAGGTTCTCTGAAAGGTACATTCAGATGGACAGGACCTTTTGGTTCCTGGAGTGCAATGTTGATCGCTTCGTTGACTATTCTATTTATCGACCACTTGTTATCGCCATGCTCGTATTCTTGTGGAAGTGAATATGACTTCTTTACATGTCTGCCAAAGATATCGGTTTGATGAATAGTTTGGCCGTCTTGTTGAGCGATCCATTCGTTCGGGCGATCTGCCGTAAAGATCACCAGGGGTGTACGACTAAAATAAGCCTCTGCAACGGCAGGTGCAAGGTTATATGCTGCGGTTCCCGAAGTGCAGATTACTACCGTGGGCTTTTTCGATTGTTGCGCCATTCCAAGAGCAATAAATCCGGCGCTTCTCTCGTCGCTAAAAATTCGCGTTTGTATCTCCGGATGTCGGGTAAAGGCGAGTACCAAAGGGGCGCTGCGTGAACCGGGACAGAGAACGGCATTAGTCAGATTCTTTTTTGCACACAGCGCAGCAATATCAAAAATGGGTTGGAAGCGGTTGGTCATTTGGAAATGGAAGATACTATCTGTGACATCAGTAAGCTACTCATTGCCAATTATCTTCAGAAGTGTGTTCATTTTCATTTCAGTTTCATTCCATTCGTGCTCGGGAGTAGAATCAATCGTTACACCGGCACCAGCATAAAGAACAGCTTTATCTTCCAATAATTGAGCACAGCGCAAATTCACAAATATGTTTATGTCATTGTTGAAGTTGACTGGTCCAAGATATCCTGCGTAATACTGACGATCGTATTTTTCATATCGATGGAGAAACTCCACTGATGTATCAAGGGGCACGCCGCATACCGCGGAGGTCGGGTGGAGCAGTTGGAGCATGACAGAGCCGAGCTGCGGAAAATTGGTGGCTTGCATGTCCACCTTGAATTCGGATTTTAGGTGAAGCAAGTTTCCGGCGACGACCGTTTTTGGTCCATGCTCTTCAAACTCACGCAACCTGATCTTCTTAAAGCAGCTAATGATGTACCTCTCCACCAATGCTTGTTCTTCGATATCTTTTTGTGTCCATGCCACAGTCTTAACGTTGGTTCCTTCATGATAGATTTGTGTTCCTGCCAGGGCAATTGTCCGGAAGATGTTCTTGTTCTCGACATTGACGAGTAGCTCAGGCGTGGCTCCGATCCAACTACCGCTTTCCGGCGTGCTTACAAACGACACAAGCGCATTCGGAACACTTGTACATAATCTTTGAAAGATATCGACGATATCGAAATGCGAATTAAGTGGAATAAGCTGAGCCCTGGATGGAACGATCTTTTCAAATATTCCTTGTTCGATCTGCTTTATTCCTTCCGCTACAATGCTCATAAAGTTATCCCTCTCCGTTGCCGAGGGCTGATACTTTAGAGTATGAAATCTGCGCTTCGATTCATGGTTTGAACTCTTCATATACGTGGTCAACCACGCCGTCGAAGTGGTTTCAATTGGATTAGAGGGTGGCTTTAAGGAGTTGTCCTCAAAAGTGAACGCAAGATCTGCTTTTAAAAAGATCCTATCCGATGATCTGTCAAACGGTGCAAGAATAAATCCCGTGGGTAATTCTTCAAGCGGTGTTTCCTGCTTTAGTAACTCATGTTTCCTTGATATAATAAGATGCCTGGTCTTATTGTCGGGAAGTCTCCAAACGGCCACAGAAAAACTATTTTCAGTAGCGTATCCGATAAGTGTATTTAGATAATCCGCCTCCGTGGCAGCTGATGTCGAAGATGTGGTAGTTGATTCCATCTCACAAGTCAATTTTTCCGGTCAAGCACAGCCATAGTAATTCTACTAACACAGACGAGTTCAGCTTCCAGTGTTGTGATTCGGATCTCCCAAACCTGAGTCTTCTTTCCGATGTGAATGGGTTTAGCTACTCCCTTTACATAACCATCCCTTACGCTTCGAATGTGGTTTGCGTTGATCTCCAGGCCAACACAAAATTGTTTCGTCTCATCGACGCATAGGGTAGCGGCTACACTTCCCAGAGTTTCGGCTAATGTAACGGAAGCACCGCCGTGAAGAAGTCCCAGCGGTTGATGGGTTCTGTGGTCAACAGGCATTTTGGCCTCAAGGAAATCGTCTCCAATTGCTGTGAATTCAATCCCAATGTGCGATGCTATGGTATTGACGGACCACTCGTTTAATGATTGAACTGTCCTTTGCGTTTTAAAAATTCCCATTAAACCTTACGATATCCCCCTGACTGAATAGTATTTTCCTATTTTTGCGCCCAAAATAACTGAAAATTGACCAGCAAAAAAATATACATAATACGGCACGGCCAGACGGATTTTAATTTGCAGAATATCGTGCAGGGCAGCGGGGTAGACAGTAGTCTGAACAATCAAGGAAGGCTTCAGGCTGAAGCCTTTTTTAATGCCTATCGAAATGTGCCGTTTGATAAGGTCTATACATCTGCTCTGAAGAGGACGGCGGAAACAGTTGCCTCATTTATAAAACTAGGTATTCCGATGGAATCACTTCGAGGTCTGAATGAGATCAGTTGGGGAACCAAGGAGGGATTTCCGATAACTCCCGAAGAGGATGAATATTATCATTACATGTTAAGCCAATGGCAAATAGGAAACACGTCATTACGAATTGAAGGAGGTGAGAGTCCGGAAGATGTCGTACGGCGTATGCAACCTGCCTTGGATCACATAATGGCCCACCCGGAAGAGAAAACCGTATTGGTATG
>Ga0111538_10013171_pt1 | contig 10911 bp, 8 predicted proteins | sample SoiMethybrSBSTD1_FD_79669 | JGI IMG/M metagenome (GOLD analysis project Ga0111538, IMG submission 79669) | Bulk soil microbial communities from a Populus tree surrounding site in Tennessee, USA - Soil MetaG P. TD hybrid SBSTD1 (version 2)... | ecosystem: Environmental > Terrestrial > Soil > Tree... | reverse complement strand
TCGATCTCAATCACTCGCGACGTTCTTCCTCCTCGCTTTCAGGTTCAGTGTGTGTCCCGGCGAACGTACTAGCTGGAAGGCAAGATAAAAGGCGGCTGCACGCCGCGCCGATCAACCGATTGTCTGCACATTGATTTTCGCGGCACGCGAAGCTGTATCCCGTGCGTCGTGAAACCGTCAACTGATCGATGCTGCAACCCATATCGCGTGCCGTCAGACATCCTCGTGCGCTATCAGACACCCTCCGACATATACATCGGCTGCGTCGAAACCTGCACCGATTCTCCTGCGAGTTTGTCGAGATAATCGGCCCACGCCTGCATCATTTTGCGTCGCTCCGCGAGATGTTCGGCGTGGTTGTATGCCGCTCGAACGGAGTCACGTTCCGCATGCGCGAGCTGTCGTTCGATCGCATCCGAATTCCATCCTTGCTCGTTCAAAAGCGTGCTCGCCATGCTGCGAAATCCGTGCGCGGTCATCTCGCCTTTGACGTATCCCATGCGACGCAAGGCGCTGTTCACCGCGTTCTCGCTCATCGGTCGCTTGCGATTCACCAAGCCAGGAAAGACGTGCTGAAGCCGCCCGGTTTTCGCGTGCAGCTCGCGGAAGATTTCCATCGCCTGACGTGACAGCGGAACGATGTGCCGCGTCTTCATCTTCATGCGCTCGGCGGGTATGCGCCACTCACAGTTCTCGAAGTCGATCTCCGACCATTCGGCCTTGCGCAGCTCGCCCTGGCGAACGAACAAGAGCGCTGACAATCGCAGCGCACATCGCGTCAAGAAGTAGCCTTGATATCCATCAATCGCGCGCATCAGAGCGCCGACTGCTTTTGGCTCGACGAGCGCCGCGTGATGCGTCTCTTTCACCGGCGGCAGTGCGCCGCGAAGGTCCGCCGTGATGTCACGATCCGCGCGTCCAGTCGCAACGGCATGGCGCATGATCTTGCTCACGTACTGCAGCATCCGATGCGCAGTTTCGAGCGCTCCGCGTTTCTGGATTCGACGTAGAACCGCCAGCACATTGAGCGGCTTGAGATTGTTGATCGGCTGCGACCCGATCCACGGGAACGCATCAGCCTCCAAGCGACGCATGACGGTCGCCTGGTACTCCGAATTCCACGCCCCCGAGTACATCTGATGCCACTCGCGGGCGAGCGCCTCGAACGTGTTCCCGCTGTTGTAGACGAGCGCCAACTTGGTGAGCTGCCGGATCTCGCCCGGGTCGGTGCCCGCGGCGACCTGCTTGCGCAATTCCTCGCGCTTCTCGCGTGCCTCCTTGAGCGACACTTCCGGATACGGGCCGAGCGACATCCGCCGCTCCCGCCTGGCAAAGAAGTACCTGAATCGCCACCGGCGCCCGCCGGTCGGGGAGATCTCCAGGTACAGGCCTCGTCCGTCATACAACCGGACGGGCTTGCTCCCTGGCTTGGTGTGCTCGACCTGAAGCACCGTGAGCATCGTGATAACTCTCCGTGTGAAAACGTCGCGCTATCACGAAACTATTCCCGTGCGATCCCGAATCTCAACAGACTCCAGCGGACGTGAGCGTACTTACGCCACTTTCAGAAGACTTGTTTTCCGCGGACTTTTTGAACGTCCCTGGACGTCTGTGGCAGACATCAGACGCTAAAAACGGTGGAAGTGGCTCCCCGGGCCGGACTCAAAAGCAGCGAGTAAGCCGTTGAACGTAGTAGCTGCGCTGTCGGTGCAGAAGGCTGTTGCCCCCATAGGTGCCCCCAGAGCACTGAACAGCTGTCGCCCGCGCTGATACAAAAAACCGGTTCACGTACACCTCCTCGGTGTCGACCGTAGAGCTTGATGCGAATCACTTCCACGGTTAAGGGCAATGCAGCTCACGAAAGCACGTTTGAATTCTTGATGGCTACCAAAGGCGCCAAATTCATTGTCGGTCGTGATCTCGATCGATACTTCAAGAAGGAATATACGAAAAGGCGATCGAGCTTCAAACGCTCAAATCGGACCCCCGATCCAGAGAGTACCGTCCGCACTCTGCGCTGACTTGAGGATTCCCTGAGGCGCGCCGTCCCGCGCGGTCCACGTTGCGTGGTCCATTTGAGCCAGTGTCTGTTCCTGGGACGAGCCAGAATGAGCCGGCGAGAACAGGAGCGCGCCAGTTACTGCGGCCGCAGCAAGCGACAGAGCAATCTTGTTCACGATGCACCGCAGACTGGTTGCAACCAAAACGGGGCCTCTGGTGTCCTCGATTAGATCAAGCGTAGATTGAGCAACTGCGGTTTGAATAGCTCGAACGAGGGGTGCGATAGCCAGCCTATCGGGTAAGCGGCGCAGGCACAGCGTCAATATGTCGGACGAACAGGCACAACCCATCCGCATCCTCGCCGTTGATGATCACCCTCTGCTGCGCGACGGGCTGTCCAACATGATCGGCAGCCAGCCGGACATGGTTCTGGTCGCGGAAGCGGATTCGGGGAAGCTCGCAATCAGCCTGTTCAGGGAGCATCGACCCGACATCACATTGATGGATCTGCGCCTGCCCGACATGAACGGGATCGAAGCAATCAAGGCCATCTGCTCGGAGTTTGCGAATGCTCGGATCATTGTCCTGACGACGTACCTCGGCGATGTGCAGGTGTTGCGTGCTCTGAAAGCCGGGGCCATGGGTTACTTGATGAAAGCGACATTGCGCCGTGACCTGCTGGATACTATCCGTGCCGTTCACGGCGGACAGCGCAGAGTGCCACCCGAGGTCGCTTCGGAGTTGGCCCAGCATGCGATGGACGACGCGCTGACCGAAAGAGAGATCGAAGTCCTGAGGCAAATCGCAGACGGTTGCTCCAACAAGGTCGTGGCGGAGAGACTCGACATCAGCGAGGACACGGTGAAGGGACACGTGCGCAGCATTCTGTCGAAACTCAATGCAAGCGATCGCACGCACGCAGTGACGATCGCGCTGCGCCGCGGCTTCCTCGAACTCTAGGCGGGCGCGCTTCCAAGCCCCTCAGATCTCATGGTCTTCTTGTCAATTTTCAGTTCCCGACGTTTGCGCGGACGATGCCCGTTCAATACGCAGCGTGCACAGGTAGAACATGAGCCGAGAGTGATTCATGTACGCTCGATAAGAGGGCACCGATGCGACGATCTCAGCCCCGCGAGCAGGAGCACTATGAACCCGCAGCTGGCCGCCGATCCTGCGGGCCCGCTCGGTCATGCCGCGCAATCCCCAGTGACCTTGCTTCTCGGCGCTGTTCGTGTCGAAGCCGCGACCGTCGTCCTCGCAGCGCATGCTGAAATACCGCGTTCCATAATTGAGCTCGATGCTGATGCGCGATGGACCGGCATGACGGAACGCGTTCGTCAGGGCCTCACGCGCGATCCAGAAGATTTCGTCCGCGACATGCGGATGCAGCGTGACATCGCTCCCGGTGCGTTTCACGCTGAATTCCACTTCACTGCTGGACCGCAAGTCCTTGCCGGCGTTCTCGACCGACGCAACCAGCTCGCTATCGGTCAGCTGCTCGGAGCGCAGGCTGCTGACGCGATTGCGTCCTTCGACGATGATGCGATCCGCTGTCGACAGCGTTCTCTCCAGCATAGCCTTCGACGCGTCGTCGGGCGCGATCTTCTGAGCAGCGACGTGGAAGTTCAGGAGGAGCCCCTGGATGCCCTGTAGCAATGTGTCGTGCAGCTCGCGCGCGATCCGAATGCGCTCGTCGGCGCGCTCTTCGGCGCGTGCTCTGATGGCGCGCGTGAGAGCACGAACGCGCAGCGTGAAGGCTGCAAAGATCAGCGCCAGCGCGGCGATGATGATCGATAAGCGAAACCACGCAGTTTGATAGAAGCTTGGCAACACCACGAATGGCTCGGAGGAGACCGGGGCCGTCCACACATCATTCCCGCTGGAAGCCATTACTTGAAATGTATAGGTGCCCGGTCCCAAGCGGGTGTAGAACGCCTCAGTGCGGTGGCCGGCCTCCTGCCAGGCGTCCTCGAAACCCGTGAGACGATACCTGTACGTCACCCGGTTCGGATCCGTCAGGTGAACTCCGAAGTACCGCATTTCCACTGTTTGCGGACGAGGTGCGATCGTCTTGTCAGCGCCGAGCGGAATTCGATCCGCCTCGATCGACCGGATCGAGACAATCGGCGGATGGATGTCCGAGGTGCGATGCGCGGGATCGACGTGGAATACGCCGTTGCTTCGAGTGACGAACCACAGCCGACCATCGGCATCCCTCGCGGCAGTGGCGCCGGAATACCTGAGCTTGAATCCGGCAAAATCGCCTTCAGTGACCAGTTCGGCCTTGATGCGATGGTCCGGTGCGCCGAGCGCCGCTTGCAGCTCATTGGCTGGCACGCGAACGATGCCGCGCGAAGCGTTGAGCCACAGATCGCCGTCGCGTGCTTCGACGACCCCGCTGAGTCCGCTCGTGAGGCCGCGGTCCTCGAAAGCGAGCAACTCGAAGCGCGGACCGCGTTGAACGGCGAGCCCGCCTGCGCCCGCCGCAAAGAAGCCGCGCTGGGTCTCGAGCAACGCAATGGCCAGGCCCATTCCCGGCGCGCTGAATATCTCGCCACCGCTCGACGTGGGCAGCGCGACTTCGTCCCGCAGGCCTACCCACAGACGCTCCTGCCGGTCGAGGTACAGGACCCTCACGGACTTGCTGGCGATCACTGGACTCGCGAATTTCGACCACCGACCTTGCTTGTATTGCCAGATCCCTGCGTCCCCCGGCCGGCCAATGATGCCGACGCTTGCAAAGAGCGTCTGGTCGGAGTTCACGACAACGCCGACGACTGAGTAAGCCGGCAGACCTGGAATTTGCGGCACAGCCGTCATCTGGTCGCCGCGCACGGTCCATGCGCCGTGGGCACGCACCACCCATGTCTGGCCATCTCTACCGCAGAAGAGGTTGCTGACCCCGCCGTCTCCCAGTGGGAATTCCCTGGTTTTTCCGCTGCTGATTCGATACAGGCTCGCTGCGTTCGATCGCGCGCAACCCACCGAGACTTCGCCTTGCTCGTTGGCGCAGACTGACCAAAACCCTGTCTTCTCCCCGGTGTCGAAGGGGATGAACGATCCCCTGCTGAACCGATCCAGCCCTGTCGTGCTTCCGACCCACAGGTTTCCGTCCCGATCACGTAGCAGGGCGCTTGTCTGGTCCGACGTCAGTCCTTGCCGTCGCGTAAACGCTTCCCCATGCAGATCCTTGCCGGACTGCTTCGCCCCGGTCAACTCGTCCCTGGAAAGCAGGCGCACTCCGTCGACGCTTGAAGTCAACATGAGGGAGCCATCCGGACGGTACAGGATATCCGTCGCAACCGTGTCGATAATCAACTTCCTGATGAGCCTGCCGTGGCGATCGACGTGCTGCAGTTGGGCCTCGGCCGCAGCGCCATCAAAGGTGTGGATCCAGAACGTCCCGTCAGGCGCCTCGCTGAAACCGAACATCCAATCCGCAGCGACGTTCGTTTCGGTGTAGCGGGACTCGCGGATGTCGCGCCGGTGCAAGCGGCCGCGTTGCGAAACCCAAAGGATATCGGCGGAATCGAGGAAGGCGAAAATCCTCGCGGGGTTCTCGAGAGGCATGGGCTCCAGGTGCCACTTGCGATCCATGCCGAATCGCACAATGCTGTTTTGCGTCGATGCACCCCAGATGCTGCCGTCACTCGCTTCGCGCAGGTCGAAGACCCACCGCAGTCGATGATCGCCGATCATCAGGTACAACGTGACGTGCCCCTGCGCTATGTGCGCCACGCCGGCGTCTTCGAATCCCACCCACAGCGACCCGTCGCGGGCTACGCATAGGCTGGTGACCACGTCGAGGGGAAGCTCCGGCTCGCCAGCAGGCGACTGGAAAGGCGTGAACGTGCGACCGTCGAAGTTGAATAGCCCGCTGTCGCTGCCGATCCAGAGCGTGCCGTCTGCAGCCTGCGCGAGCACCTTGATGCCCTGCGGGGCACCATCGCGCGCCGTCCAGGTCTTGTGATCCATCTCGGCGAGGAGCTGTTCGCGACCTGACTGCGCATGCGCTGCGCCGGCCAGGAGCAGCAGCCCAATGACATGCCAACACTTGAGGTGCTCGCGGGGCATGGGAGTTAGCTTAGTGCGCCTGCGCTTCCCGCGCATAGCTCGAAAGGGGGGTGCGGAGCGACAATCAAGCCTGAAATGATGACATCCGCATGACGTCACCCATCCGCGTTCTCACTGTGGACGACCATCCCGTACTACGCGACGGACTGGCGAACATGATTGGCAGCGAGCCGGACATGGTGCTGATCGGGGAAGCCGGGTCCGGCAAGCAGGCGCTAGCGCTATTCGAACAGCACCGACCCGACGTCACGTTGATGGATCTACGGATGGGCGACATGAACGGCATTGACGTGATCAGGGAGATTCGGTCCAAGCACCCCGACGCGCGCATCATCGTGCTCACGACTTATCCCGGGGACGTGCAGGCATTGCGCGCGCTCAAAGCGGGCGCGATGGGTTACCTGATGAAGGCGACGTTGCGCCGCGATCTGCTGGATACCATCCGCGCGGTGCACGCAGGACATCGGAAACTGCCTGCCGACGTCGCCTCCGATCTCGCGGAACATGCTATGGACGATGCCTTGACTGAGCGGGAGATCGAGGTGCTCCGGCAGATCGCCGACGGCTGCTCGAACAAGGTCGTTGCCGAGCGACTCGACATCAGCGAGGACACGGTCAAGGGACACGTGCGCAGTATTCTGTCCAAGCTCAATGCGAGCGATCGAACGCACGCGGTGACCATCGCACTGCGACGCGGTTTCTTCGAGCTCTAGCCGGCTGGCTCCAACACCCCACTAATTGACTGCTTCTCGTGCACTCGAACGTGCGATGCGCGCGGGCATCGATCACGGCTACGTTCATCCTCGCGGACTGGCACCGCGGAGGGCTGAACATGACGAGCTACGTCCCTCTCGTAACCGTCGTGGATAGCGACGTTCCGACACGCGCAGCACTGGTATCGCTGATTCGCTCTGCGGGTTGGACGGCCCGAGCCTTTGCTTCCGCGCGGGAATTCCTCTCCTGTCCTCGCCTGCTGATTCCAGGCTGCCTGGTGCTGGAGGTCGCATTGCCGGATCTCGACGGCCTGGAGGTGCAGCATCGCATCGCAGATCGCGCCGAAATGCCAATCATTTTCATGACAGGTCAACTCGATGTGCCGACGACTGTACGAGCCATGAAAGCCGGCGCATTCGAGTTCATGACGAAGCCGTTCCGCGACACCGCGATGCTGAGCGCTATCGGTTCTGGCATCGAGCACAGCCGCATCGTATTGAGCCGCGAGAACGAGCTGCAGTCGCTGCACGAGCGCTATGAATCCCTCAGCTGCCGCGAGCGCGAGGTGATGGCCCTAGTCGTGCGAGGCCTGATGAACAAAGTCATCGCCGCGCAGCTCGGCATCTCCGAGGTCACGGTGAAAGCCCACCGCGGCAGGATGATGCTGAAGATGCGCACTCGATCTCTAGCGGAACTGGTCACCGCTGCTACACGGATCAAGACCAACGTGCAATCGCCGTGGCTCCAAAGTCCGCATACGGTTCTCCCTCATGAACAGGAGTACTGACCATGCACGCAGCACACGCGATTCGCTCCTTGGCGCCGACGAGGAGCCGCCACTTGCCGCTCATCTCGTCACGCCGCGCGGGCTCTATAGCCACCATGGCATCTACATCGGCGCGGGCCGAGTCATTCATTACGCCGGCCTTGCTCACGGATGGCGCCGCGGACCGGTGGAGGAAGTATCTCTCGAGTGTTTCGCGCGCGGCCGCGACATCCGGGTGCGACACGATTCCTCTCGTTTCGAGTGCAGCGCGGTCGTGGCGCGGGCGCGCTCTCGGCTGGGCGAGCGCAGCTACCGCCTTCTGACGAACAACTGTGAGCACTTCTGCGTGTGGGCTTTGCGCGACGAAAGCCGCAGCGCGCAGATCGAACGGTTATACGAAGGTATTGAGCAACACGTCCAATCGCTTCGGCGTCTGCGTCTTGGTGTGATCACACACGCACTTCGTGCATCCACTCACCAACGCAGGAGTTTCGTCATGAATCCTTTCGAAAGACTCGGCGGCCTCGTCAGGGCTACGTTGTCCGCAACCGCGAGCGCACTGGGCGTCGCACTGATCACATCACCGTGCTACGCCGTCGCCGGCGACGTTACTGGCGGTGAATCGCTCGCGGCCACCAGCTCCACGCCCGCGCGACAGCGTGCAACAGCGACCAACGCGGCGATCCGCCCGTTCAGCTACCACGCACCCCAATCCGAACTTGACGAGCTGCGGCGGCGCATTCTTGCTGCGCGTCTGCCTGAGAAGGAGCCGGTCACTGATCATTCGCAGGGCGTACCGCTCGCGACCGTACAGAAGCTCGCGAAGTACTGGGCCAATGAATACGACTGGCGCAAGATCGAAGCGAAGCTGAACTCCTACCCGCAGTTCATCACTGAGATCGACGGGCTGGACATCCACTTCGTCCACGTCAAGTCGAAGCATCCGAACGCGCTGCCGGTTATCGTCACGCACGGGTGGCCGGGCTCGATCATCGAGCAGCTGAAGATCGTCGATCCCCTCGTCAATCCCACTGCTTACGGCGGAACTGCAGCGGACGCGTTCGATGTTGTGATCCCGTCGATGCCGGGCTACGGCTTCTCCGGCAAGCCCACAGCCACCGGGTGGGGACCCGAGCGAATCGCACGCGCCTATGACGTGCTGATGAAGCGACTCGGTTACCAGCGCTACGTGGCACAGGGCGGCGACTGGGGCGCGGTCATCGTCGATCTAATGGCGACGCAGAAGCCTGCCGGACTGATCGGCATTCACACAAACATGCCGGGCGTCGTTCCGCCCGACATCGACGCGGCGGCGTTCGCGGGGAAACCGGCGCCGGATGGGCTTTCGGCCGAAGAGAAGCGCGCGTATGAGGACCTGGCGTTCACGTACCAGAACGTCTACTACGCGTTCTACATGGGGTCCCGGCCGCAGTCGCTGACCGCGTTGGCGGATTCTCCCGTTGGCCTCGCGACCTTCATGATCGATCACGACCCGCGCAGTCTGAAGCTCATCGCGCGCGCCTTCGACGGTGAGCCCAACGGCCTCACGCGCGACGACGTGCTCGACAACGTCACGCTGTTCTGGCTGACGAACACAGGCGTGTCCGCCGCACGCCTGTATCGCGAGAACAAGTTCAGCTACTTCTCCGTGAAGAACGTCACGCTGCCCGTTGCGGCGAGCGTTTTTCCGGATGAGATCGTGTCGGTGCCGCGCAGCTGGGCGGAGCGCGCGTATCCGAAGCTGATCCACTTCAACAAACTCGACAAGGGCGGGCACTTCGCCGCTTGGGAACAGCCGGAGCTGTTCGTGAAAGAGCTGCGCGCGGGATTCAAGTCGCTGCGCTAGCTCGAAATCGGGCGGATGGCGCGACTGACGCGTCGTCCGCTCTTCGCAGAACGCAGGAGATTCGCCGTGAGCACCGTCCGTCCGTTCATCTATCGCGCATCCGACGCCGAACTCGACGATCTGCGTCGGCGTGCTCTCGCTACACGCCTACCCGAGAAGGAGACCACGAACGATCTGTCGCAGGGCGTGCCACTCGCGACTATGCAGAAGCTCACGCGCTACTGGGCGACGGAGTACGACTGGCGCAAGGTCGAAGCGAAGCTGAACTCGTTCCCGCAGTTCGTGACGGAGATCGATGGGCTCGATATTCACTTCATTCACGTCAGATCGCGGCATCCGAATGCACTGCCGCTGCTCATCACGCACGGCTGGCCGGGCACGATCCTTCACAACCTGAAAATCATCGATCCGCTGACGAATCCGACGGCTTACGGCGGCGACGCGTCGAATGCGTTCGACCTGGTGATTCCGTCGATGCCCGGCTACGGATTCTCAGGCAAGCCTACCGCGACTGGCTGGGATCCAGCGCGCATCGCCCGTGCATGGGACGTCCTGATGAAACGTATCGGCTACACGCGCTACGTGGCGCAAGGCGGTGATTGGGGCGCGATCATCACGGATCTGCTCGCCGCGCAGGCACCTGCAGGATTGCTGGGCATGCACACCAACATGCCGGGCGTCGTGCCGCCCGAGATCGACGCGGCTGCATGGTTGAACGCGCCGACGCCCGCTGGTCTGTCCGCTGACGAGGGCCTGGGTTACGAGATGCTCGCGGCTACATATAAGGATGTGTACTACGCGTTCTTGATGGCATCGCGCCCGCAGACGTTGACCGGATTGTCGGATTCGCCCGTGGGTCTCGCGAGCTTCATCATCGATTTCGACCGGCGCCTTCGGCAGCTCATGGTGCGAACTTTCGATGGTGAGCGCACGGGCCTCACGCGGGATGACGTGCTCGACAACATTACGTTGTACTGGCTGACGAACACCGCCGTGTCCGCCGCCCGCCTCTATCGCGAAAACAAGTTCAACTACTTTGCACCGAAGGGAGTCACGATCCCGGTAGCCGTTAGCGTTTTCCCGGATGAGTTGTATGTGCCGCCGCGCAGTTGGGCGGAAAAGGCATACCCGCAGCTCATTCACTTCAGCAAGCTGGACAAAGGCGGGCACTTCCCTGCATGGGAGCAGCCAGAGCTCTTCACGCAAGAGCTTCGCGCCGCATTCAAACCACTGCGCGCATCAATGGCGGAGGCATCATGAAGTCCGCGAAACATGCGGCGCTTCTTGCGCTGATGCTCCCCATGACTCGCGCGAGCGCGCAGGACGATGCTTGGCAGCCATGGATACCGGAGCGCGAGATCAGCAGCGTGCGCGTGCACATCGACAATGACTTGTTTGCCGTCCGGGATCTGGATCGTGACTACACCGGCGGCCTGGCGATCACCCTATCCGGCACGGCCGCACGCGATGGGCGGCTCTCGCTCGATCCGCTGCTGACGCGCATCGACGG
>Ga0111538_10013170_pt1 | contig 10912 bp, 6 predicted proteins | sample SoiMethybrSBSTD1_FD_79669 | JGI IMG/M metagenome (GOLD analysis project Ga0111538, IMG submission 79669) | Bulk soil microbial communities from a Populus tree surrounding site in Tennessee, USA - Soil MetaG P. TD hybrid SBSTD1 (version 2)... | ecosystem: Environmental > Terrestrial > Soil > Tree... | reverse complement strand
GTGAGGCGCCCCACGGAATAGAGAATCTTGGGGTGGCTGTCCGCGGGGAACGTGTAGACCACGCGCACGCCGGGGTCCACGGCCGCATCGGTCGCGTAGACGATGCCTGCCTGGCAGCCTCCCTGGGAGACTTTCGTTAGGACGTCGCGAACGTTGGCGCCGTAGATCGTCCTCTCGGGGACGGGCACTCCCAGCTTCTCCAGCGCGGCCTTCGCGTACTTTCCCGCCGGGACCTGTTCGTTCCCGAGAGAGAGGCTTTCGAGCTGCTTGAGATCGACGGAGCCGCTGTCTTTCCCCGCGACGAGGACCAGTCGATTCGATAGCCAGTCGTACCGGTCGAGTGTCTTGACCTGGTCGAGCCACTCGGGCGCCGCCGTGATGAACACGTCCGCCGGCGCGCCCTCTTTGATCTGGCGGGCGAGGGTCGAGGACGCATCGAACTGGAGGCGGGTGGGTTGCCCACTCTGCTGCGTCCACGCCTCGGCGATCTCACCGACGGCCTCTTTCAGGCTTGATGCCGCAAAGATCGTGACGGGAGTGGAAGCATTCGTGGCTGGGGACGGCGGGTCCGAGGCGGGCTGGCAGCCGTAGAGAAGCAACGACGACAATATGATTGATTTTTTCATGTTAAACTTTTTTCAATATGAATCTCAGTAGTGTACTCGTTTTACGAACCTGCTGGAAAGACTCCGTAGGCGCGAAGGAATCTCGAAAACGTGCCGCAGCAGGCCGGCTATGTGGCGCTCACGTGCTTCCCTCGGCTTCCTCGCGCGGGTCCAGATCGACGACCTCCTCGCGGGACGCGAGGCCTTCCGCGATGCCGACCCGATCGAACAGCGCGGACATAGTAGGACCCATCCCGCGGGCTATGACCCTCAATCGTTCCCGCCCGTCGATGCCGCCCCGGATGATGCCGCCCGGGATGATGTAGTGCCGCAGGTCCGCCAAGAATGCGATTCCGTGAAACTCGACCACTTTGTACGCCCGGCGGCGTCCTCGGCCATTGGTCGGCCGAGCGCCTCGCGAGCATGCCGCGGGCTCCGCGCGTATAATTCCCGCCATGCTGCGCATCGCGCGGATCATCCCGGCTCTGCTCCCGCTCCTCGCCCCACCGGCAGCGGTTTTGGGTGAGCAAAAAATCGATTTTGCTCGCGACGTCCGGCCGATCCTTGATCGAGCGTGCGTGAAATGCCACGGCGCCGACAAACAGCAGGCCGGCCTCCGCTTCGACCGGCGCGACGGCGCCTTGTCGCCCGCCAGCTCGGGCCGGAAAGCAATCGCCCCGGGCCATGAAGCCGAGAGCGAGCTGCTCCGGCGAGTCGATGCGACCGATCCGTCCGAGCGGATGCCGCTCCGGGCGGATCCGCTTCCCGACGGGGAGCGGCGCATCCTGCGGGACTGGATCCGCGGAGGAGCCGAATGGCCGGAGGTCGCCGGCGCCGGCCCCGCGGGCCGCCGCGAGATGGTCGTCACCGATGATGACCGCCGGCACTGGTCCTATTTGCCGCTCCGCGCCGTCGTGCCCCCCGGCGTCGCCAATGGGAGCTGGTGCAGGACGCCCGTCGATCGATTCGTGCTCTCGGCGCTCGAAGCCAAAGGGATCCAGCCGAACCCGCCAGCCGATCGCCGGACGCTCATCCGCAGAGTGTATTTCGACCTGATCGGGCTGCCGCCCTCGCCGGAGGAGGTCGAGGCTTTCATCGCCGACTCGCGCCCTGCGGCGTACGAGGCGCTCATCGATCGGCTACTCGAAAGCTACCACTACGGAGAGCGCTGGGGCCGACACTGGCTGGACGTGGCCCGCTACGCCGACAGCGGCGGGATGGAGAGCGACGCCGACCGCCCCACCGCGTACCACTTCCGCGATTTCGTGATTCGCGCGCTGAATGACGACATCTCGTTCCAGACTTTCGTGCGGTGGCAGCTCGCGGGCGACGAGTACGCGCCGGATGATCCATTGGCGCTGGCGGCGACCGGTTTCTTGACGGGCGCTCCGAATGAGATGCTGACGGATCAGCACCTCGAGGAGGAGAGGCTCCGGCTGAGATTCAACGAGCTCGATGACATGGCCGTCACTTGCGTCTCGGCCATGCTCGGCCTGACGCTCGGCTGCGCCCGCTGCCACGACCACAAGTTCGATGCGATTCCGACGCGCGACTACTACCGCATCCAGTGCGCCTTCACGACGACGTCCCGCGCAGAGGTGCCTCTCGCGTCCCGAGCGGAGCAGGTCCGGCGCGGCGAGGAAGAGGCCCGCTTCAAAGAGCGGCTTCAAGCCGCGCAGTCGGCGTTGACGACCTGGCTCGAAGAGCAGGAAAAGCCGCACACGGCGGCGTTGCGCAGGGAAAAAATCGATGCTCTGCCGATCCCGGCGGAGGAGAAGCAGATGCTGCGGGAGCAGCCGGACTCGGAGGCGGCCAAGAAGCTGTCCGCGAAGCACGAGAAAGCTCTCGCGATCTCGGCCGATGACTACCGGCGCGTTTTCGACGCGGCGGCGCGGCAGACCTGGGAGAGCCTCGAGCAGGCCGTGAAACTTGTTCAACGCGATGAGCCCGCGCCGATGCCCACGGCTCTGGCGATCGCGGATACGCGTGCCGAGCCGCAACCCACCTGGCTCCTCGAGCGCGGGGATTTCTATGCGAAGAAAGAGCGCCTGGACCTGGGCTTCCTGACGGTGCTCACCACGGGGAAAACCCCCGCGGATTATTTCGCCGAGGCCCGCCGCGAAGGTCCGCCGGACCGGAGCACGCTCCAGCGCCGGGCCCTCGCGGACTGGATCACGGACCCCGTCCACGGCGCCGGCGCTCTTCTGGCCAGGGTGATGGTGAACCGCATCTGGCAGCATCACTTCGGCGAAGGGCTCGTGCGCACCGTGAGCGACTTCGGCGTGCGCAGTGAAAATCCGACGCACCCCGAGCTTCTCGATTGGCTGGCGGAGGATTTCGTGGCAGGCGGTTGGCGGATGAAACGCGTGCATCGCTGCATTCTGACTAGCGCCGCCTACCTCGAGAGCGCCGCCTTCGACCCATCCCGCGCTCAGCTCGACCCCGAGAACCATTGGCTTTGGAGGAGGCGGCCGCAGCGCCTCGAAGCGGAGGTCCTGCGCGACGCTGTCTTCGACGTGAGCGGCGTGCTCAACCTGGAGCCCTACGGACCCGCATTCAAGCCGCCCATCCCGACCGAAGCCATCGTCGCGCGCAACACGAAGGATCCGTATCCGCAGGATGCGCGCGACACGCCCGCCACGCGCCGCCGCACGGTCTACATGTTTCACAAGCGCGTCGTGCAGCACCCGTTGATGCAGGTTTTCGACGGTCCGGACGCGGCCGTCAGCTGCGGCAGGCGGAGCTGCACCACCGTGGCGCCGCAAGCGCTGGCGCTGCTCAACGATTCGCTGCTGCGCAATCGGGGAGTGGATTTCGCGCGGCGGCTCGCGACGTTGGCGGAGGAGTCGCCGGAGCGGACGGTGGACTGGGCCTTCCGTCTGGCGCTGTCGCGGAGCCCCACGGACTCCGAGCGCGCCGCGTCGCTCGAGTTCCTCGAGAACCAGACGCGCCGCAGGGCCGAGCGCGAGCCTTCGCTCCCGCCCCGAGAAGCGCGGCTGCAAGCCGTGGCCGATTTTTGCCAGACGCTATTCAGCACGAACGAGTTCGTCTACATCGACTAGGAGTCAGAGCCCGTGGCCGTTGAATTCACTGGATCTTGCGGCCGATACCTGCGACCGGCGAGCCGGCGGCAATTTCTCGCGCGCGCGGGCGCGGGCCTCGGCTGGCTCGCTTTCGGCGACCTGCTCCTGAGCCGTGGATTGGCGGCTGAAGAGGCCCCGCTGCCGTCGGGCGACCTCACGCCGCGACCGCCCCACTTCGCTCCGAAAGCGAAGTCGGTGATCTGGCTCTTCATGGAGGGTGCGCCCAGCGTTGTCGACCTCTTCGATCCGAAGCCGGAGCTCGACAAGAACGACGGCAAGCGGATCGAGATCAACACGTTCAACGGCAATCCCGGCCCGCTGATGAAATCGCCTTTCAAATTTGAGCGGTACGGGCAGTGCGGCGCGTGGGTCTGCGAGAAGTATCGCAACGTAGCGCGCCACATGGACGAGATCGCGCTCGTGAAGTCGTGCTTCACCGAGTCCAACGATCACGTGCCGGCGCTCTACCAGATGAACAGCGGCGTCCCGAGGGCGGGGCTGCCGACGGCCGGCGCCTGGGTGACGTACGGCCTGGGGAGCGAGAATCGCAACCTGCCCGGCTTCGTCGTGCTCGGGAACAACCAGGGCATCAAGGGAGGGCCGCTCAACTGGACGGCGGGCTTCCTGCCCACGGGCTACCAGGGCACGCTCTTTCGCTCCGAGGGGAGCCCCATCCTCAATCTGGAGCGGCCGAAAGGCGTGGCTCGAGAGGATCAGCGAGCGCAGCTCGATTTGCTCGCGAAGCTCAACCAGGCGCACTTGGATTCGCACGCCGGCGAGCCGGACCTGAGCGCGCGCATCGCGAGCTTCGAGCTGGCGTACCGCATGCAAATGGAGGCTTCCGACCTGGCCAATTTCTCGCAGGAATCACCCGCGACGCTCGAGTTCTACGGCCTGAATGACAAGACCACGCGCTCTTTCGGAGGAAAGTGCCTCCTGGCGCGACGGTTGATCGAGCGCGGTGTGCGGTTCGTGCAGGTCTACAGCGACGGGGAGTGGGACGCGCACAGCGATTTGCGGGGGAACCACAGCGGCCACTGCGCCGCGACGGATCAGCCGATCCACGCGCTCCTGACGGATCTCAAGTGCCGCGGCCTGCTCGACTCGACTCTCGTGATCTGGGGCGGGGAGTTCGGCCGCATGCCCGTGTCGCAGGGAGCTGGTGGCCGGGACCACAACCCCAAAGGTTTCCTCCTCTGGATGGCGGGCGCCGGGATTCGAGGCGGCGTGAGCTACGGCGAGACCGACGAGATTGGCTACAAGGCGGCGGTCGATACGGTGACCGTGCACGACGTGCACGCCACCCTGCTCCACCTGCTCGGGATTGACCACAAGCGGCTCACGTACTTCCACAACGGGCGCAGCTACCGCCTGACCGACGTGGCCGGCAACGTCCTGACCAAGATTCTCGCGTGATCTAGGCTCCGGTGGCGCCGTGCAGCTTCAGGAGCGCTGCGATCTCCGCATGCCCGCGCCGCGTCGCCCACGCCCGAGGCGTGGCCCAGGAAGGATCGTCCGGCAAGTTCGTTTTGGCTCCGCGCTGGAGCAGGAGCTCGACCATCGACTTCTGGCCGAACTTCGCAGCCCAACCCAGCGGCGTGGAGCAGATGTCATCGTCCCGAGCGTGGAGGTCCGCGCCGCGGTCGATGAAATAGGCGGCATCGTCGAGATTACCGCGCCGCGCGAGCTCGTGGAGCACGGTGACGCCGAGCCAGGTTGGACGGCTGGCGTCCATGCCGTGAGCGAAGAGAAGCTCAGTGAGCTCGCGGCTTTTGACGACGCAGACCCGCCGCGCGAGGTCGGGCTGATAGCGCAGCATGAGGCGCGCGAAAGCCATGCTCGGGACGCTTTCGAACGCCTCGGGGTCATCTGCCAGTGCTGGGTTCGCGGCGAAGACGGCAGCGGCCGTTTCGAGATCATCGTGGTGCGCGAGGAGGTTGACGCTGCGCGCCGCGCCGTACGAGCAGAGCAATTCCAGCATCTTCGAGTCTTTGTTGGAGATGACCCGGCTCAGCGCGTCGGCGGAGCTCTCCACTTCGGGATTGGGGTGGGCGCCTCGCTCGAGAAGGAGCTGGGCGATCTCGTAATGTCCGTTGGTAGCCGCGGCGTAGAGCGCGTGGCCGTGGGGCGCGATGTGCTCTTCGGGTAGATTCGGGTCCGCGCCGCGATCGAGGAGCAGGCGGACGATCTCGAAATGGCCCGCCGCGGCGGCGTTGCGGATCGGAGTGCCCGAGCACTCGTAGTAGGTGACGTAGTCCGAAGGGCGGTTGGCGAGCGTAGGGTCCTGATCCAATAGCTCATTCACACGGGCTGCGTCGCCGATGTGCGCGGCCGTGCAGATGTCGCAGTACGCGCCGCGCGCTCGGAGGTGGTCGATGACGGCTCGCGGAGACGTCGGATGGTCCTTGGGCACATCGCGCCAGCCGCGGTGGTGGTAGTCGCCGTTCGCCAGCTGGATCGGGCGGGCGCCGTCGGTGCGTTGAGCATTGATGTCCGCACCGCGCGCGAGGAGCTCATCGATGACGTCGATGTGCCGCGTCATGACGGCCCAGTGGATGGGCCGGTTCCCGCGCGCGTCGCCTGCATGGATCTGCTCCGGAGCAGCGTCCAGCGTGGCTTTCACTCGAGCTACGTCGTGAGCGCGAATCGCCGCCGCCAGCACCTCGCCGCGCGCCGAGGCCCCGTGAAGCTCCTCGAGCTTCGTCTCTAAGAGCCTCTGCATTTCGGCGTAGCCTCGATCCTGCGCGATCTCGAGGAGGCTGTCGTGCACGGCGAGACCAGTAGGATCGGGATCGCGCTCCAGCAGAAAAGCGGTGACGTCGAGCCGGTTCTCGCGCACGGCGAAGTAGATCGGCTTTCTGTAGTGATAGTGGCAGCGGGCGAGCGACGGATCCTTGGCAATGAGGTCCTTCACCGCGCCCAGGTCGCCTCGAATGCACGCGCAGAAAAGCTCCCACACGTCGGTGCCGACGCCGGGAGACCAGGTCAGCGGCTGGTTCTTCTTGAGCTCATCCGGTTGGAACATGGCAAGTGGCCGATGGTGAGGGAGGGGCTCGGCCCCCCCATTGCTTGACCCGCCTTCCTCCGTGCCGGACTATGGCGTCTGCGAACTGACCGTGAGCGGTTCGCTGGGTTGAACCTGTAGCCCGGCAGAAAGGATGCCAATGCGAATGCACATCGTGACCACGTCGATTGCCCTGGGCTGCCTCGTCGCTGCCGTCGATCTCGGCTACCACCTCGGCGGACAAAGAATCGTTTCCGTCGCGGAAGGCCAGGCTGGAGGCGACGAGATCCAGATGATGACGGCAGCGAACACGCAAAATGAGGTCTACCTGTTCGTCTACAACAAGAACACGAAACAGATCACGACGTACATGCAGCGCACCGGCACGGGCCTGGAGCTGAAAGGAATCCGGCTCATCACGTCGGACGTCAGCTCGGACATTGACGAGTATCCCAAGAATCAGAGCCCGACGGCGGTTCGCAACATGAAGAAGCTCCTACAGCAGCTGAGCAAGGACAAGGAAGAAAAAGAGAAGGAGAAATAGCTCCCGAGCGAGGAGAGCCGCCCTCACTCTGCGCACGGAGGATACGAATCGCAAGACAGCGAGTCCGAAGGCGGGTCGATGGCATCGCAGCTTCTGTACGGCTCGCGCGGAAAGCTCGAGTGCAGGAAGAGGAAGCCAAGCAGGAAGAGCGGATCGGAGATATCTACCTTCCCATCGCCGTTCAATTCTGCCGTCTTCAAGCAAAGCGGCTCGTGCCCGCCCTGAAATAGGAAGTTGAGCACATAGACCGCATCGCTCAGATCCTGCCTGCCATCTGCGTTCGTGTCGCCCAGCCGGAACGGGATGCGAGGCAACGAAAGGATAGGTACGGACACGGATCTCAAAACGGGGATGTACGACGCCCCTTCCGAAGTGACGGCGTTGCTCATGTGCGAGCCCTGGGCGAAGATGCCATCTTCGTAGTACAGCCGAAGCTCCCGCTCCACGTCACCGACTTCTGCGGTGACCGTCAAGCGTGCGATGGCCTGCGTCCCCTCGGGCTGAAGCCACTGCTCCTCGAACTGGTTCACGATGACGGTGGAGGCAGCGCCGAGCCTCTGAGGATCTTCAAAGAAAAATCCAAGATTCGCCTTTCGGAACCCTGGGTTGGGTTCGGCGCCTAGATCCACCAGCACGGGGTCGCGCCGGATGGGCGGCTGATTCGGATCCTGAATGTTCTTTTGGAAGTAGACCGTCGAGACCACCACTCCCGAGAGGGCGATCGCTTCGATTTTTCCGCCTTCGACACCCAAGCTGATCGACCAACCTTGCACGCCTTTCGCCCCCGCCGGATGCAGTGTCGAGAGCGTGGCATCGACCTCGAAGCTCAGATGCTCCCCGGGCCTACCGGAGGCCGTCGCCGGGAGACCCGCAAATCCCAGCACGTAGCTGGGCCCGGGCTGCACCTCTACCGGAATCGTGATCGAGTGGAGAGCAGGCTTCTTCGACGCGCCGCGCAAGGAAACGAGGTTCTCGATGGGGTACCCGCCGGGCCCGAGCAGGCCGTCCACAAAGTGGAGCGAGATGGGTCCGGAGTCATCGTGAACAACGCCTTTTGCCCAGGCCCAACCCACCAGCTGCGTCCCTTGGGGCGGCAGCACGACTTTCTCGGCGCCACCAAGGAATACTGCCGCGTAAGCGCCGGGTTTTGGCTCCGATGCCAACGCTTCAAGCGCCCCACTGACCACCGCCGGCAGATCGTGGAGGAAGACCGGGTGGTCTTCGATGAGCACAGGCGGAGTTGCTGGGTCGCCATCGTCGTCGTGGTAGTAGTCCGTCGCCACCTCGATGCCCTCCAGAGCGATAGCATCGAGCTCCGCTCCCTCAGCGCGCGCGGCGATGCTCCAGGCTCCGGGGCCCTCGTCGGTGCCGTTCTCCGTCGTCAGGAATACTCGCACGGGCATGTTGAACCTTTCCCCGGGCCGCAGCGCAAGCGCGCCGGGGTCATCGAAAGAGAAAGAAACATCGCCAGGAACGGGCGCCGATGAAGGCGCGTAGCTGCACGGAGGCAGATCGTCCGGGGTCGGATCCTGTCCCGGCACGACCGTCCCGGGGTCGGGCGGGCTTTCGGTTCCGCGGTAGAAGTAATTGAAAAGCCACAGCGCGTCGGCTTGCTCGAGCTTTCCGTTGTCATCGGCATCGCGGCCATCGCTGCACGGCGGCAGGGCTCCTGGCCCTTGGAGGGACTCCGAGATCGTCTGGACGTCTGCGATGTCGACCGCCCCGTCGACGTTGGCGTCGCCGCGGCGGAAGGCGTCGTCGGCCCGAAGCGCGGCGGCAACGCAAAGGAAAGGCAAGCCGATCGCCAGTGCCCGAGCTCGAAGCGTCCGCTGGGTTGCCACGGCAGCAGCTCCTGGAAGTTGCCGTTTCACTAGCGCCCTCCTTCCGTCGATGCTGCTCCGGCGCAGCGTTGACCGCCTGGAGAGTCTTGCTGAGTCGACCCAAAGGATGGCTCATGCCCTGCGCGGCCTCCCGAACTCTGCAGCCGCGCTCCGCCGAGCATCTGACCATGCCATAGCGGGTCGATCCATCGCATTTTCTAGCGGGACCGGCCGCGCCGCTGGGTTCGAGGGCTATTTCTCGAGAGAGGCCGTCTCGCGCTCCTGACCAAGGGGCAAGCGCGCGAGCTCCAGGTAGCTTGCCGGCGCGCCCTGCCTCACGAAATAGACAGCGTTCGGCTGGAGCTGGCCCAGCTTCTGCACCGTGCGGTTCCGGTCAGGCCACGTGATCTCCACGTCCTCGATGCGGCTGTCGTCGTCGGCAAGGCGGCCGAGGCCGACTCCGAGCTGCAGACTGGAGGCGCCGAAGCTGCCGCCGCTGCCGACGGTCCGGAATATCTTGCGCCCCCCAGAGCGCCCGGAAAGCGTGAGCTCGACGCGCGCACCGATGGCCGCTCGGTTAGAGGTGGTACCTTCCAGCTTGAGCGTGATCCAGTCGTTCCCGTGGCCGGGATTCCGGAAGAGCGCGTTGGGGAAGTCGTCCCCGGGAAACGCTCCGCCGAGGACCGTGTAGATGTCCTGATCGCCATCGTTGTCGATGTCCCCGAACGCGACCCCGTGCCCTTTGGCAAGAGATCCGAGGTGCGCCGCGACGGTCACGTCATCGAATTTGCCTCCGCCCGTGTTGTGGAAAGCGCGGTTCGGCACGAGGGAATAGAAGGGAGGCGAGCCCGTGCCGAGATACATGTCGAGGTAGCCGTCATTGTCGAAGTCGCCGAAATTGGAGCCCATGACCGACATGGCCTTCCAGAGCCCCGCTTCTTTCGTGACGTCGGCGAACGTGCCGTCCCCTTGGTTGTGGAAAAGGCGCGGCTTGCTCGCATCCGACGAGTTCTCCAAACCAAGGAAATCTGCGATTTCGTCGTGGTTCGGGACGGTCAGCTCCATGGGCAAGTCTTTGGGGAAGCTCACTTCGCACTTCGGATAGCCCGCTACGAAAATGTCGTCCCAACCGTCGTTGTCATAGTCCCAGAACCACGTGGGGAAGCTAAAGATGGGCTCCGAGACGCCCGCGCTCGCGCTGACGTCCGTGAACTCGAATTCGCCGGAATCGCCGGGGCCGTCGTTGTGATAGAGAAGGTTCGGCGCGCCGTAGCGGGAGACATAGAGGTCGATGCGGCCGTCGCGGTCATAGTCCCCCCAGGCGGCGCCCTTGACCCAGCCCAGGGTATGAAAACCCGCTTCCTGGAAAACGTCGCGGAAAGTGCCGTTTCCCTGATTGCGGTAGAGGTGCCCCTGGACCTGAGGATTCTTGAGACTGTAGAGCGACAACAGCAGGTCGTACCACAGCCCGCTCACGACGTTAGTGGCGCCGATCGGGAAGCCCGTCTCGTTGCCCACGTAGAGGTCGATCCAGCCGTCGTTGTCGAAATCCCCCCACGCGGCCGCCTGCGTGGGCTCGAGGGCCAACACGCCGGCCTGGGCGGTGACGTCGGTGAACGTGCCGTCGCCCTCGTTGCGCAGGAGAGTATTCGGCCACTGGCCCTGCTCCATCTGCCAGGCGCCCCGCAGGACCAGGACGTCGGGATAGCCATTGTTGTCGTAGTCGGCCTGCACCAGGTTGAGGCCGCCGCGGACGCCGCTGAGGCCGGCCTCCTCGGTGACGTCTTTGAACGTGCCGTCGCCGAGGTTGCGGAAGAGGTGGAGCTGGCCTTCGTAGCGGTCGATGGGAAAGGCCT
>Ga0111538_10013166_pt1 | contig 10912 bp, 8 predicted proteins | sample SoiMethybrSBSTD1_FD_79669 | JGI IMG/M metagenome (GOLD analysis project Ga0111538, IMG submission 79669) | Bulk soil microbial communities from a Populus tree surrounding site in Tennessee, USA - Soil MetaG P. TD hybrid SBSTD1 (version 2)... | ecosystem: Environmental > Terrestrial > Soil > Tree... | reverse complement strand
GATTCGCCGATCGGGCTGCACCAACGCGTAGCGCTCTACGCCGGCGCCGAGATGAACTTCGGCGTCACCAACGGCCCGATCCATCTATGCACGCTCACGCCGTATCCGGCCATGATGTTCGCCTGCGATCAGAACGCCGGCGGCTTCCTGAACGCGGGCGTGCGCTTCGGCGAGCCATGTCCGTGGGGCGGGCCGAAGCAGCGCTGGATATGGGAGCCCGACGAGCTGCCGGTGCTGCGGCGGTATTTCCGGGACTTGAAGGCTTCGCCCTGAAACCCGCCTACACCGTATACGCAACGCCGAAGAAGAACAGCTCCAGGATCGGCCGGTGCTTCGCGAAAGGCGCCCACCTGCCGTATCGCGAGCTCCCCTGCAAGCTGGCCGCGGGCGGCATGGCGAGCTTCGGCGCGCATCATGGGTTGCGGCCGCTTCTGGACCGCATCCAGCGCGAGGGCCGGCCGTGGATCTATCTCGATAACGGCTACTTTGGCGCCAAGCACTTCTCGGGCTATTACCGGGTCACTCGCAACGCCTACCAGCACGACGGCGCCGGACACGCATCCGCCAAGCGCTGGGAACGGCTCGAACTGCGCGTGGAGCCGTGGCGCCGATCCGGGAGCTTCATTCTGGTTTGCCCGCCGGCCTCTGTCAGCCCCGACCGGGGCCTCGACCTGTCAGGCTGGCTGGCGGCGACGCTGGCGATACTCAAGGCGAGCACCGACCGGGAGATCCGGGTGCGCGAGAAGATGGACCGGCGTGCGGTGCCCCTCGCGCAGGCGCTTCATGGCGCCCATGCGCTGGTGTGCTGGACCAGCAACGCCGCGGTCGATGCGCTGCTGGCAGGCGTCCCGGTCTTCTGCACCTCGCCCTGCGCCGCCTATCGCATGGGGCTTCCCGACCCGGCAAAAATCGAGACCCCGCACTTTCCGCCCGACCGGGAGCAGTGGGCCTGGAATCTCGCGGCGAACCAATGGACGCTGCGCGAGATGGCTTCGGGCCAGTGCTGGCGCGAGCTCATGGGGTGAGCGCGGCGCGGCTACGGCGCGGTGGACGGAAGCTTTACGATGCGGTGCTTCTTGAGCAGGCGCCCGAGATAGCGGCGCTCGGTCCCGCTGATGCGCGCCGCGGCGGACACGTTGCCGTTGGCCTGGCCGATGAGCTTGACGAGGAAGCGCGACTCGAACTCCGCGATGGCGAGGCTCTTGGCCGCGCGGTAGTTGAGCACCGGCTCGGGCGCGGGCCCGGGCGCGAGGCCGCTCGACGGCGCCGGCACCGAGATGCGCTCGCCTTCGGCGAGCAGGAACTCGCGCTGGACCAGGTTCTCCAGCTCGCGGATGTTCCCGCGCCACGAATAGCGCTCGAACCAGGCAAGGGTCTGCGGATCGAACGGCAACGCGGGCTTGTGATAGCGCGCGCTGCTGGTACGCACGAAGTGCTCGGCGAGCAGCGCGATGTCGCCGTGCCGCTCGCGCAGCGGTGGCATCGCAAGGTGCAGGACTTTCAGCCGGTAGAGCAGGTCGAGCCGGAACGCGCCGGCCTCGACCTGGCGCTCCAGCACCCGGTTGCTGGCGGTGATGATGCGAACGTCGGTTTGCTCCTCGCGCCGGCCGCCGAGCGGGCGGTACTGCTGATCCTGCAGGAAGCGCAGCAGCGTCACCTGCGCCTTGGGCGTGAGCGCGTCGACCTCGTCGAGGAACAGGGTGCCGCCGCGGGCCAGCTCGACCAGGCCGGGCTTGTCGTCGCGTGCGTCGGTGAAGGCGCCGCGCCGGTGGCCGAAGAGCTCGTCCTCGATCAGCGCGTCCGGCAATGCGCCGCAGTTGATCGGCACGAACGGCAGGCCGGCACGCGCGCCGCGGTAGTGGATCGCGCGTGCGGCAAGCTCCTTGCCGGTTCCGGTTTCTCCTTCGATGACGACGGGCGCGTCGAACGCCGACATCTTCTCGATCAGTGCATTCGCGATGCGGAACGCAATCGAGCGGCCGAGCATCTGCGTCATCTCCCTTCCAATCGGAATATGCCTCGTCGCGCGGACTACGTCATGCGCTTTTTTCTACGAATGCGCGCGCGAGGTTTTATCGGTTCGTCTCGGCGCGTGCGCGGAAGTCGTTCGTTGGCAATCGGATACAGCGAAATGTGCGAAAGGATCTTCGCCACGGCTGGTGAAAATTCACCTCGCCCGGCCGACTGCGGCGTGTCAGTGAGCCGTTCGGATCATGGGCCGCCGTATTGCCTTGGTCTCACTGTACTGGGTGCTTCAGGAAATCTTGTGCTTGGATCCGCGCCGCGACGAGAGCGCGAAGTAACGGCGAGCTTTTGAGTTAGTCCGGCGGGCCCAACCGCAATAGTCCGGCCGGGCCACCGCCTGAGAGTGCGACCGGACTATTGTCCACCTCTTACGAGGAGGTGCCATGATTTTCCGCCTATTCGCACTCTTGCTCTTCGCAGCGCCTCTTGCGGCCGGCGCGCAAACGCCGTTCGGCAATCCGATCGCGCTGCCCGGAACCTTCGAAGCGGAAGACTTCGATAACGGCGGCGAAGGCCTCGCCTACCACGACAACGTCGCCGGCAACGCCGGCGCCCAGTACCGGCCGAACGAGAGCGTCGACATCGTCGTCACGCGCGATACGTTCGGCGGTTATTCCGTCAACAACTTCGACACCGGCGAGTGGCTGGCATACACCGTCGAGATCGCCCAGGCCGGGCAGTACGAGGTCGCGATCCGCACCGCGAACGGCGGCGCGACGCCGACCGCGTTCCGGATCGAGATCGACGGCCGCAACGTCACGGGCAGCGTTTCGGTGCCGCCCACGGGCGGCTGGAGCGCCTACCAGTGGATAGCGAAGGCCGGCGTCTCGCTTCCCGCGGGCCGGCACGTGCTCAAGCTCGTGTCCGAGCAGCAGTGGTTCGACGTGAACCAGATCCGCGTCACCTCGACGCCGACCACCCCGTTCGCGGGCGTAATCGCGCTACCGGGAACCTTCGAGGCGGAGAACTTCGACAACGGCGGCGAAGGGCTCGCCTACCACGACAACGTCGCCGGCAATGCGGGCAACCAATACCGCACCACGGAGGATGTCGACATCCAGGTCACGCGCGACGCCTCGGGCGGCAGCTACTCGATCTACAACTTCGAGACCGGCGAATGGCTGCTCTACACCGTGCAGGTCGCCGCCACGGGCCTTTACGACATCGACCTGCGCGTCGCGACCGGGACCTCGGACACGACCGCGTTTCGCATCGAGGTCGACGGCATCAACGTCACCGGCACCGTCACGCTTCCGGCGACCGGCAGTTTCGGCACTTACGGCTGGTTCGGCGCGAAGAGCGTGTCGCTTACCGCCGGGCAGCACGTGCTGAAGCTCGTGTCCGAGCAGCAGCACTTCGACGTCAACCAGATCCGCGTGGCGCCGGTGCTGCACACGCCGTTCCGCGGCACGCCGATCTCGCTGCCCGGCACCTTCGAGGCGGAGGACTTCGACCTCGGCGGCCAGGACAACGGCTATCACGACAACGTCGCCGGCAATGCGGGCAACCAATACCGCCCCACGGAGGATGTCGACATCCAGGTCACGCGCGATACCTCGGGCGGCGGCTACTCGATCTACAACTTCGACACCGGCGAATGGCTCCTCTACACGGTCGACATCGCCTCCGCGGGCCGCTACGACATCGAACTGCGCCTCGCGAGCGGCACGTTCACCAACACCGCCTTCCATGTGGAGCTCGACGGCGTCGACGTGACCGGCAGCGTCGCGGTCCCGGCGACGGGAAGCTTCGGCACCTACCAGTGGGTCGGCAAAGCCGGCGTGCAGCTTCCGGCGGGCCGCCATGCGCTCAAGCTCGTGTCCGAGCAGCAGTGGTTCGACGTGAACCAGATCCGCGTGGTCCCGGCGTCGGCGCAGACCCAGAATCCGCCGACGCTGCTTTTCCGCTCCGGGTTCGAAGGTCCCGTTTCGCTCAGCGCGCCGCACAACTGCGACCAGTCGAACTGCCACCAGGAGCTGACCGGCACCGATTCCGTCACCGGCTCCACGTGGCCGCCGATCATCGGCGGCGGCACGGCGGATTTCGCGATGCGTGCAGGCTCCAACACGAATCCCACGCCCTCGACGATCTCGAACTACGTCGTCAACCGGATCGAGAACGTCACCGGGCACAAGGGAACGCCGACGCGCGCGCTCTACACGGAGCTCCATGGGAGCTGCAACGGCCAGGGGCAGGCGAACTGCTTCACGCAGGACACCTATCACCTGCACCACGCCGTCGACCAGAAGACCATGTACATCAGCTTCTGGCGCAAGTTCCAGCCCGACCTCGTCGAGAAGCTGCGACCCGGCGACGAGTGGTTCATGGTCTACGAGTGGAAGACGGTCAGCGATTACCGCATCAGCGCGCAGATCGTCGCGTACGACGGCGCGCCCCCTCGCTGGCAACTGCGGGCCGACAACGTCGCCAACACCACGGACCCACAAGTGACGTACTGGCGGGTGGACAGGTTCGACCTCCCAGTCCCGATCGGCGAGTGGTTCAAGTTCGAGGTGTTCTGGCACCGCAGCGACGGCCAGGACGGCCGCGTATGGATGGCGGTGAACGGGACGGTGCTCGTCGACAAGTTCGGCCCGAACTACGGCGTACGCCACGAGCACATCGATCGCAACATGATCAGCCAGATCTACACCGGCGGCACCTACCCCGCCTACCAGTGGTCGGACGACTACCAGATCTGGTCGACGTTCCCCAGCGCCAGAGAGGGCGATCCCTGGTACGACCCGCCGTACGCGCCGCATTGATCGCGCATTGGCCCTGTTCTACGGCTACGTCGATTAGGCAGCGCGTTCGAGATCGAGGCCGAGCACCGCCTGCAGCGGCGCGGGCCTGGCGATGCCGTAGCCCTGCGCGTAATCGATGCCGATGGCGGCGAGCTCGGCGGCGAGGGCGGCACTCTCTACCCATTCCGCGATGGTGCGCACGCCGATCACCGCGGCGATCTGGCGGATCGCCGTCACCATCGCCCGGTCGATGCGGTCGTCGAGCATGCCCTTCACGTAGCTGCCGTCGATCTTGATGAAATCCACCGGCAGGCTCTTCAGGTAGGCGAACGAGGTGAAGCCGCTGCCGAAGTCGTCGATCGCGAGGCTGAAGCCCTCGCGCTTGAGCGCACGCATCACCTCGATCGCGACCGGCAGGTTGTTGAGCGCGGCGGTCTCGGTCAGCTCGAAGCAGATCTTTTCGGCCGGCACGGCGTGGCGGCGCGCCTGCTCCAGGATGAAGGCCACGGTGCGCTCGTCGTTGAGCGAGGTGCCGGAAAGATTGACCGACACCATCTCGAGCGGCACGCGGGCGTTGCGCTCGAGCTCGGCGTAGCGGCCGAAAAGCTCGCCCACCACCCAGCGGTCGATCTGCGGCATCAGGCCATAGCGCTCGGCCGCGGGGATGAATGCGCCCGGCGGCACGTGGCGTCCATCCTCGCCGATCAGCCGCAGCAGCACCTCGAAATGGACCCCGGCGCGTGCGCCGGGCTGCAGCGGCGCCACCGACTGCTGGTAGAGGACGAATTGCCCCTCGTCGAGGGCACGGGTCAGGCGTGAAACATAGCCCATCTCGCCGCGCTGCCGGGAGAGCTCGCGGTCTTCCGGCGCATCGAGCTGCACTCGGTTGCGTCCCAGGTTCTTCGCCACGTAGCAGGCCGTGTCGGCGCTGCTCATCGCCTCCGCTCCGCTTGCCGAGGTTCCGCTGAGCGAGGCCACGCCAATGCTCGCGCCGACCACGAAGCTCTTGTCGCTCCAGGCGAAGCGCAGCTCGCGCACCGCCTCGAGCAGCCCCTCGGCGATCGAGCGCGCGCGCTCGAGCGAGCAGCCGTAGAGGAGCAGGCCGAACTCGTCGCCGCCCAGGCGGGCGAGCAGGTCGGCGCCGCGGATGCGCGCGCGCAGCCGCGCCGCGACTTGGCGCAGCAGCTCGTCCCCCGCGAAATGACCGCAGGTGTCGTTGACGATCTTGAACTGGTCGAGGTCGAGGTAGCACACGGCATGCTCCTGCCCGTTGCGCGCGGATGGGAGCGCGCCCTCGAGGCGCCGCTCGAACTCGGCGCGGTTGATGAGGCCGGTGAGCGAATCATGGCTCGCCTGGTACAAAAGCCGCCGCGCCATCTGCCGCGCGCGCGTCACGTCGTGCAGCACCAGCACCGCGCCGCCGGGCATCTCGCCGGCGGCGTGAATCGGCGCGGCAATGCCCTCGACCGGCACGGTCTCGCCGTCGCGGCGCGCCAGCATGACGGCGCCGGGAACCGGCACCACGCGGTTCTCGGCGAGCGCGATCGCCGCCGGGTTGGCGACGGGCCGGGCGTCGGCCTCGGTGACCAGACGGATCATGTCGCCGAGCGGCCGGCCGGCCGCTTCGGCGAGCGTCCAGCCGGTCATCGCCTCCGCCACGGGATTCAGGTACTCGAGGCGCTGCTCGCGGTCGGTGGTGATCACGGCGTCGCCGATGGAGCGCAGGGTGACTTGCGCGCGCAGCTTCTCCTGCATCAGCGCGTCGGTCGCCCGCTGCAGCGCCCTCAGAGGCAGCACGCGCAGCGTTGTGAACACCGCCGCGCCGAGTGCAAGGCCCGCCAGCGCGGCGAGCGCGGTCCAGCCGAGCAGGGCGCGCATCGAGCGCTCGATCTCGACCGAGGCCGCCACCACGCCGGAGTCATGCATCGCCGCGGCGCGCGTCAGGGTGGGCGCGTCTGGCTTCTCGCCCAGGCGCACCACGACGCTGCCGTCCGCGGTTCGCACCACGATCGACTCTCCGGCGACAGGAGGGCGCCGGACGATCTCCCAGAAGCGATGGTGATCCTGGAACTGCCACGTCGACGGATACGTGCTGACGAGGCGCGTCCCCTCGTCCGCGAGGTAGGCGGCGCGCGTCTGCGCAGCGGCAGAAAGATTGGCGTAGGCGAGCGCGAGATGGATGGCGGGCGGCAGCAGCGCGGCCACCAGCGCAACGGCCGTGGCGATGCTGGTGAGAAGCCGCGGCGCGCTGCCGAGGGCGAGCATGTCAGCGGGTCTCGCCAGGCGCCGGGACGAGATAGCCGTTGCGCGACAGCAGGGCGGCGCCGGCAGCGGAGCGCGCGAAGGCGATGAACTCGCGCGCGCGAGGCGAGGGCCGCGCGCTGGTGACGAAATAGAGCGGCACCGAAAGGCGGTAGCTGCCGTCGCGCAACGCGGCCGGGGTGGGCACTACGTGGTCGATCCGCAGCGCCTGCAGCGCGCGCTTCTCGGAAACGAGCTGCGCGAAGCTGATGACGCCGATCGCGCCGGGGATGCTCTCGAGCGCATCGGCGTTGTCCTGGTCGGTCGCGGTGGTGAGCAGCGGACGCTTCTCCGCGAGCATGTGCGCTTCCCTCATCTGCGGCGAGATGCTGTAGATCAGCGCGATCTCCGCTCCCGAGGAACTGCGCAGCACGAGGCGTAGCGGCGAGCCGTCGGCCCAGCGGGTCCTGGTGCCGGCATAGATGTCGACCAGGTCGGCCGAGCTGAGCGCGGTGACCTTGCTGGTGGCGGCGACGGCGAACACGAACGGCGTCGCGCCGGCCAGCGTTTGCACGGCGCCAGCGGCGAGTTCCTCCGGCTTGAGCGGCCGCGCGGAGACGCCGATATCGATCGCGCCTGCGAGCACGGCGCGGATGCCGCCCGGGCTGCCGAGGCTCGGCAGCACCTCGACCTCGAGTCCCGGCCGAGTGTTGCGGAATTCCTCGCCGAGCAGGTGCATGGTGCCTAGCGCCGCACCGGTGCCGCCGATGCGAAAGCTCTCCGCGCCCGCCGCCCCGGCGATCAGCAGCAGTGCGCTCGCAGCCGCGAGGCGCGCACAGGTCGTGAACCGCAGATTCATCGCCGGCTCTCCTCGACCCATCTTAGGCCGGCGGGCTCGCCGCCCAGTGTCAGGGTTGGCGAAATTCTGTGAAGAACCGTCAGGAGTGACGCAGCCTTGATAGACTTTCCAGCAGAGGAGGATCGTCCATGGCCTTTCGTCCGTTTTTCGCGCTTGCGCTCGCGCTCGCCGCGCTCGCTGTGCAGGCGCAGCAAAAGGAAATCAAGATCGGCTTCATCTACGACGTGAGCGGCCCGTTCGCGGGCGGCGGCTCCGAGCCGGCGCAGATCGGCACCAAGGCAATCGTCGACTATTTCAACGAGCGCGGCGGCGTCGCCGGCTACAAGATCGTGCCGATCTTCATCGACGCCCAGTCGAAGGTCGACGTCGCGATCAACGAGATGACCCGGCTGATCGAGCAGGAGAAGGTCGACATCGTGAGCGGCGTGTACTCGAGCGCCCAGTGCGTGCCGATGGTGCAGCAGGCCGACTCGCGCAAGAAGTTCACCTGGCTCAACGTCTGCATCGCCACCGCGGTGTTCAAGGACAAGAAGCTGCAGTACGTGTTCCGGCCGCAGGCGCATTCCGACCAGTTCGGCGCCTGGTCGTGCGACTACGTGAACCACTACGCGAAGAGCAAATTCGGCGTCGAGCCGAAGAACCTGCGCGTCGCGATCATCCACGAGGACGGCCCGTACGGCGTCGGCGTGGCGAACGGCAACGAGGCGCAGTGCAAGAAGAACGGCCTCAACATCGTGCTCAAGGAAGGCTACTCGGCGACCGCGCCGGATCTCTCGAGCCTGGTGACCAAGCTCAAGCGTGCGCGCCCCGACGTGCTGCTGCACACCGGCTACAACCCGGACATCACGCTGTTCCTGCGCCAGGCGAAGGAGCAGGGCCTGAAGTTCAAGGCCGTGATCGGCCATGGCGCCGGCCACAGCCAGATCGACAAGCTCACCCAGACCTTCGGCAAGGACGTCAACTACTTCCACACCATCGACCCGGCCGCCGCGCAACTGCTCGACCCGAAGACGCTCAAGCCCGGCGTGTGGGACATGACGCAGGAGATGGTGAAGCGCTACCAGGCGGTGAAGGGCCCGGGCGAGCTGCCGCCGCACGTCTCGATGGGCTTCAACAACACCTGGATCCTGCTGAACGACGTGCTGCCGCGCGCGATCAAGAAGTACGGCGGCTTCGACTCCGAGTCGCTGCGCAAGGCGGCGATGGAGACCGACATCCCGGTCGGCGGCACGATGCAGGGCTATGGGGTCAAGTTCTATCCGCCGGGCCACCCGCTCGCGGGGCAGAACGAGCGCGCCTTCCCGGTGGTGATCCAGTTCGTCGACGGCAAGGGCCACATCGTCTGGCCGAAGGAGATCGCCTCCGACCCGGTGCTGCCCTTCCCGAAGGGCCACGCCTACGCCCCCTAGATAGGTGTTCCTGGAAGTCTCAAAGCTCACCAAGAAATTTGGTGGGTTTACCGCGGTCAACGACGTCTCGTTCGAGGTGGCCGAGGGTGAAATCCTCGGCCTCATCGGACCGAACGGCTCGGGCAAGAGCACCACTTTCAACCTGATCGCCGGCGCGCTGAAGCCCGACGCGGGCTCGGTGCGCTTCCGCGGCGGGGAGCTTGCCGGGCTGCCGTCGTACCGCGTCGCGCACGCCGGTATCGGCCGCACCTACCAGATCCCGCGACCGTTCAAGAAGCTCTCGCTGCTGGAGAACGTCGCGCTCGCGGCTTTCTACGGCTCGAATTCGCGAATCTCCAGGGAAAAGGCTTTTGAAGTTGCTGCCGATTGCTTACGGCTCGTCAATCTTCAGGAAACCCAGGTCGAAGGCCTCGGCGCGTCGGCGCTGAAGAAGCTCGAGCTCGCCCGCGCGCTGGCGACGCAGCCGAAGCTGCTTCTCGCCGACGAGTCGCTCGGCGGCCTCGACCACGCGGAGATGGACGGCGCGGCCGACATGCTGGCGAAGATCCGCGCCGAGCGCGGCGTCACCATCGTCTGGGTCGAGCACATCATGGGCGTGCTGATGCGCGTGGTGGATCGCTGCGTGGTGCTCGACCACGGCGTGGTGATCGCGCAGGGCAAGCCCGCCGAGGTCGCGAAGGACGCGAAGGTCATCGAGGTGTACCTGGGGACCGACGCTTTCGCGTGAGATCCATGCTCTCCCTTGAAGGCGTCTCGGCCGCGTACGGCGGCTTCCAGGCGCTGTTCGGCGTCAGCCTGGAGGTGCGCGCCGGCGAATCGGTGGCGGTGATCGGCCCGAACGGCGCCGGCAAGACCACGCTGCTCCGCCTGATTTCCAAGCTGATCGAGCCGACCGGGGGTGAAATCAGATTCAACAATGAGTCCTTGAATGCAGTGCCGCCACACGACGTGGTGGGGCGGGGGATCGCGCACGTTCCCGAGAACCGGCGGCTCTTCCCGCGCCTCACCGTGGAGGAGAACCTGCGGATGGGGGCATTTACCTCGCGCGAGAAATACCAGGAACGACTTTCATTGGTCTATGAATTGTTTCCCCGCATGAAAGAGCGCGGGGCGCAGCCCGCGGGCACGCTTTCGGGCGGCGAGCAGCAGATGTGCGCCATCGGCCGCGCCCTGATGTCGGGGCCGAAGCTGCTGCTGCTGGATGAGCCTTCGGCCGGCCTCGCGCCGGTGGTGGTGCAGTCGATCTTCGAGCTGGTGCGCAAGATCTGCCGCGAGGGCTACACGGTGCTGATCGTCGAGCAGAACATCCGCCAGGTGCTGAAGGTCGTCGAGCGCGCGTACCTGCTCGAGGCGGGGAAGATCAAGATGCGCGGGCCGTCGGCGGAGCTGCTGCAGTCCGAAGAGATCCGCAAGGCCTACCTGGGACTGTGATGGACGTCTTCGACATCTTTCTTCTCGAAGCCGTCCTCAACGGGCTCCTGCTCGGCGGGCTGCTCGCGCTGCTGTCGCTCGGGCTCAATTTGATCTTCGGCGTGATCGACGTGGTGTGGATCTGCTACGCCGAACTGATCATGTGCGGCATGTACGCGGTCTACTACCTGCACGTGCAGTACCACTGGCCGCTCTATGCGGCG
>Ga0111538_10013165_pt1 | contig 10912 bp, 6 predicted proteins | sample SoiMethybrSBSTD1_FD_79669 | JGI IMG/M metagenome (GOLD analysis project Ga0111538, IMG submission 79669) | Bulk soil microbial communities from a Populus tree surrounding site in Tennessee, USA - Soil MetaG P. TD hybrid SBSTD1 (version 2)... | ecosystem: Environmental > Terrestrial > Soil > Tree... | reverse complement strand
TACTTTTCGATAGTGTGAATGATCCCAAGACAGGCCGGGACATTTGGGCTCTGCCCGTGGATGCTGACGGAAAACCAGGCGAGAAGTTTGCAGTGGTGCAATCCGGACACGACGAATTCGAAGGGAAACTTTCGCCTGACGGCAAGTGGATCGCCTATGAATCGAACGAATCCGGCGGCGCGGAGGTATACATCCAGGGCTTTCGCAATGCCGGGAAACGAACGCAAGTGTCCCTTGCCGGCGGCGGGCAAATCCAGTGGCGCCGGGATAGTCAGGAACTCTTCTTCCTTGCGCATGACGGGAAGTTGATGGCGGCATCGATCCGCGTCACGTCCGGTGGTGACATCGATGCGGGAGTTCCCGCTGCCTTATTCCAGACGCGAATGGTTGGCGCGGGTCATTCCAGGCAATACGAGCGTGTCCAGTACAGCGTCTCCGAAGACGGTCAGCGTTTCCTGATGAACACGGCGACTGAAGTCCCGGCCTCTTCGATTCACCTCATCATGAATTGGAAGCCGCGGCCGTAATGATTCGTCTTTTGCAGGAAAAAGATATTCCGCAGGCGCAACGCGTCGTGCGCGTTGCCTTCGGAACTCTTCTGCGCGTCCCTGATCCGGAGAACTTCGCCGCGGATATGGACTATGTCCGGACACGCTGGCTTGCAGATGCCAGTGCTGCTTTCGTCGCCGACGTGGATGGGCAGATTGTCGGATCGAACCTTGCCACGCGATGGGGTAGCGTCGGCTTCTTCGGTCCCCTGACCGTACATCCGGATTACTGGAACAAGGGCATCGCCCAGCAATTGATGCAGCCGGTGATGGAGTGCTTCGACAGGTGGAGGGTAACTCTTGCGGGCCTGTATACCTTTGCAGAGAGTCCTAAACACATCTCGCTTTATCAGAAGTACGGATTCTATCCGCGGTTTCTCACGGCTATCATGTCGAAACCTGTCTCTTCGAAGCGTTCAGAGGGTTCGGGTTCGAGAAGGTTTACAGACATTTCTACTTCGGACCACGATTCGATTATCCAGGAGTGCAACCGTCTGACGGACAGCGTGTATCCGGGGCTGAGTGTAGAGCGCGAAATCCGTGCCGTGCACGCTCAAGGTTTGGGAGACACAATACTGTTTTGGGAAGAGGGCAAGTTTGTCGGTTTTGCGGTGTGCCACTGCGGGCCCGGAACTGAAGCCGGTAACGGGAAATGCTACGTCAAGTTCGGCGTGGCCGACAGCGAGCCTCACTTTGAGCAGCTTCTTACCCTCTGCGATGAACTCGCCGAGTCCCGCGGGCTCGCTCAGCTTGAGGCCGGGGTGAATCTCTCCCGCCACGAGGCTTATCGTCACATGTTGGAGTATGGCTACCGTGTCGAGCGTACCGGTGTTGCCATGCACCGTCCGCAGGAGCCTGGATATAGTCGTCCCGGAGTCTTGGTCATCGACGACTGGCGTTAGCGCCAGGACGAGAACCAATGACGGTCGATGGTATCGGACAGCGAGTTCATCTGGGTCTCGCTAACGCCGGTTTCATTCGCGAGCCACGCGACTCCAAGGCCGAGACGTGGATAGAGACGTACATTGCTGCGGAAGCCAGGCCCCCCGCCGGGTTTGCCGTAGTAGGGCTCCTTCTGCGTGTGACCGATTCGCCAACCCAGACTCATTCCCGTCTCGTTTCCTGCGGCGGTCACCTGGTGTTTGAACATCAACTCTCTTGTTTGCGCTGAAAACAGTCGAGGCGTTGGTCGCAGCAGTGCTTGCAGAAACAATCCGAAGGCCGTCGCCGTGCAAATCAGTCCTCCGTATGCTGGCCCGTTCATGTAAACCGGCAACAAGGACCTGTAGCCTTTGACGGTCTTGCCGAGTAACCGCCGGTCCATCAGGAGATAAAGGATGAGCCCCTGCAGCGACAAGGACCTCTGATACCCCGTGGCATGCACGACAGGGTTTTCGATTTGAAACGATGCTGCAGATGGCGGGATCTCGAGCGGCTCAAAAATCTGTTCCCTGACGTACTCGGAGAAGGACCGCCCGGAGGCCGACTCGACAGCCTTCCCCAGAAGCCAATAGCTGATGTTCGAATAGCCATATTTTTCGCCCGGCGACGATGTGAGTTTGGAATGATGTTGCAGCGTTTGCTGCAGGGCCCGCTCTTCATTGAATCTGTCGTGTCCATCTGCGCGATGAAGCCACTTGAGGGGCAGAGGATTGGGCATCCCGGCGGTCTGCGTCAGCAGGTGTCGTATCGTTACTTTCTCCGTGTACGAATGATTCGAATAATAGGTACTCAACGGCTTGTCTAGTTCGAGTTTCTGCCTTTCGGCAAGTTGTAATACAGCAGCCGCGGTGATGACCTTCGTCGAAGAACTCGCCATGAATGTCGTTTCCGGAGAGACCAGGCGGCTCGATGCCAGGTCGGCGTAACCCGACTGGTGCTCGAACCGAATGCCATCTGCGTCAACAACGGTGTATTGAATTCCGGGAATCCGGTTGCGCTGAATGAATTGATCAATGTCGCGCCGAACGACCGCCGCAGAGTCCTGAATCACGGGGAGATTTTAGACGGGAAATTCGGAGCGCGTTCGACGGAGTTGCCGTTCGCTGCGCGTTGCGTCAGAATGCCTCAGGTTCCGGCAATGATCTCCCAAACGAAACGCATTTTCTGCCTCGCTCTCGTCCTGGCGTTGCCTCTTGCCGCCCTGCAGGCTCAGGGTCGGCGCGGAGGACAACGTGGCGCAAGAGGACAAGCCGCCACGCTGCCAGGTGGAACTCAAACATATCGAGACGTTGCCTATATCCCTGGTGGACACAGACTCCAGAAACTGGACCTGTATGTGCCGAAGTCCAATCGGAAAGTTCCGCTCATCATCTTTGTCCATGGCGGCGGGTTTTCACGCGGCGATAAAGGAGAGCAGAGCCCCGCGCCGTTTCTCTCCGATGGATACGCGTTTGCCTCTATCAACTATCGGCTGAGCGACGACGCGATCTTCCCTGCCCAAATCGAGGACTGCAAGGCTGCGGTGCGATGGCTCCGCAGCAACGCAGAAAAATACAATCTGGATCCCGATCATTTCGGTGCCTGGGGTACTTCTGCCGGCGGGCATCTGGTTGCGATGTTGGGCACGACTGGGGATACGAGCATCTTTGATGTCGGACAAAACCTGGATGTTTCGAGTCGTGTGCAGGCTGTTGCGGATTGGTTCGGACCGACGGATTTTCTGCAAATGGACGCCCACAAGGTCTCCAACGGCATGGGACACAATGGTGCAGGCTCGCCCGAATCGAAGTTGATCGGCGGCGCCCTTCCGCTCAACAAAGAAAAAGCGATGGCGGCGAATCCCATCACCTACATCACTCCAGGCGCGCCGCCTTTTCTTATCGCGCATGGGGACGCCGATCGACTGGTACCCCATCATCAAAGTGTCCTGCTGGACGCCGCGTTGAAGAAAGCCGGAGTTCCCGTCATGTTCTATACGGTGAAGGGTGGCGGACATGGACTCCGCAACGCGACGGCCGACAAGCTGCGAAAGGAATTCTTCGCGAAACATTTGAAGTGATGACTTGTCCCGTAACGGGAAGTCACAGGCAGCGCGGCACCAAATGAGTGGATCGTGGCCTCGCTCTTTATTGGACCGGGCCGAGGTATTTATCCAGCCAGCCCAGGGTTTCCTGTATCAGCTTATCCCGCGGCGCGAATGCATGGCCGAACTCTAGCGCTTCATAGCGCTTGTCTTTCGGCGGCGTGCCCAACAAAGCAAAGAGAGGTTCCTGACTGGTTTTTGTTCCGAAGAAGTTGTCGAACTTCCCGTTGATCATCAGGACGGGAATCGTGATTCGCGGAGCATAGTTAATGCAGTCGGCAATTGGAGGCATCGATTCCTGTATTGTCAGTCCTCCGGACATCAGGACGGCCGCCTTAATTCGCGATTCCATAGCCAGGAGTGGCAGCGCATAGGAACCCCCAAAACTCGTACCGACGTAACCAATCCGCGATGCATCGATGTCGTCGCGAGTCTGCAGGTAATCGAGCGTGCGGCCGATATCCCATCGCCAGTCCACCATCTTGCGCGGGTAATTCATCTCGTCGGTGACGTCGACGACACCGTTCCAGCGTTCGTAAGTTCCCTGGTAGATCGGTTGGACGAGAACTCTGTTGGCCTTGATGATGTAGTCGAGTGGATAGCCCGGATTTGCGGGATCGTAAGAGCTGCTCGGCCTCTGGATTTGAAAAACGCCGTAACCCGGAAAGTATATGACGGGCTGAAACGGACCGCGTCCTCGTTTGGGGATGTAGAGGTAAACATCCATTCGTTCATTCCGATAACCCGTATTGATCGTTACGAGTTCTTTGGTCCAGTCGTCTGTCGTCTGAACGACCTTGGGAGTAGTCGCATTAAGTTCACCGGGCGAGTAAGAGAAAAACCGCCGGTAAACTTCGAACACTTCGTTTGATGCCGGTTTGATCGTCGTGACGTCGCGTTGCGTTCTCAGGTTTACCGGCCCCCACAAGTCACGCGCCGTCTTGCCGGGCTCCGTTTCCTTCATGAGGCGAAAGCCGGTGGCGGTAGATCGATCAAACAAGGAAGCGGCAAGCGCGTGGGCATAAAAATAATCCTGATCGTTCCATCCGCCTCCGAGTAGCCAGCCTCCCGATGGGCCTCGATTGAATGCCCATTCCTTGACGTTACCTTGCATATCGTAGGTTCCGTAGGGGCCCAGAGCCTGATGGCTTCCGACGCGGGCCGGGCCGGAACTGCCGAAGTTGCTCAAGGGCACCAACGAGGTGGCGAGCGAAACGGTCATTTCGCTTTCCGGTAAGGCCGCTTTCGTCCAGTGGTAGACCGAGGGTAGCCTTTTCCCCCTGTATTTCGCGTAAGCCATCGCCTCAAACCAGCTGACACCGGTCACGGGATAGTCGTCGCGGCCGCTCGCATAGTCTCCGAGTTCCCAGGTCGCAGGGCCGGGCTTCCCCGTTGAGTCGACGAAGGCCGCCATGGCCTGTTCCCAGGTCAGCGGCTTGCCGTCTTTGACGAAATCGAGGTCTTCCCAATAGCTGCGATTCCGGTATCCGCCGGCGTCCACGAATTCCTTAAAACCCTTGTTCGTAACCTCGAGGCGATCCAGGAAATAGGCCGGGAGATCGATAGGCCCGAGAATGCTACCGACAAGCCGCATTGTGGACTGCCCGCCTGGCACAAAGACCATGTCCGGAGGACGCGAGCCAACGGCCTGCAGCGGAACGGTGATCTGACGGTTGTTCGTAAGGCGATCTTCCTGGCCCGTGGCGGCGAATTCCGTAGGCTCAAATCCCTGCTTCTCGATCTTCCAGCGAAACGGACGGCGAGGAAGTTGGATGTCCGACAACGGCGTGCGGCCCAGGCGACGCCACTCGTCCGTTATGGCTTCCAAAGGTCGGACATACACATCGGCATCCGGTGGATCTGTCGTGAGGTTCACCGCCATCGCAAACTGCGGTGTAAGGGTACGCAACATCGGGTCGTCGGGCGTGTATCGCTTCACTTGATCAGCCAGAGTGAACGCCCGATCGTAGCTTCCCTGGTTTACGAGCTGCGCAATTTCGGGAATCGCCTGCTCGCGAGCCCACCGAGCGTTGGATGCGCGAGTCCATGCCCACCCCGCTGCAGACAACGCTGCGACCAGAAGGATAACGGCCGGCACCGCGAATTGAGGCTTCCGAAGAAGCCGCGATATCCCCGCTTGTTCCATGACGGGACGTGAAGAAGTCAGTTGCGCCTGCAAATTCCCAAGGTCTTTACGCAGATCCCCTGCGGATGCATAACGCCCCGAAGGGTCCTTCGCCAACACTCGCTTAAGAATCGCATCGAGTTCCCGCGAGCTGCCGGGCAGCAACTCTTGCGCCTGTTTCGGCGTTTCGTTCAGGACGGCGTGCAACAGCGCAGCCTCGTTTTCGGCACGAAACGGATAATGTCCTGTAGCCATTTCGTAAAGGACGACTCCCAAACCCCATAAGTCGGATCGTTCGTCGGCCTCGGCGCCCTTAATCTGTTCGGGTGAGACGTAGGCAATGGTTCCAGGTGTTGTCCCCGTGCGGGTGAGGCGGGTCTGCCCCGATAGTTTGGCAATGGCAACACCGAAGTCCAGAATCTTGACGATCCCATCGGTGGTGATGAAGACGTTTGCGGGCTTGATATCGCGATGAACAATTCCGGCTTCATGCGCTTTGCGCAAACCCTGCGCCACCTGGATCGCAATGTCGAGGGCTTCGGTCAGGGGGATAGCGCCGCGGGCCATTCGCTTCTTGAGAGTTTCTCCTTCATAGAAGGCCATGGCCACAAACAATTGACCATCGGGAGATTCGTCGATTTCGTGAATCGAACAGAGATTCGGATGGTCGAGTCCCGACGCCACGCGAGCTTCGCGCAGCAAACGTTGCTTGGCCTCGTTGTCGCTGGTGAGTTCCGGCGGAAGAAATTTAAGGGCAACGGTGCGCTGCAGTTTTGTGTCTTCGGCTCGATAAACGACCCCCATGCCGCCCCGGCCAATTTCATCGAGAATTCGATAGTGCGAGATGTTTCGGTCTTTCATGTATCTTTGCGCACTTTAATACATCATCGCCGGTACCGCCGCACGTCATTTGTAAAGGTCACCAGGGCCGTTTGCCCACAGATGTCGTTTAGGAACACGCGTCCGACTCATTCCAGATTCCAGGCGTTCCGCCGGGAGACTCTCAGGTATTCGCGTTTGAGCAGATCGAAAGAGGTGCGTGGCAGGATGAAGGCGGAAAGGCGACAGTCGACGTTGTCGCGATCCCGCCTTCCTGATGCTAAAGCAGTTTTTACCAGCTCACTCGAAGCCCGGTGACAAAGGAGAAGCCCGAGTACGCACCACCGTCGTTGGCGCGATCGGTCATGTCTCCCCACTGCCCGCCGCTTTGCAGCTTCAGCTTGTGACCGTAGAAGTAGTAATTGGCTCCAAGGTAGATCTCCTGATAGCGATCGCCACGACCGGAGACAGCAGTATTTTCGTAAGTGGCGAGTCGAATGCCGTTCGGATCACTGCTCTTGAGAAACGTTTCACGGCCGACAATCTGAAACTTTGGAGTGACGTTGAAGAACGGCATGACCATGAGCCCCCACTCATCGCTCTGGCCAAGGTAGCCCGCGGCACCCGAGACGTCCGTACGCGCACCCCATTTGTCGTCTTCGAATTTGAAATTGACGGAAACCATGTGATGGAGTTGCCGCGTAAACGTGTTGGCAGGATTCGGGTTCTGGTACACATAGTTGGCCCGAAGCAGCGCTTCCTTCGCACCAATCGACTCCGCAAAATCCCGGCCGATTGAAGCCAGAGTAAAGAGGCTGCCATTGAATTCGCCGAATTCACGGTTCATTGCTCCGGCCGAGTACACGCCGGAGTGGTATTGCCATCCGTGAACCTTGCCGGACGCGGCGACACCCGGAAAATACTCCTGGGGGAACCACATGTTGTTGGCGAGGTTGCTGCGATCCACCGTCAGCAGTTCCTTCGACGACGTCGATCCATCCATCGTGAACGGTGTCCCCTGCTTGCCCACGGTGAATGCGAACGCATCATTCTTGTTCCATTGCAGGTACAGATCCGTGATGCGAACGTAGAACGGCTCTCGTTCCTGGGGATTGAATTCCACCTCGCCATGCAGTGTCAGGGTCTTAAACAGTTTCGACTTGGCCCCGACGCGCATGCGGCGAATGTTCCACTCACTGTGATCGGCCTGGTCGGCATTCACTGTCGCGTAATCGAGTTGAAAGCGCCCGGTGAACTGCACGCTCTGGACCACCGGGTTTTGATCGTTCTTGTACCAATCGGCGAATTTCCAGATCTTCTTGTAGGCGTCGGTGTTTGATTTCTCGGTGGTTTGCGCTTCAGCGTTCCATGGCGCCAGCAACAACGCCAGCGCTGCCAACAGGACAAGACGTGCAGCCCTCAATTTCACGTGTAGAACCTCCTTAGTCAGTGCCGGCTCTTAAGATACCGATTCCGTCGGGATGTTAAAGGGGGCCACCGCTGAATTCACACGAAGTTAACAAATTGGTCATTCGGAAGTAACTTGCGAGTATAGAAACCGCGGATTGCGCGGAATTAAATAGGGAGAATTAAATAGGGACGTACCCCAATTCAGGAAGAATTGGGGTACGTCCCTATTTAATTCCGCGTAATCCACGGTTTCTACTTACGTTCCTCGCAGTTGTAGCGCTCGATTTTTTCCCCGAGATCAAGCCAATAGCGGTTGAGCGTGACGGGCTTTGTGAAGTTAACAGGATCGGTCACCGTGACGGTGTAGTCGAGCCGGCTGCCATCGGCTGTTGGCGTGAAGCGTTCCACCAGGACGGATTGTTCGCTTTGAGGAATGCCGGCCTGATCGAACCACGGGTAATTGACGTGGGTCGTCGTGACGACGAGCGTGGCGCCCTCCCACCGGCCGACCGAATACCCGAGAAGTGACGCCTTCGTTCCGCGCGGAGTCGCAGTCTCGTTCATATGGATCGTGCGCAGAAGATCGTACTCTTCAATCTGAATCTGGATGTCGTTGCCTTTTTTCGAGATTGCAAAGGGGTACGGGTTTTCCATGATCATCGGCATCCCCTTCGCCTTGCAGTTCAGAGTGGGATTGTCCTTTACGCGATTGAATTTCGCGACGGACTGGCGGGCGACATCCGTCGTTGCATACGTGTTGAGGTTAAAGGACGCGTTTATGTCTTCGGGCAACAGAAAGGGACTCACGCCGGTGAAGCTCCAAATACGAAACAGTCCGAGGTCGGGCCGGGACCGATCGCCTTCGCGCTTTCGGGCATAGTCGTAGCTTCCAGTCGCGCCTTTGGCGAACTTTGCCGTGGCGCCCCGGAACAAAAGCAACTCCCGTCCATCGGACGTCAGGAGATTCGTTGCGTGCATCTCCCGCGCCGCGGTGACCGGAGGCCAGCCGGCAACACGAACCTTGTCGCCAATCTTCAGATGCTCACGCAGCACTCCGGAACGGACCATCTGCGAAGCTCCGGCAGTTTCAAGAGTCCAGACGACAGTCTTGCCTTTGTCGACCGTGCGTACCTTCAAGTGCGCATGGGGGTTGGCCCAGCGGATCTCGATCAATTCGCCTTCGATCTCCATAGAGGAGTTCGGATCGAACTGTCCGGCAAAACTGTGGTGAGCGGATGCAGTCATCGCAGAAACCAATATCAGGGCAGCGGTCCAATAAATCCGTCGGGTAACCTGGCTGTTCATAGGCGGGCTATTGTCTCATTTTGGTGACGTTGAGAGCGCCGGGATAAACCGGCGTGTTGTAGAGAATGAAAGAGTCTTACAGGAAAGGAGTAGCGAACCATCCTGGCCTCGAGTTTTGCGGAATATGCCGCGAGGCATAGGTCGAAGCGTAAACAGAGGCACCGGCAGGCGGGACATCGAGCTTCGAAAACCTAATCGAGGGTGCCGACCTTGTTCAACGGTGGGGAAGGCCACATCACCTGAAGCGATAACGCGAGTTTCGGGTGAGTCCTCCGTAGTCGTAGACCCCAGGCATGCCGGGAAACAACACGCACGAGAACCGGGAGACCTCGACGTCGCCTGAGAGCTAGTGGATCAGGCCGGTCCGAGAAGGTACTAAGCCGAACGACGGACATGCACGGCGGTGAGGAGTCGGACAGCGGCATAGTACCGATGAAGGATTCGAACGACGATGCACTCTGCATTGAAGGAGAAGTCCGGAGGGAAGGCCGCCGATCAAGGAGAACACATGGAGCAACGCACGTCCCCGACGCCGAGCGGGGAACAAGACGTGTTAACGGGGCTTCAGCGTGTGCGCCGAACTGCGAAGGAAAGAAAGCAGGAACGGTTCACCACGCTGCTCCATCATGTGACGGTCGATTTGTTGCGGGAAAGCTTCGCTTCGCTGAAGAAGCAGGCCGCACCGGGAGTGGATGGCGTCACGTGGAAGGAGTACGAAGAAGGTCTGGAGGATCGACTCGTCGATCTTCACGGCCGAGTCCATCGCGGAGCCTACCGGGCACAGCCTTCACGGAGAATCTATATCCCGAAACCTGACGGCCGGAAACGGCCGCTGGGCATAGCTGCGCTGGAAGACAAGATCGTTCAGCAGGCGGTGGTGACGGTCCTCAATGAAATCTACGAGGCCGACTTTCTGGGATTCTCTTATGGGTTTCGTCCGGGGCGCGGGGCGCATCGGGCATTGGATGCGCTCAGCGTAGGCATCGTGAGGCGGCGAGTGAACTGGATATTGGACGCCGACATTCGAGGATTCTTCGACAACATGAGTCACGAATGGATCGAGCGGTTTGTCCAACATCGGATAGCCGATCCGAGGATGCTACGCCTGATACGCAAATGGTTGAGGGCCGGAGTATCGGAGGAAGGGGAGTGGTCGGAGACGAAGGTAGGCACGCCGCAAGGCGCAGTGATTTCGCCGCTGCTAGCGAACGTCTATCTGCATTACGCCTTCGATCTGTGGGTGGACGCATGGCGGGAGAAGGTTGCAAAAGGAAACCTCATCGTCGTGCGGTACGCCGATGATCTGGTCGTGGGGTTTGAACATCGAACCGAAGCCGAGCAATTCCTGACTGAATTCAGGGAACGTCTCGTAAAGTTTGGACTAGAACTTCACGGCGAGAAGACACGGCTGATCGAGTTTGGCCGGCATGCGGAGGCAAACCGGACACAACGTGGTGAAGGAAAGCCGGAGACGTTTACTTTCCTGGGCTTCACGCACATTTGTGCGACGAGACAGAAGACGGGCACGTTTCTGGTGCTCCGCCGAACGGATAAGAAGAAGATGCGGCAAGCGCTCCAGCGCCTTGGGCAGCAACTGCAGGCGCGGATGCATGATTCTCCGGCGCAGGCAGGCGCCTGGCTCCAACGCGTGTTACGCGGGTACTACGGCTACTTTGCAGT
>Ga0111538_10013164_pt1 | contig 10913 bp, 10 predicted proteins | sample SoiMethybrSBSTD1_FD_79669 | JGI IMG/M metagenome (GOLD analysis project Ga0111538, IMG submission 79669) | Bulk soil microbial communities from a Populus tree surrounding site in Tennessee, USA - Soil MetaG P. TD hybrid SBSTD1 (version 2)... | ecosystem: Environmental > Terrestrial > Soil >... | reverse complement strand
CGGCGGTCCACGTGCCGGCGGCCCCGGAGGCGGTCCGGCTGGCGGCGGCGGTCGTGGCGCGGCCGAAGGTCCGCAGCCTCCTGCGGGCAACCCGCTCGAGATCGTGATGGCCGAATGCGATCTCGTGACAATCATTCACAAGAACAACCGCCAGGATCCAACCGCTGCGGCGGGCACGTTCTACGAGGTGTTCACGTTCGACACCTTCCGCGTGCGCAACGGCAAACTCGTCGAGCACTGGGACGGCGCCGTGATCAATCCACCGGCAGCACCTGGTGGTCGCGGGAATTAAGAGCCTCTCGTAGGGCGGGTCCTGTTCTACGGACCCGCTTTGGCCGATGAGGCCTTCTCGTCGTCGCTTTTCAGACTTCACGCGTAGAAGTACGGATGCGAATCTCATCTGTTGCGATCGTTAGTGTGCATATGTGCGCGTCGCATCGTGTTGATGCGATCGTCACAGCGCGGATCTTTCTTGACACGAGCCTCGCGCGTGAAGATGCTGATGCGGTCTCCATCCCATTTCAATACGTTCACGGACGATGAACCCGCGGTCTCTATCACTGCGTTGCCATGCACGCAGATTGTTTTGTTCACCAACGGAGACTGCATCGACACCATAGACTTTGAAGCGACGGAGTGTTGAGTCACTCCCGCAGCGTGCTCATGCCAGCCATCACCGCGGAGGATCTCGATGGTGCAGGTCAGCTACCCTGGCGTCTACGTCCAGGAAAAGGCGAGCGGAGTCAAGACAATCACCGGCGTGGCGACATCGGTCGCCGCATTCTTCGGGAGAGCGACCAAAGGGTATTTGAATCGGCCTGTACGTTGCTTGTCGGTCAGCGACTTCGTACGCGCATTCGGTAGTCCACATCCACAAAGCGATCTCGCGGCCAGCGTCGCGCAGTTCTATGCCAACGGCGGCACGGACTGCTACGTCGTTCGGCTGGCCAGCTCTACAGCTCGGCGCGCGGAAGTCACTCTCCGTAACTGGGGAGGAACAGCGGTGCTGCGCGCGAGAGCCAAGGTCGAGGGCCTGTGGGGCAACGGCGTCCGGCTGCTGGTCGACTACAACACGCCGAATCCGGGGGAGACGCTCAACCTGCGGGTGATCCAGGAAGAGGGCGGCCGCGAAGTCGCATCCGAAACCTTCACGAATCTGAGCATGGATCCCGCCTCGGCGCGCTTTGCGACGACGTTCGTCACGCAGGGCTCCCAGTTGATCGATCTCGAGCTCGCAGCCGGGTTCAATCCCAACACCGGAAGCTTCTCCGGCTTCTCAGAAGGACGCGCCGCGCTCGGCGACAACGACGCGGCAGTCCGGACGACCATCAACAATCTGATCAACCCAGCGTCCGGTGCTCGACGGCACAGTTTCGAGATCAGCGTCGATGGTTCCGCGTACACGCTCGTGAACCTGAGCACGATGACGGCGGTGCCGGCGACGGCGGCGCTGATCGCTACAGAACTCGGCACGCGAATCAACGCCGCGCTCGGCGGGCTGGTGCCGGCACGGCAGGTCACGGTGGCCATCACGCAAGTGGCCGCTGCCGCGAACCAGCATTTCCTGCGCATGACGGCGAACACGGCTGGCGCCGACAACGGCGTCGTGCGCATTCGCCGCGCGGCCGCCAACGATATCGCTGCTGCCTTAATGCTCGGTGCCGATGGCGGAGGCGTCGAGCTTTCCAAACGGAGCGATTTCCGCCCCGCGCCCACTGGCACGGTCCTCCGATTCGAGGATGGCACCGGTGATGTGACGCGCCTGAATACGCTTGCCGGCCTCGATCAGGATCAGATCACTGGCATCACGATCGGGAGCGAACCACCGATTGCGCTCAATGCGGCGCCGAACAACATCCAGACCACTGCGGGCGGCGACTCGTTTTTCAGGGACGGCAAGCCTGGCACGAGTGCCAACAACCATCTCGATGGCGTCCGCGAGAAGATGCAGATCATCGCGCAGGCGATCACGAACGCACCGGGCACGCGGTTTCGCGCAGAGGTGCACGGCTATCAGCTCGTGGTCCTCGCCAAGGACGGGACAGTCAACGAGCAGCCGGGAGCGATTGCGTTCTCGGGGCCGGGTGTGGCCGCCATCAATCCCGCATGGCAGCGCAACACGCGGCAGTACGCCCTCGGCATCGCTGGCACCAGCACGTTCTCGACCGGCGGCCAGGACGGCGACGATGGCGGTGCACCTGGCTTTGCCGACTACGTTGGCGATCCTGTGCTCAAGACCGGATTCCACGCGCTCGACACGGTCGACTTGTTCAACCTGATGGTGCTGCCCGCCGACGGCGAGATCACCGACACCGTGCGCCGGCAACTGTGGGGGCCCGCCAGCATCTATTGCCAGTCGCGCCGCGCGTTCCTGCTCGTGGATGCGCCCGACAGCTGGACCGACACTCAGGGGCGGCCCGCGATCGTCCAGAACACCTCCGACGTGAACGACCTTCGCGCGACGGTCGTGAAGGATCACTCCGCCGTGTTCTACCCCGATCTGCGCTTCAACGATCGCGGCACGGTGCGATCGATTGGTCCGACCGGAGCGATCGCGGGGCTATGTGCACGCACCGACGCGGCTCGCGGCGTCTGGAAAGCGCCCGCCGGTCAGGAAGCAGACATTCGCGGCATCGTCGGTCTCGACGTCAAGCTGACCGACCTCGAGAATGGCGTCCTCAACAAGCTCGGTGTGAACTGCCTGCGCACGTTCCCCTCGGGCTTCGTCTCCTGGGGAGCGCGCACGCTCGATGGCTCCGACGATCTCGGGTCGGAATGGAAGTACATCCCGATCAGGCGTCTTGCGCTCTTCATCGAGGAGTCGCTGTATCGCGGAACCCAGTGGGTCGTGTTCGAGCCGAACGACGAACCGCTGTGGGCCAACGTCCGGCTCAACGTCGGCGTCTTCATGCACCAGTTGTTCAGGCAGGGAGCGTTCCAGGGCAGTACGCCGGACCAGGCTTACTACGTGAAGTGCGATGCCGAGACGACGACGCAGGCGGACCGCAACCTTGGCATCGTCAATATCGAGGTCGGGTTTGCGCCGCTGAAGCCGGCAGAATTCGTCGTGATCACGATTCAGCAGATCGCTGGCGATCTGCAAGCGTAGCCGTAACGACCATGTGTCACGCGTCCGGTGATGGTGCGGGGCCTCTCGATCGAGCCGCCGCCGGACGCCAGTGACCAAACCGCGTATCGCAGACAGGAGTCAGCGCGATGGCCAAGGGATTCGTCATCAATGCGCATCGGATTGACCCGTACAAGAATTTCAAATTCCGAGTGTTGTGGGATGCCAAGACCGTCCTCGGCGTGAGCAAGGTCAGCGCGCTCAAGCGCACCACGGAGGTGGTCAAGCATCGCGAGGGTGGTGAGAACAGCACGGATCACAAGTCGCCGGGACGCACCACCTACGAAGCGGTGACGATGGAGCGCGGATTGACCCACGACCTCGAGTTCGAGAAGTGGGCGAACCTGGTTCATCAGTTCAGCGGCGACCCCGCTATGGATCTCAAGAACTACAAGAAGGAACTGACGCTCGAAGTCATGAACGAACGTGGCCAGGTTGCCAAGCGGTACTTCCTCCACCGCTGCTGGGTGAGTGAGTTCACCACCGTGCCCGACCTTGACGCCAACGCGAACGCGGTCGCGATCGAGTCGATCAAGATCGAGCTCGAAGGCTGGGAACGGGACGTCGACACGAAGGAACCCGACGAGACCGCTGCCGTACCGGCGAGCGCGTAATCGTCTGCGCAAACTGTCAACCGAGGTCGCATGCGTCCGTATATCCCACACGACGAGGGGAGTCGGTCTCCGGCCGATCTGCGCCTGACTCGCGACGACGGGACCGCCGTCGCGCTCACGTGGCGTGCCTTCGGGCGTCGGGACGACCTCGATCTGGATTTCCGGAGCGAGGCGCGGACGCGACTCGTTACTGAGCTTCTCGCGCGTTGCCGCCACGACGCACCGGGCGATATCAGTACTCGCCTTGCCGAGGCGCGTCGATTGACGCTTTCGGGGCGGATCGGTGGCCTGGCGGTCATTCTCGCTCGCACGCTCTCGAGCTCCGATCTCATCGTCGAGCTGACATGTCCGCGCGAGGAGTGTCAGAGCGCGCTTCAGGTGTCGCTCGCGCTGGCATCGCTGGTCGAAATGAGTCAGCAGGCCGAACGAGAGCGCTCGATAACGATACGGCTCTCGGACGTGGAATCAGTTCACGTCCGGCGGCCGACCGGAGACGACCAGCACGCGTGGCAGTCAGGGCACTACCAGACGATTGAGACTGCCGAGCGCGCAATGGTCGAATCGCTGCTCGTGGATGGCGGGCCACTTTCCCCAGCGATGCTGACGGCAATCGACACGGCGCTCGAAGAGAGCGACCCGCTGACGTGCTTTCGCATCACCACGGTGTGCCCGACGTGCGCGGAGGAAAGTGATTACGCCGTCGATCTGGAAGCGGTGTTGATCGCGCGATTGTATCGCGCGCAGCGTAGCCTCCTGCACGACATTCACCGGTTGGCGATCCGCTACGGATGGAGCGAAGACGCGATCGCTTCGCTGCCATCGTGGCGCCGGCGTGAGTATCTCGACTTTCTCGATCGAGGTGACGCGTGAGCTACATCACGCGACTGCGCGAACAGAGCCGGCTTGCGATCGTCAACGAAGCCGTCTCGAAAAGACCGAATGTGCCGGTGCCCGCGGCCGGTGCGGCATCGCCGGCGATCGAACTGATTGAGGTCGACGAAACGCGTGAGGTCGCGAGCGACGGCGCACCGGCCATGGATATCGTCTCGCTGTCACCGGCGTCCGTGCCGAGGGGAATGGCAGAAAGCGCGCGTCGGCAATACGTCGAGCCGGTGGCCGATCTCCCGGCTGTCAGTCCCAATCCAGGTGAGGCCGCACGCTCCGCGTCTCGCGCGTCGACCGTCGGGGAGACCTCGTCAGCGCCACGCAGCGAAGGTGCGGGTGTTACGTCGTCACGTCAGGCGGAACCGTTGGAGACAGCGCCGCTCTCTCGCGATGCCACGCTCCGTCACGTCTTCGAATGGCTGGGCAAGCCGGGGCCGGCAGTTGAATCCCGTGACGGCGCGTTTGAGTCGCGAAGGGAACCGGTGCGCGGAACGCCGCTGACCCCCACATCGATTGAGACGGTTGCGATGTCACCGCCCGCGCCGGTTCCAGCGTCGGCGCGAGAGCGTGTGCGGCCGCCGTCGCCGATCGACGGACATCACGAAGACCTGGTGGAACTGTCGAACGAGTCGCGCCGTGTGCTTCCGGCAATCGCGTCGCCTGCCCCGGAGTCAGCGATCGAAGAACGGGTCGAAGAAATTCTCACGGTGTCGATCGGCGCGATTCACATGCGGGTCGAAGCGCAGGCCACGGCACCTGTCGTTGCGGCGCGGCCGGCAGATCGGGATAGAACGCCGCGCCCGGAACGGCGAGAGCGGTCCCGTCTGCCACGTCATTACTTGCGTCCGTGAGGAAGACTGTCGATGGCCTTGGCGGACTCAGGACGGGCAATTGGGGCGGTGACCAGGCTGCTGCGCGAGCACTTGGTCCGCCGCGGCTTTGCCGTCAGCATTGGCAAGCCCGAGGATGCCGCAGACACCAACACCACAGCCAAGCTCAATCTCTTTCTGTACGAGACGACGTTCGATGCCAGCCTGCGCAATGTTTCGTTGCAGTACAGTCAGCCGCCGTTGTGGCTGGCGCTCAAGTACCTGCTCACGGCCTTCGATGATGGGGAATCGAGTGATAGCGCGGACGCTCACGAACTGCTCGGACGCGGGCTCTCTTCGCTCCACGAGCTGAACTTCCTCGCGCTCGATGCGGCAGTGGCCACCGACGTGCGCCTCGCGCTCGAGAACAACCCAGAGCCGCTCAAGATCACCTTCGATGAAACGCCGCCGGATCTGATCTCGAAGATCATGCAAGGGACCGACGAGAAGTTCCGCCTGTCGACAGCCTTCCAGGTTCGCCCGGTGATGATCGTGCCGAACGAACCACCGAAATTCTCGCTGCTCGTGGGCGTCGACTACACGGCGGTACCTCCCGCAGTCATCGGCCGCGAGGGCGTAGGACTGGCAGTGCTTGCATCGCTCGGCCCTCGCCTCGATCGCGTGGACCCATCGAGCTTCGAGGTCGACGACACCATCACGATCGCGGGCGAAGACCTGCACCTCTCCAACCTCGAATGCTGGCTCGGGGCAGCACAACTTTCGATCGTGGGCCAGAAGGCAGATCGACTGACGGTCAGGGTAGAGGGCGCGCAGCCATCGGACATGCCAGAGGGTCCTATCGCCGGAGGCGGCCTGATTTCTGCTGGCGAGCATCCGCTGGTCGTACGACAGCTGATGCCGAACCGCCGGTATCGCTCGAGCAACATCGTCGTTGGGAAACTGCACCCGACCGTGGATGCCGCCGGCCTTGACGGCGCCGGCATGCTGACGATCGACGGCGCGTTGCTCGGCACATGGAATGACGACGTCATCGTGGCCGCTCTGCAAGACGGTGCGATCGTCCGTGTCTTCGAAACGGGACTGCAGCCGCCGCCGCCGCCCGCAAACTTGACGGTCGTCCCTTCGAGCGATCAGCACTCGCTGACGATCGCTGGCGTCGGTAGCACGCTGGCGGCTGGCACGTATCAGGTAGCCGTGCGCGTGAATGGACAGCAGGCGCGGCTCAGCCCGTCGATCACGGTGAGTTGATGAGTACGCCCGTGCCCTCGACCCACCGTGTTCCGATGAGCTTCTCGCCGCGATTGGCGATCGAGGATCCGCTTGCCGCGCATTGGCTGCGCGACGTCACGCTTCGACTCCGGCGGGAGATCTGCTGGCTGTGGCGCGAGCGAGGTGTGCTCGCCGGACTGACGATGCCAGTGAGCGCATTGCCGCCATTCACCGATCGTCTGGCTGCAACACTCGACCTCGCCCGCTACGACGAGGAGAAGCGGGCGTTCTTCGTCCAGGATGCGACGGCGGGATACCTGACGCAGCTCCTCGAGCAGCCACGACCGGAAGGTCGAGAGCTGGACCAGGCGCCGCGTGGTGGGTTCACGTGGCTCGCCCGCGAGTTGGCGCTGACACCGGTCGACTGCTTCGTACTCGCGTTGGCGTTGTCGCCTGGAGTTGATGGCGCGACCGCAACCGTTTTTGCGGCCGTGCAGAACGATCCGGTGCGTGCGTTCCCCACGCTCGCGCTGGCGCAGCGTCTCTGGGATGTGCCTGAGGACGTCCTGGGGCTGATAGGTCCCGGGCATTCGCTCTGCCGCCACGGTGTGCTGATCGAGGCGAACGACTGGGACGCGGCGCTCAGTGTCCACGCGCCGATTGCCCGGCAGTTGCTTTATCCGTCGTCGCCGCTGCCAGCTTCGCTCGAACATTTGCAGGCCGGCAGTTTCGGCGGGTCTGCCTTCGACATGGCTCAGGCCAGGGAAGACCTGCCGCTAGTTGATGACCCCGTCATCGATCAGGAACTCGAGCTGACATTGGCGCGCCTGCGCGGTGTCGAAGATCCCGGAACGATCGTCGTCCCGGTCCAGGGGCCGCGCGGCGCGTCTCTGTCTTCTGTTGCGGCCCGGCTCGCCGGCGCACTGTCAGTAGAAGCCGTTCGACCGGCCGCAGGCGTTCGGCCGTCGGAGTTGGGCGGACTGTGCACGCTTGCCTGGCTGCGCGGGGCGATTCTCGATGTGCCCGTCTCGATGCTCACAGCGGACATGCGAGAGCACGACGCTCCGATTGCGCTGCCGCTGCGTGCACTTCCGCTCGTCCTCACTGTCGGGATCGACGATCCAACGGCGCTCAAACGGCTGCCATCCGAGGCGCTGCCGGCGATTCACATCCGTCCGCTCTCATATCGCACGCGGTTGGCGCTCTGGCGCGCGCATCTGGGCAACGCGCTCCAACAGAGTCCGGACCTCGATGAAGCCGTGGCAGACACGGCCCGCCGATTCCGCCATGAAGCGCCCGTCATCGTCCGTGTGTGCCGCACGCTCGCGCAGCTGGGCCGGCCGCCACGCGCCGGGGACCTTCACGCCGCGTGCCGCGCCGACGTCGACCTGGGTGAACTCGCACAGCGGCTCGAGCCGCGGTTTCAGCTGGCAGATCTGATGTTGCCCTCCAAGCAGGCGCGTCAGATCGACGAAGTGATTCGTGCTGTGGGCAGCCTGACAGCTGTCCACTACGAGTGGGGCACGGCACGCGCCTGGAACGAGAGCGGACTCTCGGCGCTGTTCGCGGGCGCAGCCGGCACGGGCAAGACGATGGCGGCGGAGGTGATCGCAGCGGAAGCCGACATGCCGCTCTATCGCATCGACCTGTCACAGGTGGTGAACAAGTACATCGGCGAGACGGAGAAGAACCTGCGGCGTCTGTTCGACGCGGCCGACGCGGTCGACGCCATCCTGTTTTTCGATGAAGCCGATGCGCTCTTTGGCAAACGCACGGAGGTACGCGACGCACACGATCGTTACGCCAATCTCGAGGTCAGTTACCTGCTCGAGCGGATGGAGCGTTTCAAGGGGCTCGCGATCCTGGCCACGAACCGCAAGAAGGATCTCGACGAGGCGTTTCTTCGCCGATTGCGATTCGTGATCGATTTCCCGTTGCCGGGTGAAGAGGAACGGCGGCGTATCTGGAAGAGCGTCATTCCGCCGGAGGTCGATGCCAGCGCGCTCGACCTGCCATTTCTGGCGAGCCGCTTCCCGCTCGCTGGCGGACACATTCGCGCGATCGTCTTCCACGCTTGCTTGCAGAGCGCAGGTGCCGGCGGCGAACGCCGCCTGGACATGCCAACGGTGTTGCGCGCGGTGCGGCGCGAGATGGACAAGCTGGGGCGGGCGACGAGCCGTGAACAGTTCGGGGCATTTGCCGACGCACTCGAGGATTAGGACGTGGCGAGGCTGACCATTCCACGACTCGACTTGCAGGTCCGCGGCATCGATGCGGACGTCGTGCGCGCGGCGCTCGATCGTCTGCCGGCGCTATTGGCGACCGCGCTGAAACGCCCTGCTGTATCGACAAGTGAATACGACCTGGCGACTGTCCGTGTCAGCGCGCGTATCGACGCCGAGACGCTGGCGTCCACGCTGGCCACGCGGATTGCAGCCGTCGTTCGGCAACGCACGAGTACGCCATCAGACATGCCGCTGACGTCGGCACCGCAACTGAAGGTCAGAGCTGACGCTGCAGCTCGCTCGTGTGGGGCGCCGTTAGTGAAAACCAGCCTGACAGGACCGCCAGCCTCGATGAGGGTAGGCGTTGGCGATATGACGGGCACGAGCGAGGACGTGGAGTAAGCATGCCCTATCTGCTTCGCGGCGCACTGATCGAATACGGCACCGGGTTGATCGGACCGATCCCGAACATCGTGATCTTCCAGTTCAATCCCGAGTCGCTCACACGCAGCCTGCGCATCCCGGAGCGTCCGCAGGGCGCCACCGCGCGCGAGCGCACGCAGGCGGGCGAGCAGACCTTTGAGTCGATCTCGCTCAAAGCGCATTTCAGCGCGGCCGACATGCTGAACGAGGACAAGGTGCTCGCGCGCATGTTCGGGGTTGGCCCGCAACTGAGCGCGCTCGAGAAGATGGTGCACCCGAGCAGCAAGATCGCCGGTCTGATCGGCGCCGCGCTCGACGCCATCGGCGATGCGCTCGGCGGCGCTGGTGGCAGCGAGCCGCCGACGCAACCCATTCCGCGCGAAGCCTTCCCCAAGATCATGTTCATCTGGGGACTCACGCGCGTGTTGCCGGTGACGATCGACTCGATGCGGATCACCGAGCTCGAATACGACTTCATCCTGAATCCCATCCGCGCCGAGGTCGACATCGAGCTCACCGTGAACGCCGTCGACAGTTGTTCCGACGATGTGCTGGCCAAGGGCGCGCTCGAGTACACGACGATCGCCAAGGAAGCGCAGGCGCTCGCCAACCTCGCGAACACCGCCGAACAGATCGTCGAGCTCATTCCACTCTAGGAGGATCGCGTGTTTCTGGACACCTCACGTTACGCCGCAGTCGCTCAGGACACCGTGTCGACGCGTGGCGGCCGCACCGGCAGCGCGATCCGTCTACGCGCGCTTCCGCCGACATCCGGCGAGCCATACCAGGTGATCGAGCGCGATCGCCTGGATCTGCTGGCGCAGGCGCGCTATGGCGATGACACCCGCTTCTGGCACATCGCCGACGCGAATACGGCGCTCGACGCGCGGGAGCTGACAGCGCACACAGGCGGCGACGCGCTCGCGCACGTCATCGCGGTGCCGAGGACCTGATGCCCAGTTTCGGATTCCGCGTGTACTTCGGCGACCGCGCTGCGACGACCGAGGAGCTGTCGCGCATCGAGGAGATCGTCGTCGAGCAGGAAATGGACATGGCGTGGGAGGCGCATGTGCGCCTCTATCTCTGCACCGACGAGAACGGCAATTGGCGTCATGGCGCCGACGAATTCGCCCAGCCGTTCTCGCGCGTGCGTGTCGAGATCGGCTCGGGCAGCTCGTTCACGCCGTTGATCGACGGACCGGTGGCTTCGTACGACCATCAGCTCGATTCACAGCCCGGACACAGCAGCGTGACGCTCATCGTGCGCGATGACAGCACCCTCCTCAACCGTGAGGAGAAGGCCGAGGTCTTCGAGCAGCGCGACGACGATGCGATCGCGCGTGAAGTGTTCGGGCAGTTCCCGCAGATTGCGAGCACGCGGATCGAAAGTCCAGGCGGAGCGCGGCCATCGGTCGTGCGTCGCGGCACGGCGATCCAGTTTCTGCGTGAGCTGGCGCGGCCGCACGAGTACCACGCCTATGTCCTCCCTGGTTCGTCGCCCGGTCAGAGCGTCGGCTGCTTCCTGCCGGATCCGACGGAGACGGGCAATCTGCCCGCCCTCGTGCTCCTGGGGAGCGACCGCAACCTGGCGGAATTGAGT
>Ga0111538_10013163_pt1 | contig 10913 bp, 8 predicted proteins | sample SoiMethybrSBSTD1_FD_79669 | JGI IMG/M metagenome (GOLD analysis project Ga0111538, IMG submission 79669) | Bulk soil microbial communities from a Populus tree surrounding site in Tennessee, USA - Soil MetaG P. TD hybrid SBSTD1 (version 2)... | ecosystem: Environmental > Terrestrial > Soil > Tree... | reverse complement strand
GATGAAGTCGTCGACCCGCTCATTGCGACGGGCCTCGCTGCGCGTGTCGGAGGTCACGGCGATTGGATCAAAGTGGTGCTTCCCCCGGGCGAGCGGCACAAGACGCTCGCCTCGGTGGAGCACATTCTTCGCGCCGCCATCGATGCACCCGTGGATCGGCAGGCCGCCATCGTCGGCGTCGGGGGGGGCGTGGTGACCGACATTGCCGGGCTCGCAGCGTCCCTCGCGCTTCGCGGTCTGCGTTGGATCGCCGTGCCGACCACGGTCCTCTCCATGGTCGACGCGTCGGTCGGCGGGAAGACCGCTGTCGACCTCGGCGCGGCCAAGAACGCCGTCGGCGCCTTTCATCAGCCCTCGCGCGTTATCGTCGACCCTCTCTTCTCGCGCAGTGAGAGCCCCCGCGCAGTTCGCAGCGGTCTCGCCGAGGTCGTCAAAACCGCGCTCATCGGCGATGGCGCTTTTTACCGGCGTCTTCTCGCGCCGAACGCCGCCGAAAGCCTTGTGAAGGACCGCGACCCCGTCGCCATCACCGAGGCCATTCGTTCCTCGATCACCGTTAAGGCCGGCGTCGTCGGCCGCGACGAGCGCGAGGCCGGCGAGAGGGCCCATCTCAACCTCGGTCACACCGTGGGGCACGCGCTCGAAGCGGAGGGGGGATTCGAGCGCCTGACCCACGGCGAGGCCGTGGGGCTCGGTCTCATCGCGGCCCTCCGGGTGGGCGTGGCACTCGGCGTCACCGATCGCCCCCTGGCCTCCGAGGTCGAGGAGCTTCTCGCTCGCCTCGGACTCCCCACCGATCTCGACGCGGAGCCCCTTTCTCAGGCCATGCGGTGGGTTGCCTACGACAAGAAGCGGCAAGCCGGCACGTTGCGCATGATCCTGGTACGGGCCCCCGGCGTCGTCGAAATTGCGCGCGTAGCCGCTTCCGATCTGCCGAAATTGCTGGCCAAACGATAGCTGGTCGCACTTTTCCCCTCACCCGGGATCCAAGCCGCCCAAAAGCCACGGGATTCTTGGCGGTATCCGAAGTCCGCCGGTAAACTCATGGAATGAAGCGCGTGGTCGCCCAATGGCTTTTCTTGGCGGCGGCGGGGGCCGCCTTGCTCGGCAGCGCGGGGTGCGCGGAAACCGAGAGCATGCTGTTCATCCGGCAGGCGCAAGCCCGCATTTCCAGCGGCGCGAACGGCTGCACCGTCGACAGCTCCCCCTCCAGCCTTTTCATCACCGAGGGCACCCTCGATCTCGCCTTCCGGACCGAGTACACGGCCGCACTCCTCGTGGGGAACCAACTCGTCGCGCGCGGCAACGCGTCGCAGCTTCGCACCGAAACATCACGCGTCGAGATCGAAGGGGCCGTGGTCAAGCTCGAAGGCACCCCCTCGTGGGGGCCGTACACCGTCCCTGCCTCGGGCTTCATCGATCCCGCCACGGGCTCGACCCCGTCCTACGGGCTCACCGAGGCGATCCTGCTCGGCAGCCAGTTTGGCAACGACCTCGCCACGGCCCCGGTGGCCGATCGGTACAAGGTCCGCCGTTACACGTCGGTCGTCAAAGTCGTCGGCAAGACACTCGGCGGCACGGCCGTGGAGTCCGGCGAATGGCGCTTTCCGCTGACAGTTTGCTACGGATGCCTCATCTCCTTCCCACCTGACGCCAACGACACCAAACTGTCGCGACCGAATTGCCAGCTCCCCGCGGGAACGGGGACGACGGTCTCCGCCCCCTGCGCCCTCGGTCAGGACGACGCCGTCGATTGCCGAGTGTGCAAGACGTCCGTGCGCCCCCAAGACATGGGGTTGTGCGAGCCGTCGTTCTAACGTTCGCGCTTGATTCGGTCGCGCAAATCGAGTCCGCTGCCGCGTGCCCAAGAGGCCGTCGTTCCCGCGCCGTAGCCGCGAGCTCCTCCGCGTCGCGGCTTCTACCGCCGTCATTGCCGTGCTTGGCGTGCCTCGCGGTGCCGCTGCCGATCCTCAGCTGACGACGGGTCTCACGCTTGGCGTGGCGGGGCTCGGCGAACGGAACGCGCTTTGGACGTCGACGGGATTCCAAGCCGGCGTGCGCGGAGAACTGCTCTTCGGACGGGACAAGGATGAGTCCTTTGGTCTAGGGCCGTACGTCGAAGCGCTCACGACGGACGGCTTCTCGGACGCGCACCTGGGAGCGGGGGCCGCGCTCCTCATGCCCATCCACGCTTATCTTCCGGTCGTCATTTCGGCCGGCGGTTACGCCGCGCACCACGGCCCTTGGGGTTGGGAGCCGGGACTGGCCGCCGAGCTCTTCTGGGGTACGCACGGTTACAACTACCATTCGCTCTATTCGATGAGCGCCGGGATTTTCGCCGGTGGCCGATACGCGCTCGGCGATTCGAAGGAAGTCATCTTGCTCGGAGGGGCGAGGATCGATCTCGAGCTCGTCGCCATCCCTTTCATCTTCCTATGGGGTGCGATCCGAGGGCCCGACCCGACGCGCTGACAAGGCGGACGCGAGCGCTGGTCTAGGCAGGCCCGGCATCTTGGCGCGTTTCGCGAGCGCTGACGCCGAACGCGGCCCAGATCGACGATCGAGTCCCGCGCGAGCTGTGGTACGGTCGCGGGATGGAGCGGCGCACCGTGCAGCTTCGCCTCGCGGGTCAGACCTACCGCGTGGTGACCACGGCCAGCGACGCCGAGTTGAAGAGGTTCGCGACGATGATCGAGGAGAAGCTGAGCGCCCTGCCGCGGGGGAAAGCACTGCACCCGCAGGCGCTGCTCCTCGCGACGCTCGCGCTCGCGCACGACCTCGAGGAGGAACGCGCTCGCTCTCAACGAATCGAAACGCGCGCACGGGAAACGCTCGCCCGGTTGGTCGAGCGCATCGACGCTGTCCTCGACGAGGGGGGCGGTGGCGACGAAGCACAGGTTCAAGCGCCCCCGTTGCCGTGAGTCACGAATCGGAAAGCACCAAGGGCCCTCTCCGGCACCTTGCCCAGGATCTCGCCGAGCTCGAGCGGGCGGGCTTGCTCCGCGTCCGACCCGAGCCTGTCGATCAGAACATCGACGCGCGTACCGTCTATCTCGGTTCCAACGACTACCTCGGCTACCGGTCGACCGGTCGACTGACCCGGTACGCGCTCGGCGCCGCGACAGAGCATCCGGCCGGATCGGGCGCATCACGGCTCGTCCTCGGAGAGCACCGCGCGCATCGCGCCCTCGAGCACGCCCTCGCGCGCTGGCTCGGATTTGATGAATCACTAGTATTTACAACTGGTTACACGGCGAACCTCGGCGTGATTTCTTCCCTGGCCGGAGAGGGCGACCTCGTCGTCTCGGATGCTTGGAACCACGCTTCAATCATCGACGGTTGCCGTCTCAGCCGCGCGAAGATCGCCGTCGTCCCGCACGGCGACGTCGAAGCCGTTCGCGGCGCGCTCCGCGATTCGACGGCGCGCCGCCGCTGGGTGGTAACCGAGGGCTACTTCAGCATGGAGGGGGACACTCCGGACCTGCCCGCCCTGCGCGCGATCTGCGATGAGCAGGATGCGGCGTTGATCGTCGACGATGCGCACGCCATCGGCGTGCTCGGCCCAGAGGGGCGGGGCTGTGCCGCCGCCGCGGGGATCCGACCCGATATCCTCGTTGGCACGCTCGGCAAGGCGCTCGGTGCGCAAGGCGCTTTCGTCGCTGGTTCGCTCGACCTCTGTCGCTGGCTCTGGAACCGCGCCCGTCCCTTCGTCTTCTCGACGGGCCTTAGCCCCCTCCTTGCTGCCGTGGCGCAGGGTGCGGTGGGCGAGGCGCGCGCTGACGAGATCGGGCGGCGCCGACTTCACGCAGTGGGCGAGCGGCTCCGCACGGGACTCGCCGCGTCGGGAGTCCCGATCGCGCCGTCGTACGGACCTATCATTCCTCTAATCCTCGGCGAGGAGGCACGCGCGTTGGCCTGGAGCCGCCGCTTGGCCGAGATGGGCATCCGAATTCAAGCGATCCGACCGCCGACGGTACCGAAAGGAACTTCGCGCCTCCGAATCGCCGTTCGAGCCGATGTGAGGGATGACGAGGTCGACCGCACGGTGGCCGCTCTAGGAGCTTTGCAGCGGGATGCAACCCCTCGATGAGGCTCAGCTAGCGAACCCCCTTCGCGTCGTCCTCGTTGGGACCGGCACTGGCGTCGGAAAGACGCACGTCGCCTGCGCCCTCTTGGCCGCCTGGTCGGCGCGGGCCGCAGTCGTAGGGCTGAAACCCATCGAGACAGGGGTCGACGTTGGGAGTTCTGGCGCTCGGGGGTTGAGAGAGTGGCGCGCTGTGCAAGGTCGCGAACGCCCGGGGCCCGAGCGCCCTCGCAGGGGAGCTAAGCGCCGCGCGGACGACGCCCTCCCCAGAGCGAACGCAAGCGGCGCCTCGGACCAGGAGCAGTTGGCGATGGCTGCCCAAATGTTTCACGTGAAACGTCCCGACGCGAGGCACCGGGGCAGCGCTTCGAAGCGCCTTGCGCTCGATCAGCCGCTACGTTCTCTCTACGCGTTCCCGGAGCCTGTCTCGCCCCACTTGGCCGCTCGCGACGCGGGCATCCGGATCGACCTCGGCCAAATCGATCGGTGGGTGTCCGCTCATGCGGCCCAAATCACGGTCATCGAGACGGCCGGTGGCCTCTTCTCACCGCTCGGTCACGGCGCCACGAACTTCGACCTGCTCCAGGCACTTCGCCCGGACGCCGCTATCCTCGTGGCCCCCGACCGACTCGGTGTCCTGCACGAGCTGACGACCACCCTGGCGCTCGCCGCCGCCCGGAGTGGCCCGGCCCTGGCCGTCGTCCTTTCCGCTCCCTCCAAACGGGACGCTTCGACGGACCGAAACGCCGACGAGCTCGCTGCACTCGGCATCGCCCGTTCCATTGCCGACTTCCCCCGCGCCCCTTTTCGAGCACCCGCTACCATCGAGGCCGCGCGGCGGGTGATCGGCTGGATCGAGCGGGCCGCGAGCGTCGCCCCGTCTCGCTCCCCGACGGACGAATCTGGCAGCCCCGACGCCACGCCGGAATGACTCCGGAGCTCCGCGGGGCCGCGCCGCTCGCACAGTTCGAACGCCGCGCGAGCGTCGCCAGGCCAGAACATACGAGGCAACCGCAGGGATCGATCTCTCTGTCGAGCGCGACGTCGACCCCCGGGCACGATCGCGTCGACGCGCGGCGGCTGACGCCGACGGCTACGCGGGAATGCACTACGACCAGGAGTGGGTCTGCTCGGGGCCTACTCGGGCTCCACGGGGCACAACTGACGCGGGGGGTGGCTCAAGGATGAACCGTCTGGCGACAGGGATTAGCGCCCCCGGCGCCGGCAGCGCGCCTGCGGCTTCTCGGAGGTCGCCTCTGCCAAGGCCACGAAGCGACGACAAGAGTTGGAGGGCTCCGACCAGCGAATTGCGCTGCCTGGTAGGGGTGCGACGCCTGTGACCAGCCGCAAGGTTGCACGTGAAACACCTCCTCCACAGGCATGCCCGCCGGACCGTACTCGCGATCAAGTCAGCGTGTCCTCGCGCGCTCCGTTCGAGCGAACCAGCGCGCGCCAAACGAGCACCGATCTGGCGATCGACTCCGATACGCCGCGCGCGCAACGTCGCCCCCACGCAGCCCCAAGCGCGATTCAACCATCGCACGCCTCCTCCCCGCCTCCGCTCCTCCCTGTTGAACCAACCCTAGCAACGGCAGCCCACCACCCGGCCAGCCTTCGCCCCCCGAGCCGCACCCGGTAGCTCGTCACACCGGAGACGCCGCGACCTTCGCAGCACCGGCGTTATTCTCGCGCAGCCTCCCCCGTTCGAGGTGGAGGCGGCGCGCCGCGACGCGCTCGGCGAGGCCCGCGTCGTGCGTGACCAGGACGACGATACATCCGCGCTCGGCTTCTTCACGGAGGGCTGTGACGAGACTCTCGACGCCGTCCGTATCAAGGCCATTGGTCGGCTCATCGAGCAGCAACAACGACGGCGCGTGGACGACGGCGCGCGCCAGTGCAACGCGCTGTCGTTGACCGCGCGACAGGCGGCGAAATGTGCGGTCGACGAAAGCATCGACGCCGAAGCGCCGCGCTGCGACCTCCCAAGCGGTGTCCGTCGCTCCGTAAAGCGACGCCGTGAAACGCAGGTTCGCGCGCGGCGTCAGGTCCGGGTAGCAATGCGTCTCGTGTGACAACCACCCTATCTCGCCGCGTACCTCGCTCGGCTCGAGGCGCTTCGAGCCGTAGAGAACTTCGCCGCGGGTGGGGAGGAGCGTCGTTCCAAGAATTCCAAGTAATGTACTTTTTCCAGATCCGTTGGGGCCTTCCAGACTCGTGATCTGGCCCCCTTCGAAAGAGGCGTCGATCCCCTTCAAAGCGACAGTCGAGCCGAAGTGCCGGCTTACGCGCTGCATGACGACGTCGGTTATCGGGCCCATTCTCGACGACTTCCGGTGGGACTTTATCACCGGCCAAGCGCGAGAGCCGGATGTGGCTCCACGCGCGGACGCGCCCAAACGGTACCAAAAGTCTGCGGGGCGAAGGGGACACTATGCCACACGAAGATCGCCAGCGGTTACCGGCGGGTCACGTTTGGGTGGCGAGAAGTGACCGGGAGTAGTGCTAGGATGTGGCCGATGACATCCGCCGTTGCCATCGCGCGAGAGCCCCCGCCGGCGATCGCGCGCCTGCGCAGCGCAGTGGAACAGGCCCTCGAGGGGAAGCCCGAGGCAGTCGAGCTAGCCCTCATCGCGCTCTTGGCGCGCGGCCATGTGCTCATCGAAGACGTCCCTGGAGTTGGAAAAACCACCCTTGCCCGCGCTGTCGCCAAAGCCGTCGGGGGAGAGCTCCGGCGCGTCCAGTTCACGAGCGATCTCCTTCCGAGCGATGTGCTCGGCGTATCGGTTTACGACCAGCGGCGCGGCGATTTCGTTCTCCGCCAAGGTCCAATCTTCGCCAATATTCTGCTGGCAGACGAAATCAACCGCGCCAGCCCGCGCACACAATCGGCGCTGCTCGAAGCGATGAACGAGGGGCAGGTCTCCCTCGATGGGCAAACGATCCCGCTGCCCGACCCGTTCTTCGTCTTGGCGACGCAAAATCCGCAGGACTTCGCGGGGACGTTTCCCCTGCCCGAATCGCAGCTCGATCGATTCATGGTGCGGATTCGTATCGGTTATCCGCCGCCGCAGGTCGAGATGCGGCTGCTTCTCGACGGCGTGAGCGACCATGCCAAGAACGTCGAAGCGGTCCTCTTTCCGGCCGAGCTCGTGACGATTCAGCGCGAGGTCGATCGCGTGACCGTCGATTCGGCTCTCGCCACCTATTTGCAGGCCATCCTGGTCGCGACGCGCACTTCGCCCGCCCTGTCTCTCGGTGCTTCGACGCGCGCGGGCATGAACCTCTCGCGCGCGGCTCGTGCGCGCGCCCTCCTGCGCGGCCGTCTTTATTGCATCGCCGACGATATCCACGAGCTCGCCGTGCCCGTGCTGGCACATCGCGTGCGCCTTTCTGCTCATGCCGAAGGCTACGTCCCATCCCGTGACGAAACCGAAGGGGCGGTGCGCGAAGTCATCGCGCGCGTCCCCGTCCCCCTCTAGTCCTCGAGGAAGCGGTTGGCGGTCGAACCTCTACCGCGCAAGCAGCAAAAGTCGGCGCGACGGACCTCGCGCCGTCCGGGATCCCGCGGCCGCACCAGCGACTACAGCACGCTGCGGCGCCCCGAGCCGAAGAACGCTTGGGAACGGTTCATCCGCCGCCTGCGGCCCCCGCGCCGTCTGAAGTTCACCCGCGAGGGGAAATACTTTCTCGGCATCACCTTGGGGGTCGGCTTCGCAGCCATCAACACCGGCAACAACCTCCTCTATTTGCTGCTCGGGATGCTCCTGTCGCTCATCGTCCTTTCCGGCGTGATGAGCGAGCTGTCGCTGCGCGACCTCAACGTCGTGCGCCGCCTCCCCACACGCGCGCAGGTGGGGCGCGCGCACCTGGTCGAGATCGAAGTCTTCAATCGCAAAAAGCGCGTCCCGTCCTACGCGATCGAGGTCGAGGACCTCCGCGCCGGACAACCGGCCGACAAGCGCTGTTTTTTTCTGAAAATCAGCCCCAACAGCGCCCAGGTGGCCGCCTACCGGCGATCGCCACAGCGACGCGGGCGCGATTGCCACGTGGGTTTTCGCATCGCCACGCGATTTCCCTTTGGGCTGTTCGAGAAATCGCGCGAGGTTCCGTGCGAGGGGGAGCTCATCATCTATCCCGCCGTCGATGCGCTGCGCCTTCGCTCGGACGAAGGGGGTCGCCGTCTCGGGGGAACCGGCTTCTCGGGGCGCGGCTCGGGCGACGAGGTGTTCGGCCTTCGCCCCATGCGTGAGGGGGACGACCCCCGTGACATCTACTGGCGGAAGAGCACGCTTTTGGATCAGCTTGTGCTGCGCGAGCGCGCGCGTGAGACGCGACCCGACATCGAGCTCGTGCTCGAAACGCGACGACCCGCGGACGGGGGGGACGACTGGGCGGTGCAGTTCGAGCGCCGCATCCGCGATATCGCCTCGCGCGCCGTCGCGCACTTGAAGCGCGGTGACGGCGTGACCATCGCTGCCACGTCGGGGGATCGTGTGCGCGCCGATCGAAGCGTGGGGGCCGATCGTCTGCTGCGCTTTCTCGCGTTGGTCGAAGCCGTCGAAACGCCCGCGCCCAACGGTGCGAACCCGCCCGACGCGAAAAATGGCAACGGGGCTCCGCCCCCCTCGAGCGTACCGGGGAGTGGCCCTGGGCGGTCCATCGGTACCGCCGATCTCGGCCCCCCGAGCGACCCCTCGAGCGGCCTCCGCAATCAACATGGAACGCCAGTGAAATCATGAGGTTCGGACTCATCCACCGTTTGATGACCGACGCCATCGCGGCGCTCGGCATCCTCGCGCTCGTGACGAGCGGCGAGCTCGAGCGGTGGGTGAGCGTGGTCGTCGTCGCCGGTTTGGCGGGCGCGCTGGCCATCCCCGAGAATTGGCAGACGCGGACCTGGATGCGGCGGCTGTCGACGATCGGTCCGGTCGCGCTGCTCCTTTTGCAGATCGGTCGCCTCTTCAGCGGGGCCAACGTGCTCGAGCTCGCGGTCGAGTTCGCCGCTGCCTTGCAGATCATCCGCCTCGCTACGCGGCGCGGTGCCGCGCACGATCAGCAGGTCATCGTCCTCGCCTTGCTTCACCTCATCGCCGGAACGGTGATCGGCGGGGGGCTCGCTTACGGGCTCTGTTTCATCGGCTTTCTCATCATCGCTCCGGGGGCGCTCGTTCTCTCGCATCTGCGCCGCGAGGTCGAAGGCAACTACCGGCAGGGGGCGCGCGATCGCACGGGGCTCCCCGTCGATGTGCCGCGCATTCTCAGGAGCCGGCGCGTCGTCGATCGCACGTTTCTCATCGCGACCTGTCTGCTGTCGATTCCGATCTTTTGGTTTACGGCGGGTCTCTTCGTCCTTTTTCCGCGCGTCGGCCTTTCGTTCCTTTTGCTCAGCAAGCCGCACACCGGGCGCATGGTGGGTTTCTCCGAGCACGTCGATCTCGGCGCCGTCGGCACGCTGCGCACCGACCCGACCATCGTCCTACGCGTCGAAATTCCCGATCTTCCGAATCCACCGCCGCCGCGCTTGGCCATGCACCTGCGCGGCGCGGCGTTCGATAGCTACGACGGTCGCAGCTGGTCGCGCAGCACCGGCCAGCGCGATTCGGGCGCGCGCGAAGGGGGCAACCTCTGGATCCGCCGTCCCCCCGACCCGCACCGCGACCGCATTTGGCGCATGGATCTCGAGCCCATCGACCCACCGGTGCTCTTCGCGCCGCTCAATGCCGTCGCGATGCGTGTTCGGCAACGCGGCGATCCCGTGGTGAGCTCGCGGCTCGAGATCTCGTCGGAACCGGAGTGGACCTTCCGCTACGGAGGGTCGGACGAGCGCGGCGTCCGCTACGAAGTCTATGTTGGCAGCGAAGCCGAAGGGGTCCGCGACACCCTCTCGCGCACCGATGAAGACCGCTACACGGCGTTGCCGCGAGGGGTCAGCGACAGGGTGCGACGCCTCGCCCACCAGGTCGTACGCGACGGCGCGACGCCCCTCGAAAAAGCGCGCGGTATCGAAGCCTACCTGCGCACCTCGTTCACCTACGACCTTGGGTCCCCTGCCGGAAAATCGGCCGATCCGCTCGACGACTTTCTCTTCGTCTCGAGGCGCGGGCATTGCGAATTCTATTCGACTGCGATGGTCGTCCTGCTCCGCGAACTGCACGTCGCCGCGCGCAACGTGACCGGCTTCATCGGGGGCTCGTACAACCGCTTCGGGCACTACTACGCGGTCCGGCAGGGGGACGCTCACTCCTGGGTCGAGGTGTTCATTCCCGAGCGCGGCTGGCAAACGTTCGATCCCACACCCCCCGCCGAGGCCGCACCACGGAGCGAGCTATCCGGCGTTCTCGCGTTCATCCGCGACGTCATCGAAGCGACCGGTCAGCGTTGGGATCGCTACGTCGTCGGCTACGATCTTCGCCAGCAGGTCTACCTGTTTCACTCCATCTCGCGTTACGGGTCGCTGCACGTCTCCCCCGCGCTCACCAAGGCGAAGCCGTTGGGCGTCGCTCTTCTCGTCGTCGCTGCGGGCGGCGTCGGTTTCATCCTGTGGCGCCGGCGCAGGGTGCAGCGTCAAACTGGCGCGACCGCGATCGATCGTGTTGCCCGCGAGCGCATGATCGCGACCGCGATGTACGAGCTGCTCGAGGGGGCAATGAATGCGCAGGGCATCCCGCGTGGACCGAGCACCCCTCCGCTGCGCCATGCGCTTTCGCTCCAACGCATGGGGCACCCGCTCGCGGAAGAAGTGCTCGACCTGACAGAGCTCTACCTCGGCGCCCGTTTTGGCGGCATTGCGGTGACAGAAAAAGATCGGCGCGACTTCGAGGGTCGAGTC
>Ga0111538_10013162_pt1 | contig 10913 bp, 9 predicted proteins | sample SoiMethybrSBSTD1_FD_79669 | JGI IMG/M metagenome (GOLD analysis project Ga0111538, IMG submission 79669) | Bulk soil microbial communities from a Populus tree surrounding site in Tennessee, USA - Soil MetaG P. TD hybrid SBSTD1 (version 2)... | ecosystem: Environmental > Terrestrial > Soil > Tree... | reverse complement strand
GTGTTCGACAAGACGACGGCCGGCTACGTCAGCGTGACCCATCACCTCATCCGCCGCGGTGTGATCACGATCGTGATCATCGGGGTCGTGATCGGGGGGATCGCCGTGCTGGGTCGTGCGCTGCCAGCCGGATTCATTCCAGACGAAGATCAGGGCCTGTTCGGCGTCAACGTGCAGCTTCCCCCGGGGGCCTCGCTGGAGCGCACGAGCGCGGTGCTGCGCAAGATCGAGGAGATGCTGAAGAAGGTCGACGGCGTCGATTCGTTCCAGACGATCGGCGGATACGGCGCCGTCACCAGCACGTACCAGCCGAACTTCGGCAGTGTGTTCGTCCGCCTCAAGCCGTGGGGGGAGCGTCACGACGAGTCGCTGAAGGTGTTCGGCATCATGCGTCGAATGGCCGGGGAGCTGGCGACGATCCCCGAGGCGATCGCGTTCCCGTTCAACATCCCGACCATCTCCGGCTTCGGCGCGTCGGCGGGCTTCAACTTCCTGCTTCAAGATCGGAGCGGCTCGTTGACCGTCGAGGAGCTCGGCGCGCGGGCCCGCGACTTCGTGGCGGCGGCGCGGCAGCGGCCCGAGTTCGCCTCGCTCTTCACCGCGTTCGACCCCACCTATCCGCAGGTCAAGGTCGAGCTCGACCGAGAGAAGGCGCGGACGCTCGGGGTCCCGGTGAACGAGGTCTTCCAGGCGATGTCGACGGTGATGGGTGGCAGCTACGTGAACGACTTCAACCGCTTCGGACGCCTCTACCGCGTCTACGTCCAGGCCGACGCCGACTATCGGCGAAAGCCGTCGGATATCGGCGACGTCTACGTCCGCAGTAAGACCACCAACACGATGATTCCGCTCTCGACCTTGGTCACCATCGCCTCGGCCACGGGTACCGAGATCACGACCCGCTTCAACCTGCAGCGGTCGGTCGAGATCAACGGTGCGCCGGCGCGCGGTGTCAGCTCGGGGCAGGCGCTGGCCGCGCTCGAGGACGTCTTCAAGCAGACCATGCCGAAGGAGATGGGCTACGCCTATTCGTCGCTGTCGTATCAAGAGAAGATCGCGCCGCCGGCCACACCGACGTTCGTGCTCGCGATCGTGTTCGTCTTCCTGCTCCTGGCCGCGATGTACGAAAGCTGGCGCCTGCCATGGGCCGTGCTGCTCGGCTCGCCGCTGGTGGCCCTCGGCGCCTTCTTCGGCGTATGGCTCTCCGGCTACGACAACAACGTCTACGTGCAGATCGGCCTGATCATGCTCGTCGGCCTGGCCGCCAAGAACGCGATCCTGATCGTCGAGTTCGCCAAGGCGAAGCACGACGGCGGCCAGGGGCTTGAAGAGGCCGCGCTCGAGTCCGCCCGGCTGCGCTTCCGGCCGATCTTGATGACGGCCTTCGCCTTCATCCTCGGCGTCGTGCCGCTGATGCTCGCCAGCGGTGCGGGCGCCGGCGCTCAGAACGTCATGGGCACCGCGGTGTTCTGGGGAATGCTGATCGCGACCGCGCTCGGTGTGTTCTTGATACCGGGCAACTACACGTTCGTCGAAAGCCTGGGGCGCAAGGGAGCGTCGACCAAGAAAGCCGTCGCGCAACCCACACCGGCCTCCGTGCCCGGAAGGCAGCACGCATGAAAGCTCGCGCGATTGCCCTGTCGGCAGCGCTCCTGCTCGCGGGATGCACCGTGGGCCCGGACTACCGCCGGCCCGACCTCTCGATCCCAGCCGACTTCCGGGGCCGAGCGCCCGATGCGCCGGCCGGCACCGGGTCGCTGGGCGACGTGGCGTGGTGGGAGATCTTCCAGGACGAGACTCTGCAATCGCTGATCCGCGCCGCGCTCGAGGAGAACTACGACCTTCGCATCGCCACCGCGCGCATCCTCGACTCCCGCGCTCGAGTGACGATCAACCGCTCGTTCCAGTTCCCGGAGCTGAACGCATCGGCGGCCGCGCCCTACACGTACACCACCAAGGAGCGCGCGCCCACGCAGTTCCAGCAAACGTTCACTCCGGCGGGCGGGTTCGACATGTTCTGGGAGCTCGATTTCTGGGGTCGGTTCCGGCGGAGCACCGAGGCGGCCCGCAACGATCTGCTGGCCTCCGAGTCGGCGCGGCGTTTCGTGGTGACCAGCCTCGTGAGCGATGTCGCGACCGCGTACTTCCAGCTCCGGGAGCTCGACCTCGAGCTCGAGATCTCGAAGCGGACGCTCGCGAGCCGGGAAAACTCCCTTCGCCTCGTCAAGCTGCGTCAGCAGGGCGCCGTCGCGTCCATGATGGACGTACGCCAGGCCGAGGTGCTGCTCTACACGGCGGCCGAGACGATTCCGGATCTCGAGCGCCGCATCGAGCAGACGGAGAACCAGATCTCGATCCTCCTCGGACGGAACCCGGACGCGGTGCCGCGAGGCCGTACCCTGCTGCAGCAGCTCGCGCTGCCGGCGATACCGGCCGGGTTGCCGTCGAGCCTGCTCGAGCGCAGGCCCGACGTCCAGGAGGCCGAGGGCCAGCTGGCTGCGGCCACGGCCCGCATCGGCGTCGCGAAGTCGGACTACTTCCCGCGTCTTTTTCTGACGGGCGCCGCGGGGGCCGGCGGCGTCAAGATCGACGGCAGCTGGTTCGGTCCGCAGGGGATCCTGACGATCGCGCCTCAGTTGACCCTGCCGATCTTCAACACTGGTCGGATCGGCGCCGGCGTGGACTCGGCCACAGCGCAGGCGCAGGAGGCGCTCGAGCGCTACCGGCAGACGGTCCAGCAAGCGTTCCGCGACGTCGCGGACTCGCTGATCGAGCATCGCAAGCGGGGCGAGTTCCGCGTCCAGCAGGAAGCGCTCGTCGTGTCACTGCGGGATGCGGGCCGGCTGGCCGACGTCCGCTACCGCGGGGGCGTGTCGAGCTATCTCGAGGTGCTGGACACCGAGCGCCAGCTCTTCGATGCCGAGCTTCAGCTGGCGCAGGCCCAGCGCGACGAACTGCTCGCCGTGGTGCGACTCTATCGAGCCCTCGGTGGGGGCTGGGAATCTACGCCAGAGCAGCGGCCCGCGGCCGCCGCCGGCGCGCGCGCCTTTTGAGGCGGCGCCCCGGCGAGCGGAGAGTGCAGCACGCCGCTCGCGCAGTATCGATGCTGCTCGTGCTGACGCTCGGGCCATCGTGGGCCGGAGCGCAGATCGCCGCCGAGCACGCGCAGACGACACCGGTGCCGTCGAAGATTCGCTCGGCAGACGACGGCTGGTTCGATCTGAGCGGCTTCCTCGACGAGCGGTACGGATTTCTTCCAATCGCCATCCCGATCACCGAACCGGCCGTTGGGTATGGCGCGGCCGTGGCGGGGGCATTCATCAGCCAGCCGCTCGGCGAGGCGAGGGAAGGCTTCGGCCGGCCCGACATCACGCTCGCGGGAGGCCTCGCAACCGAGAACGGCTCGTGGGGTCTCATGCTGGGCGATATCCGGCACTGGCTCCACGACCGGCTCGAGACCCAGGCGGGGATCATCCACCTCTCGGCGAACCTCGACTTCCACGGCATCGGTCAGGACTCGCGCCTGGACAGGCACCCTCTGGGGTACACGCTCGAGCCCACCGGCGGGTTCGTGCGCGCCAAGTACCGTCTCGGCGATTCGACGTTCTGGGCGGGCCTCGGCTACGCGTTTGCGGTGACGCGCGTGACGTTCGACGCGCCGGCGGGTACACCTGGGCTTCCGGACTTTCGGCGCGACACCAAGGTTGGTGGTTTCACGCCGTCACTGACGTACGACACGCGGGACAACGTGTTCACGCCGCTGCGGGGCACGTTCGTCGAGGTCCTCTTCGGTATTTTCAGCCCGGCCCTGGGGGGCGACGACGACTTCCAGCGTCTTCAGGTAGCGGCGATTCAGTATTTCCCTCTGCTCCCTACGCTGTATCTGGGGCTGCGCGGCGACGGCACGGCGACCTTCGGGGACGCGCCCTTCTACCTCAAGCCGTTCATCAGTCTCCGCGGGGCGCCGATCATGCGCTACCAGGGTGACGACGTGGCCTCGATCGAGGCCGAGCTTCGCTGGCAGTTCTGGAGGCGCTTCAGCGTGCTGGGGTTCGTCGGGACCGGTGCGGCGTGGAACGACGCCGAGCGCGTGCACAATACGCAGACGATCGTCACGGGCGGCTTCGGCTTTCGCTACGAGATCGCACGCAAGTACGGCATCCACATGGGCCTGGACATCGCGTTCGCGCCGGACAACACGGCGGTCTACGTTCAGGTCGGCAGCGCCTGGTCGCGACCGTGAGCCGGCCGCGGTGATCGGGACTCTCTCAGTGAGGAACGCCTGATGCGCTGGTCGATCCACTGGCTGCTGATCGCGGTACCGGTCGCCATCGCGCTGAAGGCGCTGGGCGCCGGCGCGCCGCTGCTCTTTTTCTGCGCAGCGCTGGCGATCGTTCCGCTCGCGGTGCTGATCGTGCACAGCACCGAGCACCTGGCAACCTACACGGGGCCTGCGCTCGGGGGACTGCTCAACGCGACCTTCGGCAACCTCCCCGAGCTCATCATCGCGCTGGTGGCGCTCCGGGCGGGGCTGCTCGACATGGTGAGGGCCTCGCTCATCGGCGCGCTGCTCGCCAATCTGTTGCTGGCGCTCGGCGTCGCGTTTCTGCTCGGCGGACTGCGCCATCGCGTGCAGGAATACAATCCGGCCGCGGCGAGGAGCTATGCGTCGATGATGCTGCTCGCCGCGGTCAGTATCGTCGTTCCCGGAACCTTCCACCGCTTCCTCGGTGGCGCCGCCCCGCGGCACGCGGGGGCGCTCGACGTGGCCGTCGCGGTCGTGATGCTGGCGGCCTACGCGCTCTATCTGGTGTTCATGCTGCGCACGCATCCCGAGGTCTTCGCCGGCATCCAGGCTGAGCACGCGGAGCACGGCGCCCGATGGAGTGTGACGCGAGCGCTCGGGACGTTGGTGCTGGCCTCGCTCGGCGCGGCGTGGATGAGCGAGATCCTGGTCGGCGCCGCCGAGGCCACGGGACACGAGCTCGGGATGTCATCGCTCTTCATCGGGATCGTGCTGCTCGCCGTGCTGGGTGGCGCCGCGGAGAGCGGCGCGGCGATCGCGATGGCGCGCAAGAACCAGATGGACCTGGCGGTCGGCATCGCGCTCGGCAGCTGCATTCAGATCGCGCTCTTCGTGACTCCGATCCTGGTGCTGTCGAGTCTGCTCGTGGCGCCCGAGCGGTTGACGCTCGGGTTCAGCCGGCTGGAGGTCGGCGCGCTGTTCCTCGGGGTGCTCGTCGGCGCCCACGTCGCCGGCGACGGCCGCTCCACGTGGTACAAGGGCGTCCAGCTCGTCGCGTTCTATCTGATCCTGGCGACCATGTTCTATCTGGTCCCCGTGGAGTCGGTCCGCACGCTCGGACGCGCGCCCTGAGCCGACTCGGGGCGCCCGGGTAGACCCTCGCGGATGGCCCGAGAGAAGTCGCTGCTGTTTGCCGCCGCCCTGGCCCGCACGGTGATGTCGCTGCGCCGTCGAAGCTCGGCAAAGGGCAGGCTCGTGTTGATCTGCCGCCGCTCGTATCCCAGCTCGTCCAGGTGGCCGTTCGCCAGGATGCGCCAATCGAACGGGTTGCCCGCGGCGACCTGCCGGACGTGGTGGCGGATCGTCGTCGTGCAGTTGTGGGTCAGCGCGTTGTACCACTGGGGCTCGCGCGCCAGCCGGTTGACCTCCTCGAGGTAGTCGAGCAGGAGCGCGCGCGCGAACGCCGGATCGCCGCGCACCCGATAGAGCTGCATCGTCTCCTGGCGCTGCCCCGTCCGGACGCCGATGACGTCGCGCTCGTCGGCGACCACGTAATAGAGCTCGAACTGACGGAAGAAGCCAAGGACGGGCGAGTAGTCCTGCCCGTTCTTCTTGCGCGTCTCGATCGAGATCGCCAGATGCTGACCGTCGGAGAACTGCCAGCTCGAGATCGTGTGCGCGATGATCTTCGGCCCCCAGTAGGACAGGAACATGTCGAAGCCCTCGATGCGGCCGAGATCGTAGGTGCGCGTGTCCCAGCGCTCGACGACGGTGGCGGGCGACGGATACGCGAAGTTCCGCACGTTGCGGATCGTCACCCGATCGCCCGCGATCGTGGCACTCGGCAGCCGCGCGACGTCGGCTTGCCAATCCCGGTCGTTGTTGGGCGCGATGGAGAGCCACCAGGCCAGGACGACCACGAACGGGACGACGGCGGTCGCGAGGCTCCACCACCAGGGCTGGACCACCAGGAGCAAGAGCAGCGAACCCGCGCCCACCACGACGCACAGCATCCCGGCGAGCTCGCGGTTCTTCGGCCCATCGATCCAGATCGCGGCGACGCTCCAGGCCACGACGGCGACGACGAGCACGGTCAGCGCCACGCGAAGCGCGACGGCGGCCAGGCTCTTCACTGGGTCGCGAGGTGCTCGAGAAGGATCCGTCTCACCTCGAGAATCGTGTCGGGCTCGGACTGACACGAATGGGACGACCGCACGATCTTCTCGGACTCGGCAGCCGTCAGGTGAGCGCTCTCGTACGCGACGACGCCGTCCGTCTTGCCGGCCACCGGCCCTGGGCCAAGCACGGCGATGATCGAATTGGCCACGACGCCGTTGCTGATCGGGCTCGCGGCCAGGGTCTTCACGAACGGATTGCCGGGGCGCATGTTGTCGACGGCCGTCGGCATGTTCTTGACGGCGTTGCTCGCGGCGACGAGATCGGGATTCTCCGCCGCCAGCTGCTTCACGCTCTGGCCGAAGGTGACGGGAAGAGTAACGATGCGGCCGACCAGGTCTCGGACGAGCGTCGAGACGCGGAAGCTCCCGCGATGCGGCGTCGCGATGAACACAACCCGCTTCACCGTCGGCACCGGTTCGAAGAACATCCCGTCCCGGAAGATCTTCAGCGCCTCCGGTGGCCCCTTGATCTCGTCGAATGGCTTGGTGGACACGTTGTGCCAGAAGCGGTCGCCGCTCTCGGTCACCATGAGCCGCGCCAGCAGCCCGCCCTGACTGTGGCCGATCAGGACCATCCGGCGAAGCGCCGGGTCGAGCTCTTTCGGGTCGAGCCGCGTCACGATGTCCTCGAGCGCATGCCTGAGCTCGCTGGCCGACAGGAGAATCGGATTGCTCGTCGAATACGTGAAGAGCCAGAACTGGATGCGCGTCCGTAGCAAGGGGTCGTTCTGAAGCTCGTTGATCATGTCGGCCCAGCGCGCGGGGCTCGACGCCGTGCCGTGAACGAGCACGATCGGGATCCGCCCCGGGCGATACGGATGAATCATGTAAAGATTCACGCCGGATTTTCGACTTCCGGGCGAGAGGAAGAAGCCGAACTCTGTCCCCCACACCGGCGCTCCCTCGAGTGCGTAGGCGAGCACCACGCTCGACTCCTGCTCGAGAGGCAGCTTCCGTCCCTCGACCTCGACGGTCAGATCGGCGTCGGAGGGATAGATGTCGAGGCGACCCTGGAGCTGGCCGTCCGCGATGCCCTGCACGACATCGGGAATCCTCACCAATGCCGTCAGCGGCACCTTGATGCGCGCGGGGATGTACTTCCGCGCGATCTCCGCCTCGGGCCCGCTTCCTTCCTGGCTGACCTCTCCGGCCAGCGCGGCGCCGATGCCCGGCTGGCGATAGCGATTGCGCAGCCCACGAACGTTGAACTCGCCGGCCGAGATGAACCGATTCATGCGCAGGCCGCCCCAGGTCCGCTCGGCTCCGTCGCTGCGCAGCTCGAGCTGACCGAAGGGCAGTGGGAGCGTCCGATCGGCCAGATCGACCTCGACCGCCTTCAGTTCGGCCTCGGTCCGGCCGACGATCGCCGACGAGCTGTTGCCGTCGACGCCGGCCGGGACGGCGAGCGCCAGGCCGAGACCGAAATTGTAGAGATCGGCCGCGAGCCGGGTTCGCGAATCCAGGGGATCGTCGATCGCGCCGTCCTTTCTGAACAGAAACGCATAGGCGTAGACCGCGGACGCCAGGTAGTAGTCCTTTCGATTTTCCTTCTGCGCGTAGATGAAGGAGAGCTCGGCCAGCGCGAAGAGACGGTCGCGGCTGAGCCCGGCGCCCGTGCCCCGAAGCTCCTGCAGCGTGGCCACCGGGTCCTCGTCGAAGCGCTGGCCGAGCCCGAGGCGATGGAGAAACTGCTCCGTGGCCGGGCTGGGCGTACCGCTGGTCAGAACGCTTCGCGTGACCGAGCGATGGACTGCTTCCGGCTGTGAGAGCGTGACACCGATCGGCGTCGCGCAGGCGGCAACCGCCAGCAGGACGCCGATCAGCAGCGGGAGGGCGAGAGCTCTACTTGACCGAGTACCCACGTCCGGAGAGACACGCCCCGTACGCCTTCTCATAGTTGGCGTACCCGGCCTGTTGCTGTGCCTGCGCCTGCTGGGAGGCATCCGCCGACGCGCGGTTGTTGGCGTTTTGTCTCATTCTGCCGGAGACGGCGCCCACGCCGGCACCTACCGCCGCGCCCTTGCCCGCATCGCCCGCGATGGCGCCACCGACGGCGCCGACCGCGGCGCCGCGCGCCGCACCCCTCACCGCGCCACCCTGCTGGGGCGGCGGCGCCGCGGCGGCCTGGGGCGGCCCGGCGGGATTGTAGCCCGTCTGCTGCGTGGCCCAGTTGTGACACGCGTACTGATCACTCTCGAATGACTCTTGGCTCTGCCCCGGCTTGGGGTAGACGAACACCTCGGCCTGCGCCGCAGCCGTGAGCGCGCACGCGGCGAGCGCGGCGACGATGGCGATGGTCCAGCTCTTCATATCCGCTCTCCTCGAGCTACGAACGAGTTGTTGGCTATCGGATGCGCCGCCGTCGTCACCGCGCGAGCGGCACGATCTGCGCGAGCTGCGCGTTGAGCACGGCGTCGAGCTTGTTGTCGGCCTGAAAGAAGCGCATCACTTTGCGAGCCGGCAGGATCTTCTCGAACCGAGACACGTACTTGCTCTTGACGCCGGTCTTCGCCTTCTCGACGCTGAGCCACTCCTTCATGATGCTCTTGGCCTGCGCGTCGGTGAGGTTGTCGTACTGGTTGGAGTACTGGACCAAGAGGTTCGAGACGCGATCGCCAACCTTGGCCATCTCGAGCCGGTATTCGCGATAGAGCGGCCAGAACGCCTCGGCTTCCTTGGGACTCAGATCCATCACGGCCGTCACGATCGCCTGGCGGCGGAGCTGGATCGACGCGCGCGTGAGCGCCAGGTCGCTCGTGAGGTCCTCCTGCTCGGCCTCCTGAGGCGTGCTCGTCCCCGGCTGTGGCGCGGGCGCCGTGGGTTGCTGCGCCCCCACCCAGCCGGACGTCCACACGGCGAGCCCGAGAGCTACCACGATCGTCAGTCGCGCTGCCTTGGTCATGCCCTTCTCCTTGTTGTAGGCACGCCTCCGTCGGCGGGGCCGCAGCCCCGCGACGCCCCGCGGCGCGCACTACGTGCGGTCATCGTGATGCTCTGGTAAAGGCCGAGAGCAGCGCTGTGTTGGGATCGGCCTTGCAATAGCCGAGCGCTCGATCGACCAGCTCGGCGACCTTGCGCTCATCCCAGACCTTGAGCCCTCGCATGCCGTCCACGTAGCCGTTGAAGTACAGGAGGACCCGATTCTGGTCAGGTACCGATTGAAGCTCCGAGCACTTCACCTGATCGATCTGGATGACGCGCGGCGTGAGCGTGACCTGCGCCGGTGCGCGCTCGGGCACGAGATCCGCCGCCGCCAGGGCCAGGCACGATGCCGCCAGTATCGGAGCGCCCCGATTCACGCCTTCACCCCCGCCATGATCTATGGCCACAACCAGGCGCCGTATCGTACTCAGGCGGGTTGGGTCGCAACAACCCCGGCTAAAGTCGTAGGCGAACCGGTCGGGAGTCTAGATCGGCGGGAGGTCTAGGCCCGCGGACGGATCTCACGGGCGAACTTCTCGTAGATCGCGACCATGTCGTCGAGATCGCGGACGCGCGACTCGAGGATCACGTGGCTCACCCCGAGCTCGGCGAGATCGTGAATCTCGCGCAAGAGCGCATCGGCGTCCTGGCGGGCCGGGAGCCCGAGCCGGGCGCTGATCGTGAGCGAGCCGAGGTCGCGACCGACCTTTCGGCAGGCTGTCGCGAGATCCGCGAGCGACGCCTTCATCTTCGCCGCGCTCGGGAAGGCGGCGTGCCACCCGTCGCCGAGCTCGGCGACCCGCTGGAGCGCGCGCGGCGTGTGGCCGCCGATCCAGATCGGGATCGTGCCCTGCGCCGGCTTCGGGACCACGCCGAGCGCCTCGAAGCGCACGAATTCGCCACGATAGCTCACGCGCTCGTCACGCCAGCAGGCCTTCATGACCCGGATCGCCTCGTCGCTCCAGGCGCCCCGCCGCGCGTGGGGCACGCCGAAGAGCTCGATCTCTTCCTTCATCCAGCCCACCCCGGCGCCCAGGATGACGCGGCCCGGCGCCAGGTGATCGAGCGTCGCGAGCATCTTTGCGGCGAGCACCGGATGGCGATGCGGGAGCACGAGCACGGTCGTCCCCAGCCGGACGCGCTCGGTCACGCCGGCGACCAGGCCGAGCGCCACCAGCGGCTCGAGGAAGTTGGTGGCGGGCGCCAGCGGAAAGTCGCCGGTCGGACTGTAGGGATACCGCGACGTAATCGAATACGGAATGACAACATGGTCACTCGCCCACAACGACTCGTACCCAAGCCCCTCCATCCGCCGCGCAAACCCAAGCAGCACCTCCCGCGTCGCCGCCGGTCCATAAACAGGAAGGTGACAGCCAAACTTCATCGCGGCTCGGTCCATATCGAGAGCCCCGGATCAGTCATGAACGCGCGGCGGGACCGAGCGGGTGCTGCGGTGGGCAGGTGCTCCCCGCGACCTGTGTAGGCACGGTTACTTGAACGACAAGCACATGGTGTCGCCACAAGTCAGGTACGCGCGCAGGTCGCGGGGAGCACCTGCCCACCGCAGC
>Ga0111538_10013161_pt1 | contig 10913 bp, 10 predicted proteins | sample SoiMethybrSBSTD1_FD_79669 | JGI IMG/M metagenome (GOLD analysis project Ga0111538, IMG submission 79669) | Bulk soil microbial communities from a Populus tree surrounding site in Tennessee, USA - Soil MetaG P. TD hybrid SBSTD1 (version 2)... | ecosystem: Environmental > Terrestrial > Soil >... | reverse complement strand
TGCGCCTGGTCCCCGACATGACGTTCGACGGCGCGATCGCGGCGCTCAAGGCGCATCTCGAGAAGCACGGCTTCGGCGACATCGAGGTCAACGTCACCAGCGGGTACGACCCGAACAGCACCTCCGCGAGCGCGCCCCTGATTCAGGCGCAGATCGCGACGATGAAGCGGCGGGGGATCAACCCGATGATGTGGCCGCGGAGCGCCGGCTCGTACCCCGGGTACGTCTTCACCGGCGCGCCGACGAGCATCGCCTCCGGCCGGTACGGCCTCGGTCACGGCGGGGGCGCGCACGCGCCGGACGAGTACTACGTGATCGAGTCTACGAACAAGAACGTCGAAGGGATCGACGGCGCCACGATGTCGTTCGTCGAGTACCTCTACGAGCTCGCGAAATAGGGTCAGGCACCCCTTAGGGACAGGTTCCGGTCCGAGGCGCGCCCGCGCTCGTCGTGCCATACGTCCCGGTTCCACACACGTTCTTCGCACGGACGAGATAGGTGAACAGCGAGCCTGACGGCGGCACATCGGCGTCGTCGATCGACGGCGAGGACGCGCTCGGCGCGAGACACGCACCGTCCCGCACGACCTGATACTGCGTCGCCGATCCCGCCGCCGCCGCGTCCCACGACAGCGTCGCCTTGTCGGCGCCGAACGTCACCCCCGAGATCTCGCCCGGTGCCGCGAACACCGTGGGATCGTCGGGACGGCAATCGGTGACGTTGTCGCTGCCGTCGCCGTCCGCGTCCGCGGGACCGAGCTGGCTCAGCTCGTACACGTACGCCGAGCGGCCGTGCGTGCCGGCGAAGAGCTGGCGGGTCGAGGAGACCAGATCGAGGTCGAGCACGACGACCGGCGGAAGGCCCGTCCCCAAGGCGGACCACGTCAGCCCGTAGTCGCTCGTGACGTACACGCCGAGGTCGCTCGCCACGAACAGCCGCCCGCGCATCGCGGGATCGGGGTCGGCGTTGACGCCGTTCAGCGGGACGTCGGGGAGGTTTCCCGCGATGTCGGTCCAGCTCGCGCCGAAGTTCACCGTGCGGAAGATCCGCGGCAGCGGCGAGTCGAACCGGTAGCCGGAGTACGTCACGTACGCCGCCCCCGCCGCGTTCGGATCCGCCTCGACGCGCGTCACCCACTCGGTGCGGCCGGGGACGTCCACCTTCGTCCAGAGCCCGCCGCCGTTCTGCGTGACCCAGACGTGGCCGTCGTCCGTGCCCGCCCACACGATGTTCACGTTCAAAGGCGAAGGGGCGATCGTCGTCACCGTCCCTTCCACCACGTTCTCGAGGTGCGAGTTCGCGAGATCGGCGAAGTGGGTGGGGCCGTCGGTCAGGTCGCCGCTGATCGCGTTCCAAGTCGACGCTCCGTCGGTGGAGCGGAAGACGCGAAAGCTCCCGGCGTACAGGCGCTGCGACACGTGCGGGTCGTGCACGATCGGCGTGCTCCAGTTCGTCCGCTCGTTGACGGGGATTCCCCGCACCGCCTCCTGCGACGTGTTCCCGCCGTCGAGCGAGCGCCGGATCGCGCCGAACGAGGACTCGAAGTAGATGCGCATCGAATCGACCGGATCGACCTCGCAGTGGAAGCCGTCGCCCCCGCCGAAGATGTACCAGTTGGGTCCGCCGTCCACGGTGCGGATCGAGCCGTTGTCCTGCGTGCCCCCGTAGCGGCGCGCCGGGTTCACCGGGTCGATGCCGAGGTCGTAGTACTGCGTCGCGGGGAGGGAGGCCGCCTTCGTCCACGTCGCGCCGCCGTCGAAGCTCCGGTAGAAGCCCGCGTCGTTGGCCTGGTAGATCCGGCCGGGGAGGATCACGAAGTCGTGGTGGTCCGCGTAGTCCCCGGACGTGAAGACCGTGAAGCTCTGGCCGCCGTTGGTCGACCGTGCCCACATGACGTCGAGCAGGTAAACGGCATTCGCGTTCGACGGATCGACGCGGATCTGCCCCATGTAGTAGCCGTAGCCCAGGAACGCCTGCTTCGCCCCGGACCCCGTGACCTTCGACCAGCTCGTGCCGCCGTTGGTCGTCTTGTACACGCCGACGAAATGCCCGGGGTCGTCGAGGTAGAGCGCGTAGAGCGTCTGCGGGCTCGAGGCCGAAAGCGCGAGACCGATTCGCCCCACGTCCGCCGCCGGTGCGGGGAGCCCGGTCGAAAGGCGCGTCCATGTGTCGCCGCCGTCGAGCGATCTCCAGATGCCGCTGTTCACACCGCCCGCGGTCCAGTGGTCCGAAGTGCTGTAGTGCTCCCAGATCGCGGCGTAGACGCGTGCGGGGTTCGACGGGTCGATCGTGAGATCGATCGCACCCGCCGTCTCCGCCACGAGGAGGACCTTCGACCATGTCGTCCCGCCGTCGATCGAGCGGTAGACGCCGCGGTTCGCGTCCGGCGTGTAGATGTTCCCCGCCGCCGCGACGAAGACGCGTTCCGGATTCACGGGGTCGATCGCGATGCGGCCGATCCGGCGCGAGTCGTCGAGGCCCAGGTGCTGCCAGGTATCGCCCCCGTCCGTCGTCTTGTAGACCCCGTCGCCGTCGTACGAATACCCGGCGCCGTTCGCCTCGCCGGTACCGACGTAGACGACGTTCGAATCGGTCGGATGCGCCGCCAGCGCGCCGATGTTCAGGATCGGCTGCGCGTCGAAGACCGGCGTCCAGGTCGTTCCGGCGTCGGTGGACTCGAACACGCCTCCCGCCGCCCCTCCCGCCCAGACGTGATTCGGATCGTTCGGATCCACGGCGAGGGAGGTCAGCCGGCCGCCGACGTTCGCGGGGCCCGCGAAGGTCCACGACCCCGGCGCCCGCTCGATCGCCCGCGCACTCGCGCGCCTCAAAATCGCGGGGTCCATCGAGGCCCGTTGACGTGCGAACCAGGTGCGGGCCGGGGGGACGTGCGCCTCCTCCGCCTCGCGGGCGTGCCGGGCGGCACAGCCCATCGCGGCGAGGAGGAGCAGCGTGCCGATCAGGGGTCCGGTTCGCATCGAGCCGTCAAGGTACGGCGAGACACCGATCCGCGGCGCGCGTGCCGGAGACGATCGCATCCCCCAAGGCGACGCCGTCCACCACGTGCCCGGCGAAGAAAAGCCCCGGAATCCTGGTCTCGACCTCCGTCATGAGCGCCTTGAATCGCCCGTAGCCGACGTCGTACTGAGGAATGGCCCGGGGGTAGAGCGCCAGGTGGCGAAAGGTCGGCGCGCCGGACACCCCGAGCAGCCTGCGAAGATCCTCGACGACGATCCCGATCAGCTCCTCCTCCTCGAGCGAGGCCAGCTCCGGGTTCCTCTCGCCGCCGACGAAGGAGGTGAGCGTGAGGTGGCCCGCGGGCGCGCGGCCGGGGAGAAGGGACGACGAGAAGATCGTGCCCAGGACGCGGAACCCCTCGACGCGGGGGGTCAGCACGCCGAAGCCCCGGCAGGGGTGGGCGACCTCGTCCCGGCGAAAACCCAGGACGACGCTCGCGACGGGCGGATAGCGGATCTCGCGGAGCGGGGCGAGCGAGGCGCCCTCGACACGGATCCCGGCGACCCCGGTCGCACCACCGCAGAAGACGACGGCACCGTGTTCCGCCGCTCCGGCGGGGGTTGCGACGCGGAAGCCGGGCTCCGCTCGCGTGACCTCGGTCACCGGTGCTCCGAGCACGATCGCGTCTCCGAGATGCGCGGCCAGGGCGTCCGGAAGGACCGCCAAGCCCTCGTCGAACGAGAACGCGGCTCCCCGCCGCTTCCTCTCGCCGAAGATCAGGCCGCGGACCAGGGATCCGTGCTCGTCCTCCAGCGCCTTGAGGCGCGGGAAGGCATGCGTGACGGACAGCGCGTCCGGATCGCCGGCGTAGATCCCCGCGACCATCGCATCGACGAGGCGATCGACGATCTCGCGCGAGAGCCGCCGCGTGACGAGCTGCGCGACGCTCTCCTCCGCGCCGTCGCGGCGGGCGGGGACGAACGGCTCGCGCAGCACGGCGAGCTTGGCGCGCGGGGAGAGCAGACCCGTCGTGAGAAACCCGAGCGGGCCGAACGGGACCGGCACGGGACGTCCGCGCCGAACCACGTAACGGGTCGTGGCCGTGGGATCGGTGTCACGGCGGCGTCCGGCGATCCCGGCCTCCTCGACGAGACGTCCGATGACCGGCGAGGATTCGAGGATCGTGTTCGGACCGAACTCGGCGAGGTAGCCGTCGCGGCGGAACGATCGGATGACGCCGCCGACGCGTCCGCTCGCCTCGTACACCCGGACCGGGACGCCGCGCCGCCTCAACGAATAGGCGGCCGTCAAGCCTGCGATCCCGGCCCCGACGACCGCGACGGACCTCATGGGCCCGCGATGGTATGTGACTTTTCGCCGGCAAAGCGCGTACTACCTGCGAGGGAGGGGATTCCGATGAGACACCTCGCGCCACTCGCCCTTCTGGCCTGCTCGCTCGCGTCGTCCGCCCTCGCCATCGAGGGGGAGTGGAAGGCGGAGAGGTGGAGCTCCGGACTGCTCCAGCTCAGCCTCACCTACGGCCGGACGCACAACTTCGGCACGAACTACGACCCGAGCTCGTTCGAGGGCCTGAGCCCTGCGGAGATCGGTGCTGCGACGCGGACACCGGTGACCTTCGCGCTCGAGGGCGAGGCCGGGCGCGTGACCTTCGAAGGGGCCTTCGAGCGCGGCAAGGGGCGCGGCCACTTCGTCTTCGAGCCGAAGCTCGGTTACTTCGACGCGGTGCGCGCGCTCGGGGTCTCGGACACGCGCGTCCACCGCCAGGACCCGAGCGCGACCCGGGACGAGCGGCTCCTGACCCTCACGCTCCTGGACGTCTCGACCGCGTACATCCGCAGCATGATCGCGGAGGGGTACCGGGAGGACCTCGACACCTACCTGACCATGCGCATCTTCGACGTCGATCCCGACTACATCCGCGCCATGCGCGCGCAGGGGTTCGGAGATTTTTCCGCCGAGGACCTGATCGCGATGCGCATCCACGGCGTCACCCCGGAGTTCCGCGATGAGATGGCGCAGCTCGGCTACCGCCTCACGATGGACCAGCTCGTGGCGTTCCGCATCCACGGCGTGACGCGGCAATGGATCGAGGGCCTCAAGGAGATGGGGTACGACCACGTGGATGCGGACAAGCTCGTCTCCACGCGCATCTTTCAGGTGACGCCGGCGTTCATCCGCGAGCTCCGGGACGCGGGGTACCCCCACCTGTCGATCGACGAGCTCATCTCGATGCGTGTCCAAGGGGTGACGCCGGACTCGCTCGCGAAGCGCCGCGCGATCTGAATTCCGTAATTGCCGGAGGCTCCCCGGCGACCTAGCTTCCCGACGCGAAAGGAGCACGAGCATGAAGCGCTTCGCGTCGATCCTCCTCCTCGGCCTCGCGGGCTGCTCCGCCGCCCGCTACGAGACGGTCACCTATCCGCCGCGGGTCGATCTCGCGAAGCACGAGATGATCGGGGTGGTCGAGTTCTCCTCGCCCGACGCGCGGGAGCTGGCCCCGGTCGTCACGGCACGCTTCATGGAGTCGGCGCGGAGCGACCAGGGCACCGTCCGCATGATCACGATCCACGAGCCGTCGCGCCCCGACGCGGCGCGACTCAAGCAGCTCGCGGCGGAGCATCACCTCCAGACCATCGTGCTCGGCGACCTCCGCGTGTCGAAGGTGAAGCCGTCGGTCGCGGTCTCCGAGTCGCTCTCTTCGACGTCGGTGTCCGGCTCCGTCGAGGCGACGCTCTCGGTGGAGATGATCGAGGCGGAGACCGGTGCCTCGCTCTGGAACGCCTCCGGCCGCACGCGCGAGGAGATCGGTGCGGTCAGCGTCTCCGGCTGGAAGAACGTCGGCTTCGGCGGCGTCGGCAAGGACTCCGCCTACGCCGGCATGGTCGACACGCTCGTCTCTCAGGTCACGCGGGACATGCACTCCACCTGGGAGCGCCGCCGCGTCGAATAAAAGGTCTGACCCCTTTAGCGGTCGAGGATCCTCTCGATCTCGTGCAGGGCGCGCGGGTCGTTCGACTGACCCAGCCAGAACAGCGCCTTGCGGACCGTGTCGGGATCCCGCTTCGACCGCAGCACCTTGAGCAGCCAATCGGTCCCGTCGTCGAGCTGCGAGAGCGCGAAGACCGCCTGATCGCGCACGTCCTCGTCGCGCTCGGTGTCGAGCCGGCCGACGATCCATTCCCCCACGGTCTTGTCCTTGGTCTGGCTCAACGAGAACAGCGCGTGGCCGCGCACGTCGGGGTCCTTGTCCTCGACCGCGACGCGCTTGATCCGGTCCACGGCCGAGGGCTCGTCGCTCTGGCTCATCGCGAAGACCGCGTTCTGCCGCAGGTCGCCGTCGGACTCGGTCGCCATGACGCGTTCGAGCGTCTTCAGTCCCGACTCGCCTCGCGTCTGTCCCGACCAGAAGATCGCTTGCTCGCGGACGTCGGAGCGCAGCGAACGGTCGAGCGCGCGCTTCTCGAGGAGCGCATCCGCCCGCGCGTCCCGGTGGTAGGCGATCGCCACGAGCGCGGTCTCGCTGACCTTCTTGTCGTTCCGGTCCACGAGGCGGTCGAGGGTGGCGAGGCTCGCCGAGGCGTCGACCGGTCCGAGCCACACGACGCGCCGGTCGTGACCAGCGACCTCACAGTCGGGGGAGAAGATCTTCACGCGGCTGGGGTCGCCGTCTTTCGTTTCCACGAGGACGTAGACCTCCGATGAGACGCTCTTGCGGTTGTCGGTCGTGCCCCAGGACGACTCCCGCTCGGCGAGGGAGCAGCCACGTCCCCTGAAGTTGTCCGAGAAGCAGCAAACGTCGCCGAGCTTCGGGATCGCGGTCACGCTCCATCCGACCCACGTCACGCCTTTCTCGCGCGCCGCTTGGTCGAGGGCCGCAGCCGGAGTGACGCCTGCGCGAACCTCGACGCGGGCATTCTCGAATGTCGTCGGCGCTTCGAGCGCGAGGGCGGGTACCGTCGAAAGCATCAGGCCGGCCAACACGATGCGCAGATTCATGGCTTCTCCCCCAAGACGTCCATCAAGAGACGCATGACTTCCGGGCTGTCCATCACCGAGAGCTGCTGGAGAATGATCTTCTTCATCGCCGGGTCCTTCTCGGCGCGGAACAGCTCGATCAAGATCTTGTCCTCCCCGTTCACCATCAGCGCGTTGACGACCTTCTTCTTGTCCTCGGGGTCGTTGAACTCGCCGTAGAGCTTGCGGAGGAGCGGGCCGGCGCCCTCGCAGATGCCGAGCCCGTCGAGCGCTTTGCGGCGCATCGAAGGATCCTCCCGCGCGATCTTCGCGAGCGTCTCCGTGTCGCCGGCGACACCGAACGCTTGCAGGAGCTTGTTGCGCAGCGCGGGGTCCTTCTCCGTCGCCCAGAGCTGGCGCAGCGCGGACAGCTCGCCGTTGGCACCGAGCGCGTCGATCGCCCTCGCCCGGATCTTGGGATCGGGGTCGGACTTGGCGATGTTCAGGAGCCCTTCACTCCGGCCGGAGATCTGGTAGGCCTCGACCACGGCGGCGCGGACCTCATAGGGCGCGCTCGTATCACGGGCGATGTCGGCAAGCGCGGCGATGTCCTCGCGGCCACCGGCGATCCCGAGCGTCCTCACCGCCTCGGTGCGCAGCGACATCGGCTGACCCGTCTTCGCGACGCGCGTCAGGATCTCGCGGGCGCGCGGGGAGTCGCTCTGGGAGAGGACGAACAACGCGCGCTTCTTCAGACGCTCGGAGGAACTTCCGGCGAGGATCTTCTCGAGGACCGGGATCGCCTTCTCGGGCTCCATCTGCATGAGCCCGTCCAAGGCGTAGAGCTTCATCTCCTCGTCCTCGACGCCGGCGACGGCGGCGGGGCTCTTCCCGTCGCGCAGCTCCATCTCGAGCGCCTTCCCGTCGTCCGCCCACGAGCTCTGCGGGTACGAGGACTGGAGCTTGCGCAGCCCCTCGAGCGCTTCCTTCTTCGCGCCACGCTTCGCGTCGGCGTACGCCTTCCAGTAGAGCGCCGCGTCGGTCTCGTCGCCGGGCTTCGCCGCGATCGATCCGAAGACGCGCGACGCCGTGGCCCAGTCCTGATCGTCGAGGGCGCGCTGTCCCTCGCGGTACGCCTCGGAGCGGGGCGGCTCCTTCTGGTGCGCCCAGATCGGGAGCCACGCGAGCAGGCTCAGAGCGAACAGCAGTGCGATGCGACGGCGACGGATCATGAGAGCCCCTTGAGGTTGTTGCGAGCGACGCGGACCTTGAAGAGCATGTCCTCGCTCTGCGCTCGCGCTTGGGGGGAACGGGGACCGGAGGAGGCGGGGGCGCCGGCGATATCGGCGAGGAGGCCTTGGAGCTCGCCCAGGACGGCGGCGACGCGGCGCTCCCCCGCGAGTTGAGCGGCGCGACGGTACAGCCTGTTGTCGTCCAGGAGGACCGCGGCGACGGCCCGCTCTTCGTCGATCGAGCCTCCGCCGTTCGCCACCTCGAGGAGGAGGCGCTGCGACGATTCGAGGTGATCGGCGAGCGCCGCCTGGAGCACGCGCGCGCGTTGGTCCGGCGAGAATCCCTTGATCGTCTCGACGACCTTGCCCTCGTCGGGCGTCGTCTGGATCATGCGCCCCGCGAGGAACCCGCCGAAGGCGATGACGGCGACCGCGGCCGCGGCGGCGGCCCACCGCCAGCCGAAGACGCTTCGGGGAGGGGAGAGCTCCGGCTCCACGCGCGCCCACATGCGTCCTTCGAGCCCCGGTCGCGGCTGGGGTGCTTCGATCGCGCGGAGCGCCGACAGCTCGCGCACGAGCGTCTCGTAGCGCCGCGCGAGATCGGGATCGGAGGCGAGCTCGCGCTCGACCTCGGCGGGGGCGTCGTGCTCGCCGTAGAAGAAGAGGATGAGGTCGTCGTCACGCAGGCTCATGACGCGAGTCCTCCATGAGCGGCCCGAGCACCGCGCGCAGCTTGTGCACGGCGCGGAAGACCGCCTGCTTCGCGGCGTTCTCGCCGCTGCCGAGCGCCGCCGCGATCTCCGCGATGGAACAGCCCTCGAAGTGCCGGAGCAGGATCGCGGTGCGCTCCGCCTCCGGAAGCTCCGCGATCACGTCCTGCGCGCGGTCCGCGAGGTCGCGCCACACGGCGCTCTTCTGCGGGTCCGGCGTCTCCGACGCCGCCCGCGCTTGGCCGTTGAAGTCCTCGGGGACCGGTGCCGAGAACGGCTCCCGCCGCTTGCGCTCGCGCCTCAGGTCGATCGCCGCGTTGATCGCGATCCGGTACAGCCAGGTGGACAGCTCGGCCTTCTCGTCGAACCGGTCGAGGGAGCGCCAGGCCCGGAGGAACGTGTTCTGCACGGCATCCTCGGCCGCCGCCCCGTCGCCCAGGACCCGGAACGCCGCCCGCCACAGGGGCTGCGAGTAGGCCTCCACGATGGCTCGGAAGGCCTCGGAGTCCCCGCGTCGAGCGCGACGGACCCTTTCCAGCTCGGCGACGTCCATTCATACAGGTTAGACGGCGGCGGGGGGCGGCCGGTTAGGGTCAGGTCCCTTTCTTGCCAGGGTTCCGCCGGGAACCTAGCTTTTCGGCGATGCGAAAGAACCTCGCCCTACTCTCCGCAGCTGCAGCGCTCGCGGTTGCGCCGGCGCACGCCATCGACGTCCCGCAATCCCGCGCCGAGTTCGTCAAGGCGATCGAGGACGGGCGGGGCGCCGACGTCGAGACGATCCGGATCGCTCAGCCCCTCGCCAAGATCTACCCCCTGCTCGAGGAGCGAGCCAAGACCTGCCTGGACGTGACCGTGAACCGGGTGGGCAACGTCGGCTACGTCGAGCGGAGCTCCACGGACTACAACCCGACGGTGCGCCGCATCGGGGACGACCGGGCGGAGTTCACGCTTCAGCTGGCGCACAACCCGCGCGCCGTCGGATCCACGCCGCCGCCGGGCGGGCTGTACTTCATGGCGGCCGATCTGCGGGCGACGGGCGAAGGGCATACCGAGGTCCTCCTCTATAGGCCCAGCCTCGGGACGAAGAAGATCACCGAGAGCCTGAAGGCTTGGCTCGGCGGCGATCCCGCGCCCTGTCCGAAGCTCCGCTAGTTAAGGCAGCGCCGTCACCAGCACGACCCGCGCCTGCTGGTCGGACGTGGAGTTCCCCAGAACGAGCGTCTCACCGCGCTTGATCGAGAACGACGTCTCGATGAAGGTCGGGAAGAAGTTCTTGTCCCCCGTCGGGGTCGCCTGCATCGTCGCCGATCGCAGCTTGAAGGCGCGCACGTTGACCGCTTCGGCGCCGACGTTGTTCCGGTCCACCGAGAGGTCCAGGGCGTAATTGGCGCCGACCTGGATCTGGGCGTCCCGGTCGGACTGGAGGACGGTCTCCGCTTCCACCTGGAAGCTCTTGAACGCCATCACTTTCTTGAAGTCGTCGAGGGCCTTCAGCTCCGAGGCGGGGAGCTGCGGCTCAGCGCCGTCCTTCCGCGAGGCGGACAGCACCGCGACGTGAAAGCGGTACGTCGGCGGGGGCGTGTCGATCGCGTCGAGCGCGGGCTTGATCTTCGCCTGGACCGTGTCCGTGCCGCAGCTGATCTCGAGCACGCCGATCATCCCGGCCCTCTGCGCGTCGCTCGCACGCCGCGCGTTGACGTGGCAGTCCTGCGTCAGCTCGGGGACGCGCGTGCCGAGGGCCATGAGCGCGTCGTTCGGCTCGAGGTAATGGACCGGGTAGCTGGCGGCGTGAGCGGCGGAAGCGGCCGCGAGCAGCAGGGGCAGGAGTCGAAGCGATCGTGCGTTCATGAGCCGAGCTCCTTCGCGTCGGGGGATCCGACGAACCAGAGAATCCTCGTGCCTTCGGGGGCCGTGAAGTCGATGCGGGTCGTGCGCGGCGTGACGTCGAGGACGGCGGGGCGTGCCTGCGCGCGTCGCACGCGCGGGGGACGGGAGACCGCGACCGGGACCGGGCGCGACGGCTCGACCTGAGCGACG
>Ga0111538_10013160_pt1 | contig 10913 bp, 10 predicted proteins | sample SoiMethybrSBSTD1_FD_79669 | JGI IMG/M metagenome (GOLD analysis project Ga0111538, IMG submission 79669) | Bulk soil microbial communities from a Populus tree surrounding site in Tennessee, USA - Soil MetaG P. TD hybrid SBSTD1 (version 2)... | ecosystem: Environmental > Terrestrial > Soil >... | reverse complement strand
TCTTCTTCCGATTTCCATGGCTCATTTTCGGGTGGCATGGGAATGGCATAGCCGGGGCCGGTTTTGATTACATATCCCTGTTGTACTTTTTCTTTTTCGTGCATGCCTGGCGGAAGGTATAATCCTGTTTCAGTTCTTTCATTAGGTTTTGCCGGCCGAATCAGCATCCTGTCTCCAATTACAATTAATTTCTTCAATCTATTATCATGAGTCACATGCATGGCCAAGTCTTTGCTGCAAAGCTAATAAGGTTTGTGGTTTGTGGTTTGTCGTTTGTGGTTTTTGGTTCGGGGTGTGAAGTTTGAGATTGTTTGAGGTTCGAGGCCTTTTTGGTTTGTATTGGTGGGCTAATATCAAACTTCACACTGCGAGGCGGGCCGAGATAGGCCAAGCTTAACAAAATATTATTGATCAACGCTAAACTGGGGCAAATGATTTAATTTTATTTGTACCCGTCCGAATGGTCTTTGGCCGGGCGGACGTCTAACGTAGAACCTCAACCTTTAAATGTAAAACTATGGAAGGTAAAAAAGCGAAAATCTTATTGTGCGAGGATGATCAGAATCTAGGAATGGTATTGAAGAATTATCTTGAACTGAACGACTTTGATGTGACTTTGGAGAGAGACGGTAGGCTGGGCCTGGCGGCATTCCAGAGGGAAAAATTTGACCTCTGCCTGTTGGACATCATGATGCCCAATATGGATGGATTTACACTCGCAGAAGAAATCAGGGATGTAGATCCTGATATACCGCTTTTCTTTTTGAGTGCAAAGACCATGAAGGAAGATATCATCCAGGGATACAAACTGGGTGCAGATGATTATATAACCAAACCATTTGATAGCGAAGTATTGTTACTCAAGATCAAAGCGATCCTGAAGAGAAATGAAGAACTTAATAAAGAACAGGAAAACCGCGAGTTCGACCTGGCCAGCTATCACTTCAATCCAAAATTGAGAGAACTCAGCCACTCAGGAAAAATGCAAACGCTTTCTCCAAAAGAAAACGAATTGCTTAAAATGCTCAGCGAACATATGAATGATCTGCTGCCAAGAGATAAGGCACTAAAAAAGATTTGGGGCAGCGACACTTATTTCAATGGACGCAGTATGGACGTGTATATCGCGAAACTCAGAAAATATTTGAGAGATGATTCAAATATCGAGATCGTGAATATTCATGGAAACGGATTTAGACTGGTGGTGCCTACACCAACTACTTAAGAAGCTTACTAAAAAATAGAAAGGCCGGTATCCGGCCTTTTTTATTTATTCGATTTTCAATATCGGGCTACTCAATAATAGATTATTCCCCGTCTTTCCAATTATCTTCTTACCAAGATGGGAGTATGCCTTTTCAGTAACTTCTCTACCTCTGGGAGTTCTTGCCAGAAAACCTTCCTGAATTAAAAACGGCTCATAAACTTCCTCCAGTGTTCCTGCTTCTTCTCCCACCGCGGTGGCAATGGTGGTAATACCTACAGGGCCTCCTTTGAATTTTTCAATAATAGTAACCAGGATCTTGTTATCCATTTCATCCAAACCATGTTCGTCAACATTCAGTGCCTTCAATGCATGTTGCGTGATACCCAGATCAATGACGCCATTGCTCAGAACTTGCGCAAAATCACGCACTCTTCTCAACAATCCATTGGCGATACGCGGTGTGCCCCTACTCCTTCTTGCAATTTCACCTGCAGCGTCAGAGGTTATTTTGGTACCAAGAATTTTTGCGGAGCGCAGGATTATATGGTTCAACGTATCAGACGTATAGTACTCCAATCTTGATTTGATGGCGAATCGTGAGAGCAGTGGCGCCGTCAATAATCCACTCCTGGTAGTTGCTCCTATAAGTGTAAATGGATTCAGATTTAATTGTATGCTTCTCGCGCTAGGGCCAGTATCTATCATGATGTCGATACGATAATCCTCCATGGCAGCATACAAATATTCTTCCACTACAGTACTCAGACGATGAATCTCATCGATAAACAACACATCATTTGCTTCCAGGTTAGTAAGCAATCCTGCTAAATCGCCCGGCTTTTCAATCACTGGTCCGGATGTTTCCCTGATATTTACCCCTAGTTCATTAGCCACAATCCGGCTAAGTGTTGTTTTGCCCAAACCGGGTGGACCGTGAAAAAGTACATGATCCAATGCCTCTCCCCGCATTTTTGCAGCCTTGATAAAAATCTTCAAATTTTCAATGATCTGCTGCTGACCCGCAAATTCGCTGATCACCGCAGGCCGAATCGTATTTTCAAATTCTTTATCTGCTGAACTCAATCTTTCTTTCTCTGTATTTAGATTATTGTTGGGCATCGGTGTAAAACTAACTATAAGTTCTCTTTTCTCCGTTTTCCGCTTCCTGCTTTCTGGTCATAACCTTATTTAGTGATAAACTAGTACCTCCATGTCTTAACCACCAAAAATAATCTGTGAACTCATGTATTTGTATATACAAACATTAGTTCCTTATCTTCGTAATCCGTTATGAAGACATCAGAGAGCCGCTATTGCAAATGCATGTATTTTGTTTCTGGCGCTCTATCCCGAAAAATAGAAAAGCTCGCGGTTGAAAGCTGGAAGAAGGTGAACTTGTCGCCAAGCCACGCCTATCTTCTCATGATGGTTATTGAAGATCCGGGTATACAGCCCATGGTGCTTAGCAATGAGCTGCATCTGAGTCCCTCTACCATCACTCGTTTTATAGAAAAACTGGAACAAAAAAAATTAGTGGTCAGAACAACGGAAGGAAAACTAACCAACGTATATCCAACCCCTAAGGGAAAGGAACTGCTTCCCACATTGAAGTCCTGCCTCCATGAATTCTATCAAAAATATTCCGACATATTGGGCAAAGAGGAAAGCGAAAAGCTGGTGAAAAACATGAGCCGCATTGCCGACCGACTAGGAAGCTAAATTTTTTTAGTCATTAGTTGTATATACAATCATCATGAAACCGAAGGTAATTGTAGTCACCGGCGCTAATAAGGGTATTGGATTTGAAATAGCATGGCAATTGGCAAAGGACGGACATGCAATTATTCTTACTGCCCGAGATGCTAATAAAGGAAAACAAGCGAATGAGAAATTAGCGAACCAGGGTTGGAAGACCATCTTCATCCAGTTGGATGTAACCAAGTCAGCAGACATTCAGAATCTAAGAGACTGCATTGAAGAACATTTTGGCCATCTGGATGTGTTGATTAACAATGCGGCAATTCTGCATGGCGATGAAGATTCTGTTCACGTATCAAAGGATACGGTACAAAGGCACCTTGATACAAATTTTCTGGGACCATTAATGCTGAGCCAGCAATTGATTCCATTGTTGAGGAAAAGTGATGAAGGACGGATCATCAATTTTTCTACCAGTATGGCCAGGCTTTCGGCCCCCGGCCGGGGTACCGCCGCATATCGGTTCAGTAAAGTGGCTATGAATGGATTGACAGCTATGATGGCGGCCGATTTAGAAGGAAGTAATATTAAAGTCAATTGCATGGACCCCGGTTGGGTCAAGACTGATATGGGTGGGGCTGGCGCAAATCGTTCAGTTGCCGAAGGGGCCGATACTGCAATTTGGTTAGCTACCGAACCGAATATCCCGAGTGGAAAATTTTTTCGGGATAGAAAGGAATTGGATTGGTGACTAGACTCCCCGTTTTCGGTTTGAAGTTTGAAATCAAAATTGCAAGAAGTTGCAGGATCGAAATAATATTAAACTTCGACGCCTTAACATCCCAGAATCAAAAATCAAACAATAACAAATTTTAAATTTCAAATATCAAACAATTATGAAGTACGTAATCACAGGTGGTGCAGGCCACATTTCAAAGCCTCTCGCATTAAAATTAATGGAGGCGGGTCATGAAGTAACCGTGATAGGAAGAAACGCCGAACATTTGAACGAGTTAACTGATAAAGGAGCGAAAGCTGCTATCGGTTCTGTAGAAGACGCTGCGTTTTTGGAAAAGGCATTTGCAGGAGCAGATGCGGTTTACACTATGGTGCCTCCCAACTATGCAACCAACAACTTGAAAGCCTATATAGCAAGTGTTGGAAAAAGATATGCAGAAGCTATTGCGGCAAACAAAATAAAGTATGTTGTCAATCTCAGTAGTGTGGGTGCACATATGAAAGAGGGAGCAGGGCCGGTTAGTGGTCTCTATTACGTAGAGTCTGCATTGAATGCGCTGGCGGATAGTAACATTCTTCAATTGAGACCAGCTTATTTCTATTACAATTTGTTCGGGCAAGTCCCCATGGTTAAAAATATGAATCTTGTTGGCAGCAATTTTGGTGGAAATGATAAACTGATGCTAACTGATCCCAGGGACATTGCTGAAGTTGCCGCCGACGCTTTACTCAAATTAGATTTCAAAGGCAAATCGATTCGATACATTGCCAGTGATGAACGAACAGGAGATGAAATTGCGAGCGTGTTGGGTACTGCAATTGGAAAACCAGATCTGAAATGGGTGGAATTCACCGACGAGCAAGCGGTAGGCGGAATGATCCAGGCCGGCATACCCGAAGAACTCGCTAAAAATTATGGAGAAATGGGACATGCAATACATTCCGGTGAATTCACCAGGGACTATTGGCAAAATCGTCCGCAATTGAGCAAAACGAAATTGGAAGATTTCGCCCCTCAATTTGCGCAGGCATATAAGGCTAATTAGTGCAGGCCGCGCCGCTGGCGTGAAAGCGAAAGGCACATCATAGATCCTTTGCAGAACTAACTAAACTTGGTGTATGTATAATAAACAACTCAAGATTGGCGTGTTGGGTTCTGGAGATGTGGGACGCGTTTTGGCAACTGCTTTCCTGAAAGAGGGACATCCCGTAATGCTTGGCACGCGTGATCCTTCAAAGGACCAGGTGGTAAAATGGAAAAACGAAAATGAACGAGGTAAGACGGGGACTTTTTCCGAGACCGCGGTCTTTGGAGATATATTGGTACTTGCTGCTGCTGGTTCAGTGAGTTTATCAGTAATTGAAATGGCGGGTAAAGAAAATTTTAATGATAAGTTGGTAATCGATACCACAAATCCTATTGCTCCTGAGCCTCCGGTGAAAGGGGTCTTGAAATTCTTTACTTCGCTTGATCGTTCACTCATGGAAATGATCCAGGAAAAAATTCCTTCCTCGTATGTAGTAAAGGCTTTCAACAGTGTTGGGAATACGTTCATGTATAAACCGGATTTCAAGAATACCAAACCCACCATGTTCATATGCGGAAATGATGCAGTGGCAAAGAAAACAACAACGGCAATTTTGGAGGTGTTTGGATGGGAAGTTGAGGATATGGGACCTGCTGAAGCAGCTCGGGCTATTGAACCTCTCTGTATTCTTTGGTGTATTCCCGGCTTCATCAGGAATGAATGGCAGCATGCTTTCAAACTTCTCAAACAATAAAAAATACCACTACCTGCAACGGGTTTTATAAGTCGCGAGATATTTTAGAGGTACTCAATATATCATTAGCTATTTCCTTCCATTCATCATCAAGTGAATGAGAGGGTCTTGTTTTCCCTGCCCTTCTATACCAGTAATCGGCATTCCATATATCGCCTTCCTTTCTGTGTAAATAGGCATGAATCCAGCTTCCGTTTTTATTTTCTTCATCTTGTATGATATCATGGGCTTTGGTCCAATCACCCTTTGCATCATACCAAAGAGAAAGTAAATAGGGTGACAATCCCGTAGGAGGGGCATCATCACCTAGTGATTCCATGAAGGATTTAAGATTCATACCCTTCCATTTAAGTTGAAGTTTGATGAAGCACGAAACGATTCATTTGCAAAATAGAATCTGGATCAGGGCAATTATCTAAATATTTTTTTCTCTCGGAGAACTTACAAACTCCCGGATAATCACCTTCCTTCAACTCCATATCCAGGATAATTTGAAAATGAAGATGTGGCGGCCAATGGCCATTTTCTTGTGGCTCTCCGAAGCGGGCAATTTTTGCTCCCCTGCTCACGTAATTTCCTGATTTAATATGTTCAATATCTTTTAAACTCAGGTGCCCATATAAAGTATAAAATGGAAATCCTTCTAATTGATGGAGCAAAACAATTGTGACTCCATAGTCCCCATAATGATGATTAAACGCAAAACTATGGATCATGCCTCCAAGGGGAGCATATACCGGAGTATGCTTTTCTCCCCAAATATCTACGCCCAAGTGAACCCGCCTTGGCTCAACGTCGCCTTTACTATTTGCTCCCGCGTCAAACAATTCACTTCGCCCATACAAAGCCCTTAATTCATCATATCCTCCTATCAGGTATTTAGCCTTGTTTTCCTTTCGCTTATTTTCTATGTAATGAGCAAAGTCATCCGTGTCATTAAAAATCTCTTCGGTAAGTTCTTTGTTGTTCGCGGTAAGATCAATGGATGCAAGTTTGTCGCTCTTGGAATTGAACGGTACTATTGTATGAAAATCGTGCTGAGCATTCCTAATAATATTTTCAAATCTTGATTTCATATGGCTTATTCAATAACTACCTGTACAAACATTGGGAAATGATCGGAAGAAAATCTTCCATTCCAGGTTTGTGAGAATGTTGCATGCTTTAAGACCTTCACCTTATTTCTTATAAAAACATAGTCGATAGGATCATCATTAATTTCCTTATTGCGAAATCCATTGAAAGTTCCTGTTGGGCCGTAATGCGCGCTCCTGGAAACGGTCCTGGTATCAATCAGGTGCAAAGGGTTTGAATTGTCAGTGATGACCTGGATCGGTTCGTCGGTTGGAATCGAATTGAAATCACCTGTAATAATCGCAGGACTTTTACCTGCAAGTTGGTTCACTTTTTCAATCAACATTTTTGCACTCTCTCTCCTTGCCTCCTTTCCTATATGATCAAAGTGTGTATTAAAAACAAAGAATTCTTTCTTCGATTTTCTATCCCGGAATTTTGCCCAGGTTACAATGCGCGTAATGGCCGCGTCCCAGCCTTTACTGCCGGGCACTTCAGGTTGAGGAGAGAGCCAGAAGGTTTTGGTCAACAACAATTGCAAGCGGGTACTATCAAAAATGATGGCTGAATATTCTCCTTTTTCTTTGCCGTCATCACGGCCCACGCCCACATACCGATAGCCCGGGAGTCGCTCTATCAGGTCCATCATTTGACCATGCAATGCCTCTTGTACACCTATAATATGAGCCTCATGAAACCGAATCTGACTCGCCACAAGATCTTTGCGATAAGGCCAGGCATTTAAACTATCACCAGGATTATTGTACCTGATATTAAAACTCATTACGTTGAAGGGTGCCTGGGCATAACTGGAAGTAACCACAGCCATAGAAAGTAGCCAGATGATCATTTTTTTCATTGAGTCCAATTTAAATTTTAACCGTTCATGTAAGAATCCGGTAAGAATTATACTGCCTTTTATTTCTTCTCTTTATACATCATTATCTTTAACCTCCACTACAAAAAAACATACTAGATATGAGAAAGTTTGCTTGCTTGGTAATGTTAGCAGTAATTGCATTGCCAGCCCTGGCGCAGAATACGCCGTTATGGTTGCGCTATCCTGCCATCTCACCCGATGGCAAAACTATTGTTTTCAGTTATAAAGGCGATATCTATAAGGTTGCAGCCAGTGGCGGAGAAGCTATTCCCTTAACCGTGCATGAGGCTTATGACTACATGCCTGTTTGGAGTCATGATGGAAAATGGATTGCATTTGCCAGTGATCGGTATGGAAACTTTGATGTTTACATCATGCCTTCCACGGGAGGAGAAGCCAAAAGGCTGACATACCATTCAGCCAACGATCTTCCCTATGATTTTACTCCAGATAACAAATCAGTTTTATTCGGTACCAACCGGAATGATATATATACCTCGGCAAGATTTCCTCAGAGAAATCTTTTCCTGAAATTATATGAGGTACCAGCCACAGGAGGCCGGTCTGTGATGTATTTATCTGCGGGTTCTGAATTCGCAAGATTCAATAGCAAAGGGGATAAACTCATCTTTCAGGATAGGAAAGGTTATGAAGATGCATTTAGAAAACATCACACTTCAGCCGTTACCCGCGACATATGGGTGTACGATGTCAAAAAGGATGAATATACCCAGGTGTCTTCATATGAAGGAGAAGATCGCGAACCGGTTTGGGGAAGCGATGAATCAACCTTCTATTATTTAAGCGAAAAAGATGGCAATCAAAATATTTACAAAGCATCATTGGGATCAAAAGACGCGGTGGCGGTCACCAAAATGAAAGAGCATCCGGTTCGCAACCTGTCAAGAGCATCTGATGGAACACTTTGCTTCACGTATAACGGGGAGATCTTTACAATGAAAGACAATGCTTCTCCCGCAAAAGTGAACATCAGCATCAATGCCGATATTCGCGGAAACGAAGAAAAAATTCTTCCGATAAATGCAAACGTTACACAAACTGCTCTTTCTCCAAATGGAAAAGAAATTGCGTTTGTGGTGAGAGGTGAAGTTTTTGTTACTTCTGTTGAAGGAGGAATAACCAAAAGAATTACTAACACACCTCAACAGGAAAGAACAGTTGAATTCAGTCCTGATGGCAGGTCACTTTATTATGCAACAGAGCGTGGCAGCAGTTGGGATATTTATCGCGCATATATCGAAAGAAAGGAAGAACCCTACTTCTATGCTTCTACTGTTGTAAAGGAAGAACCAGTTATTGCCACTGATGCAGAAGAATTTCAGCCTGAAGTTTCGCCAGATGGTAAAGAGATTGCTTATCTGGAGGAAAGAAATATTCTTAAGGTCTATAATATTACTGGCAAGAAGAGTAGGGTTATTGTTCCAAAAGGAATAAACTATTCCTATGCTGATGGTGATCAGTATTACAAGTGGTCGCCTGATGGCAAATGGCTTGCATTCGATTCAGAAGAAGGAAGATGGGGCGCATCAGAAGTGGCGCTGATGAAAGCAGATGGCAGTGGTGAAAGAAAAAATTTAACCGAGAGTGGCTTTGGTGACGGAAGAGCTAAATGGGCTTTTGGTGGAAAGGTTTTGTTATGGGCAACAGACCGCAACGGTAAAAAACCACTGGCTTACCAGGGCGCAAGAGAGTTGGATGTGTATGCCATGTTCTTCGACCAGGATGCCTTCGATCGCTTTAAATTGAGTAAGGATGAATTCTCCTTATTAAAAGAGAAGGAAGAAAAAGATAAAGAAGCCGCGAAGAAAGATACCAGTTTGAAAATCGCTCCTCCGGCAAAAGGATGGGAACCCAATTTTGAGGGACTGGATAATCGCAAGATCAGGTTAACCATCAATTCTGGAAACATATCTGATTATTTACTGAGCAGTGATGGAGAAAAATTATTCTTCACCGCAAGAATGGAAAAAGGATATGATCTGTGGATGACGAACCCACGCACCAAGGAAACAAAACTTATCGCTAAACTTGATGGTGGCCCTGCAGGACTGGATGTATCAAAAGATGGAAAGAGCATCTTCGTTGTAAGTGATGGAAAGATGATGAAAGTTGACGCAGAGAGTGGCAGACCTACGCCTATTATGGTAAATGGTGAAATGGTTTTAAATGCAAGAGAAGAAAGGGCCTACATATTTGATCATGCTTGGCGGCAGGTAGCTAAGAAATTTTATGATCCAAAAATACACGGCATAGATTGGAAAGGTTTCCATGATGATTATGCTAAATTCCTCCCCCATATCAATAATAATTATGACTTCCAGGAACTACTCAGTGAATTCCTGGGTGAATTGAACGCTTCCCATACTGGTGGACGTTATGCTGTTCCTCAAATTAACACAGATGCCACATCAAGCCTGGGTATGTTGTACGATGAAACGTTCAAAGGTCCTGGCGTTAAGATTATGGAAGTGTTGGAAGGTGGCCCGATCGTGAAAGCTGCAACCAAGATTAAGAAGGGAGTAGTCATAGAAAAAATAGATGGAGAAACCATTACCGACGATATGGATTGGTCTAAGCTCCTGAATCGCAAAGCTGGAAAAAATACCTTGCTCACATTGTACGAACCAGAAACTAAAGCAAGATGGGAAGAAGTTACTAAGCCAATAACGCAAGGTGAAGAGCAAGGGTTACTTTATGATCGTTGGGTGAAGATGAATCGAAAGAAAGTTGAAGAAATGAGTGGTGGCAAAGTTGGATACGTTCACGTTCAGGGCATGAACGATGGAAGTTATCGCACAGTGTATGAAGATGTATTAGGAAAGGCTGTAGGTAAGGAGGCTTTGATTGTTGACACAAGATTCAATGGTGGTGGATGGTTGCACGACGACCTGGTTACTTTCCTTGGTGGAAAGAAGTATCTCACTTTTGCACCTCAAGGCAATATTACACCTGCCAGTGAACCCGCCAACAAATGGAGCTCACCTTCAACAGTGCTAATGAGTGAAAGCAATTATTCTGATGCATTTATTTTCCCCTATGCTTATCATCAACTAGGAATTGGAAAAACAATCGGAATGCCTGTAGCCGGCACTGGAACAGCAGTATGGTGGGAGCAGCAAATTGATCCTTCCCTGGTATTTGGTATACCCATGGTAGCCACTATAGGAAAAGAAAATCGCCCAACAGAGAATTTGCAGTTAGAACCTGATATTAAGGTGCCCAATGATTATAAGTCTGTATTGACTGGAAAAGATCCCCAGCTGGAACGTGCAGTGAAAGAAATGTTGGATGAGATCAAGGAGAAGGACAAAACGAAGAAAGGATTTTAGAGCTTATATCAGTAAAAACGATATGAAAAAGTCTCACGTTGTGAGACTTTTTCTTTGGGTGATGGCGTACCAAAAATATCCGCATTTTCGTTCTTATTCAGTCCATAGCTTGAATCCAGGCACTTATGGAGTGTATTAAAACCAATAACCATGAAAAAAGTTCTATTTCTATTTTCTGCTATTT
>Ga0111538_10013159_pt1 | contig 10914 bp, 8 predicted proteins | sample SoiMethybrSBSTD1_FD_79669 | JGI IMG/M metagenome (GOLD analysis project Ga0111538, IMG submission 79669) | Bulk soil microbial communities from a Populus tree surrounding site in Tennessee, USA - Soil MetaG P. TD hybrid SBSTD1 (version 2)... | ecosystem: Environmental > Terrestrial > Soil > Tree... | reverse complement strand
TGCCGTGCGTGCTGCCGGTGCTGTCGATCAAGGCGTTCGGCCTCGTGCACCACGCGAGCGAGCGGCCGGCCGTCCTCCGCCGGCACGGCCTTGCGTATACGGTCGGCGTGCTGGCGTCCTTCGCCGTCGTCGCCGGCGCGCTCATCGCGCTCCGGGCCGGCGGCGAGCAGATCGGCTGGGGATTCCAGCTGCAGTCGCCGGTCTTCGTCACGCTCCTGGCCTTCGTGCTCTTCGCCGTCGCGCTGAGCCTCTCCGGGGTGGTCGTGATCGGCACACGCTGGAGCGGCACGGGCCAGGCCCTGGCCGGCCGCGCGGGTTACGCGGGCTCGTTCTTCACCGGCGCGCTGGCCACCGTCGCGGCGACACCCTGCACCGCTCCGTTCATGGGGGTGGCCATCGGCTACGCGGTCACCCAGCCATGGTTGGCGGCGCTGCTCGTCTTCGAGGCGCTCGGGCTGGGCCTGGCGCTGCCGTTCCTGTTGTTGACGCTGGTACCGGCGTGGCGCCGGTTCCTGCCCATCCCCGGGCCGTGGATGACGCGCGTGCAGCAACTCCTGGCGTTTCCGCTCTACGCCTCGGTGGCGTGGCTGGTATGGGTCGTGAGCCAGCAGGCCGGACCCCGCGGTATCGCCGCCGCGCTGGCGGGCCTGGTGCTGATCGCCTTCGCCGCGTGGCTCCACGGCCTCGTGCGCGACGCTCCGGGGCTCCGACGCCGCGTGGCGTCGGTGCTGGCGCTTGCGCTCGTCGTCGTGGCCGTCGCGCTCGGCGTGCTGGCAGGTCCGGGCGCCGCCGCCCGCACTCCGGCCTCGAGCTCGGCGAAGAGCGAGGGCTGGGAGCCGTTCAGCCCGCAGCGCCTGGCCGAGCTGCGCGCCGCCGGCCGCCCCGTCTTCGTCAACATCACGGCAGCGTGGTGTCTCACGTGTCTCGTCAACGAACGAGTGGCGTTGAGTACACCCGCGGTCGAGGACGCCTTCACCCGCAAGGGCGTGGTCATGCTCAAGGCCGACTGGACTCGACGCGATCCGATCATCACGCAGGTGCTCGGATCGTTCGGACGCAACGGCGTGCCCCTCTATCTCCTGTACCCGGCCGGCGGGACCACCCGCGAGCCCGCGGTGCTTCCGCAGATCCTCAGCGAACGCATCCTCATCGACGCGACCAAGGAGGTTCTATGATCGAGCGCGCTCTCAGCCGTCGCACGTTCCTGGCCGGAACCGGTCTCGCTGCCCTCGGAGCTCCGCACATCCTCGCCGCCGCGCCGGCGTGGGCCGCGACGACCGCCAAGGTCGTCACCGCCGCCCCCGCGTTCACCACCGGCGCGACCACGGGCAAGAACGTGAGCCTCGGCGACTACAAAGGCCAGATCGTCGTGCTCGAGTGGACGAATCACGACTGCCCGTACGTGCGCAAGCACTACGACACGAGCAACATGCAGGCCCTGCAGAAGGAAGCGACGGGAGGGGGCGTCATCTGGCTCACGCTCATCTCGTCCTCGCCGGGCACGCAGGGCTACGTGACGCCGCCCCAGGCCGACGAGCTGACGGCCACGCGCCAGGCGAGCCCGACGGCCGTGCTGCTCGATCCCACCGGCGTCGTCGGCAAGATGTACGGCGCGACCAACACTCCGCACATGTACATCGTCGACAAGACGGGCATGCTCGTCTACGCCGGCGCGATCGACGACCGACCCACCACGCGCCGCAGTGACGTGCAGGGCGCGCAGAACTACGTGCGCGAGGCGCTGCAGTCGGTGGCGGCCGGCCAGCCGGTGAAGACGCCGGTGACCCGCGCGTACGGCTGCACCGTCAAGTACGCCTGAGGATGGGTCGCGCGATCGGCCGCCGCCGCCTGCTGCACGGGGCGGCGGTGGCGACCGCTGCCTGGGCGCTCCGCGTTCCGGCCTTTGCCCAGGTCAACGACGCCGCCCGCGGGGCGATCGCCGGTGCGGCGACGGCGTTTCTCGCCACGCTGCCCAACGATGCGCGCCGCCGCACCGTCTTTCCCTTCGAGGACAAGGAGCGCCTCAACTGGCACTACGTACCACGCAGCCGTGAGGGCCTGGCGTTCAAGGCGATGCCCCCGCCGGCCCGCACCGCCGCGCACGAGCTGATGAAGGCGAGCCTCAGCAGCGTGGGCTACGGCAAGGCGGTCAACGTGATTCGCCTGGAAGCGGTGCTGCGCCAGCTCGAGACCTTCGGCGGGTTGCTCCGCGATCCCGAGAACTACGCCGTCACGGTATTCGGAACTCCGGGTCCGGGCGCACCGTGGGGCTGGCGGCTGGAGGGTCACCATCTCTCGCTGAACTTCACGCTCGTGCCGAACAAGCCCATCGCCGTCACGCCGGCATTCTTCGGCGCGAACCCGGCCGAGGTGCGCTCGGGCGCCGACAAGGGCCTGCGCACGCTCGCGCGGGAGCAGGATCTCGGCCGCGCCCTGGCCCAGGGCATGGACGCCCCACAGCGCAAGCGGATGCTCATCGGTGACCGATCGCTGGGCGACATCGTGGCCGGACCCGGCCGGAGCGACGGGATCACCACGCCGGCCGGCGTGCCGTTCGGCGACCTGGGGGCGGCCCAGCGCGAGCAGCTGGTCGCGCTGGTCGAGACCTACGCGCGCAACATGCGGACCGAGATGGCCGATGACGAGCTGAAGCGGGCGCGCGAAGCGGGCCTCGAGCGCCTGCACTTCGCGTGGGCCGGCCCGATCGAGCCCGGCCACGGCCACTACTACCGCGTGCACGGCCCGACGCTCCTGATCGAGTTCGACAACACGCAGAACGACGCCAACCACATCCACTCGGTGTGGCATGACCCGCGCAACGACTTCGGAGCCGACCTGCTGCGCGCGCACTACCAGCGGGGCCACCGGCACGCCTGACGGGCGCTTCGCGTTCCTGGCCTACCAAGGTACGATGCGCGTATGAAAACGCTGGCTTTCACCCTCGCCGCGCTATCGCTGCTGGCCGGTTGCGCCAGCGCGCCGACGTTGCCGTACGTGCCGATGCAGCAGCCCGCGGGCGCCAAGATGTCCGCGGCCTATCAGATCGCGGGGGACACCCTCCGCTTCGAGGTGGACACCGACCACCGGCGCCTGGAGGAAGCCAGGCTCCTCAGGTCTGACAACACGTCGATCCCCGCCGTGAACATCGAAAACCCGCCGATCGTCACCCAGGCCCCCTCGAGCAGCTTTGGCTTCGGCATCGGCGGCGTCAGCGGCGGCGGTGGTAGTGGCGTCGGTGTCGGGACCGGCATGAGCATCGGGGGGCCCGTGGGCAGCCCCACCACCACGATCGAGGGTCACACGTTCATCTCGTTCCCGCTCGCGCAGTCCGGACCGGCACCCTGGCGCCTGCACCTCCGGTTCGCCGGGGCCGAGCCGGTCGTCTTCGTGATCGGCGGCGGTCCCTAGATCATGGGGGGCCCCGATATGGCCCCCCAAACCCCCCAGCGTTCGGAGCGCCCCGGCCAAGCCGTGGCGCTCCTCTGGTGTGCGCTCAGTTTGGAGCCACGACAAAGCCGTAGCGGCTACCGCATCAGCGCGGCGCAGCGGTCGAGGACGGGGAGCACCTCGTCGGCTTTGGCCGCGGGCAGGTTGAAGATGATGCGGGCGACGCCGGCGTCGCGGTAGCGCTTGATCAGGTCGGCGTCCTCGGCCACGCCGAATACCGTGATGGGCACCGTCTCCGGCGCCCGGCCGGCTTCCGCGGCCATCTTGCGGAACTCCGGCAGCATCCCGAGCACCTCACCGTAGGCGGGCCGGCGCGCGTGCGGGAGCCAGCCGTCGCCGTAGGCGAGCGCGCGGCGCGCGCCGAACGGAAACGCGCCGCCCACGATCACGGGCGGGTGCGGCTTCTGCACCGGCTTGGGCCACGTCATCATCGGCGGGAACTTCACGAACCGGCCCGTGTACTCCGGCTTGGACTTGGTCCAGATGACTTTCATCGCCTCGACGCGCTCTTGCATGAGCCCGAAGCGCGTCTTGAATTCCGTGTTGTGATCGCGCATTTCTTCGGCGTTCCACCCCGCCCCGATGCCGAAGAGAAAGCGACCGCCCGAGATCTGGTCGAGGCTCGCGACCTCCTTGGCCGTCTGGATCGGATCGCGCTGGACGATCAGACAGATGCCGGTGGCGACCTTCAGGCGCGTGGTCGCGGCGGCCGCCGCGGCCAGCGTGACGAACGGATCCATCACGTCGTAGTACTTCTTGGGCAGGTCCCCGCCGGCGGGAAACGGCGACTGGCGCGAGAGCGGGATGTGCGAGTGCTCGGGCGCCCACAGCGAGTCGAAGCCCCGCTGCTCCAGCGCGCGGCCCAGATCCGCCGGTCCCATCGAGTAGTCGGTGAAGAAGATCGCCGCCCCGAAATCCATGGCCGTCCCTCCTATACGATCCGCCAGCTCTTGTCCACGTAGCGGCGTCCCTCGACCTCGGAGATCTGGATCGCCGCCCGGTACGCGCCCGCCTCCACGGTGTGGATCCGTGTCTCCGCCGCCATCTGCTCCTCGTCGGGGCCGCCGGCCAGCGCCTCGACGAGCACGCGGCCGTCGACCCCGTGACCGGCATCGATGCCGAGCAGCGCCAGGATCGTGGGCGCGACGTCGACGTTGCCGACCGGCGTGCGGACCGTCGTCCCCTTCTTGAAGTCCACGCCCCAGGCCAGCAGCGTGTTGCGCACGTTCCACGGGCTCATGCTGCCGTGGTCGCTGACCAGCAGCCGGCCGCCGCCCGTGACGTACGCATGGTCCGTCCCGGGCACGCCGAATTGATTCGAGGTCGAGCTCCAGGGAAACGTCAGCACCACGTCGGGGGCGCGCTCGGCATTGACCAGGTGGATCAGCTCGAGCGAGAACGTCCCACGGACGTGCCCGTGAACATCGCCCGGAGCGCCGCCGGCGGTGAAGACGACGCCACACCACTGCCGTGACTGTACGAAGCTCACGAGCCGCGCGATGCGGCCCGCCTGCAGCCCCTGGACGTGCAGGGCCACCGCCTGCCCGCTGCTGGCCAGCACGACATCGGTCGAATCCGGAGCGGCCTTCAGCCCGGCGGCGATGAGCTCGCCCGCGACGTCAACGCTGCCCGTGTTGGTCGTGAAGCCGTGATCGGAGGCGACGAAGACGTCGGTCGACGCCGCCAGCCCGAGGGTGTCGAGCGTGATCAGGACCTGCGCGATCTCGCCGTCGGCGTGGCGGAGCGCCTCGCGCGCCGAGGGCGAGCCGACGCCGACCCCGTGCTGACTGTGGTCGGGCTCCGTCACCCAGTTGATGACCACGGCCGGTCGGAGCTCGGGGAGGACATAATCACGCAGCACTCGCTGCGTCCAGGTGACCACCGCGTCGTAGCGCTCGGTCAGGCCCCCCTTGGGCGGCGCCGGCCCGAAACGCGCCAGGATCGTCGCACTCACGTCGGCGGGATATGCGACCGTCTTGCCCGGCTCGAAGTAGCCGTTGACCAGCACGCCGACCCCATCCGGTGCCCGCGGATCGAGCAGGAACGTGCTGCCGGTCGAGCCGGAGCCGACGGCGGCGAGGCGAAGCCCGCGTGCCTGAAGGCGCTCGGCGAGCGTCGGCACCAGAAGCACGCGGCCACCGGTGGCCGCGTCGAGCGCCTGCAGGTGACGATAGTCATCGGTCCCGAAGGCGCGCTTGGAGTCGACGGCGGGGACGTACATCTGGTTGCCGACGATCCCGCTCGTGCCCGGCTGGGCCCCCGTGGCCAGCGTGGCCGCGTTGACGCGGGTGACGGTGGGGAACACGGAGTGGCTCTTTGCGAAGGTCACACCCTCGGCGCGTAGCCGCGCCAGCGTGGGGGTGCCGTCGAAGGTGATGGCGTCGGGACGCAGTCCGTCCACCACGAAGACGATCACGAAGCGGGGTGGGGTCGGCACTCGCCTACGACGGGGTGGCGGCTGCCTCGTTCTGCTTCGCCGCGTTGTAGTTCGCGTCGTACCACCAGTGCAGGTACGCGTCGTACGTGATCGGCGGAAAGCGCGGCGGATTGGTGGCGCTCTGGCAGGTCGGCAGGCAGGCGATCACCGTGTCGATGTGCGGGCCGAGGAAGAACGGGATGGCGTAGCGGTGTCGTCCGACCGGCGGCACCGCCCGGTGCGGCGTCGACTTGAAGCGGCCGTTCGTCCAGCGGTACATCATGTCGCCCGAATTCACCGCGTAGGAGTCCGGCACGTAGGGCACGTCGATCCACTCGCCCGACGGCATGCGCACCTGAAGGCCGGGCACCTCGCTCTGGGCCAGGAAGGTCAGGAAGTTGGCGTCGGTGTGGGGCGCGATGCCGTACTGGTTCGCTTCGGCCGCCACCGGCGGATAGTGTGAGAGACGGAACGAGAACTGGCTCTCGGCGAACGCCGCGTCGAGCGCATCGGGCGGAAGATCGAGCGCCAGCGCGCACGCCGGCAGCAGCCGGCGCGTGAGGTCGTCCATCGCGTCGGTGTAGGCCAGTAGAGCCTCGCGGAAGCCGGGCAGATCGTCGGGCCACCGGTTCGGTCCCGCGAAGCGCCGCCCCGCCCGCACCAGCGGATCGTGCGCCGGTCGCTCGCGCTTGGTGAAGAAGGCCTCGTTCAGGTCGGGCTTGTCGTTGTCGTTGACGTCCGAGGTCCACACGGCGTAGCGGCCCATCGCCATGTAGCCGTTGTTGTGCTCGTTCATCCGCAGCGCCATCTTGGTGGCCAGCGGCTGCGCGTGAAAGCGCCGCGCCTCGGCGAACGTCCGATCGATCAGCTCGCGCGGCACGCCGTGATTCACCAGCACGAAGAACCCGATCGTCTCCAGCGCATCGCCGAGCTGCCGGGCGACGCGCGCGCGCGCGCCGGGCTCGCCGGAAAAGCCCGGCCCCACGTCGATCACAGGAATCACGGTGCCTGGAGCATAGCCCATCCCGGGCCGCACGGCAGCCCTGCTGTCATGCACACGTCTCGGAGCCGTCACATTGCCACCATCTTTGCCTGCCATAACCGGCGACGTCAGCACTCACGTCTCCACCTCAGCCGGGGAGGCCGCATGAAGCCAGGATCGACAGGACGGTTCGCTCGACGGACATTCCTCAAGGGGGCACTCGCCACGGCGCCGCTGATGCTGGCCGGCCCCGCGCTGCTGCGCCCCGACGTGGCCGCGGGCCACGACATCGGCCCCAGCACCACCGTGGATCCCTATCTCGTTCCGAGCCTCCCCGGCGTGCGCACGGTGGCCATCCTCACCGTCGGCGACATGGTCCAGGGCTACCGGATGGTCGGGATTCCCGACGGCCTGGGCGCGTTCGTCAGCCGCCACAACCAGTTCACGCTCATGATGAATCACGAGCTCACCGCCACCGTCGGCGTCGCGCGCGCGCACGGCTCCAAGGGCGCGTTCGTGTCGCGGTGGGTGATCGATCGGCGGACGCTCGAGGTCGTGAAGGGCGAGGACTTCAGCCCTTCGCCGCAGAAGGTCTTCCTGTGGGACCCGACGACGAGCCGCTACGTGCAGGGCACCACGGTGTGGGAGCGCCACTGCTCGGCCGACCTGCCGCTGGAGAGCGCCTTCTATCATCAGGGCAAGGGCACGCGCGAGCGCATCTACATGAACGGCGAGGAAGTCTCGGGGGGGCGCGCGTGGGCCCGGATCGCTACCGGGCCGCACGCCGGCGAGGCCTGGCAGCTACCCCGCCTCGGCCGACTCGCGTACGAGAACGCGGTGGCCTGCCCGCACGCCCAGGACAAGACGGTGGTCATGCTCACCGACGACGGGGCCCTCAGCACCGCGCCGGTGGCCGCCTCCTTCCCCGGCGAGGTGTACATCTACGTCGGCACCAAAACCAGGCACGGGAATCCGGTCGAGCAGGCGGGGCTCACCAACGGCCGCCTCTACGGCCTCAAGGTCAGCGTGAACGGTCAGCCGGTCGCCGAGGAGAGCAACGAGTTCGGCCTCGGCAACGCCACGAGCGGGTTCGTGGGCTCGGGACGCTTCAGCCTGTTCAACCTGGGCGACGTGGCCAATCTCGACGCCCTCGCGCTCGAGCAGGCCTCGATCACCAACGGTGTCACGCGGTTCCAGCGTGCGGAGGACGGCGCCTGGGACCCGCGCAAGGGGCGGCGCGACAACTACTACTTCGTGACCACCGCCAGCCTCACCCTCAACTGTCGTCTCTGGCACCTGAACTTCGACGACATCGAGCGGCCGGAACGGGGCGGCATCATCACGATCTTGCTGAAGGGCGACGAGGGCCACGGCATGCTCGACAACGTGACCATCGACCGCTGGGGCCGCATCCTGATGGACGAGGACCCCGGCAACAGCACGCGCATCTCGAAGGTGTGGCTCTACCAGATCGACACCGGAGAGTTCGTCCAGGTCGCCGAGCACAATCCCCGCTTCTTCGACTCGGCCCTGCCCAACAACCCATCATTCATCACCCAGGACGAAGAGTCGTCCGGATCATCGATGCCAGCCACATTCTGGGTCGCGGCTGGTTCCTGCTCGACGTCCAGGCCCACAAGCAGAACAGCGACCCCGAGCTGGTGGAAGGCGGTCAGCTTCTCGCCCTGTTCGTCGATCCGCGCATCGGCGACGACCGGCGGGGCCGGCACGAGGGCAAGCACGACGACAAGCACCGGGACGACGACGAGGACAACGACTAGACGCCCCGATTCGGCGGGCGGAACGGGACGAGGCTCCGCGGTGTGTCACGGAGCCCCGTCCCGCGGGTTAGTCAGTGCGGGAGAGGCGCGCTCAACTCTGCGGCGCGAGCAGACGCATCTCGACCCGACGCATCTTGGCGTACGTATCCTTGTTCGCCTTCTCGCCGGCGGTCAGGGCCACCTTCCCCATGCCCACCGCGGCAATGCGGCGCAGATCGACACCTTCGTTCATCACGAGATACCGGACGACCGAGTCCACGCGCTCACGCGTGAGCTGATAGTTGTAGCGATCGGTCCCCCGCGCGTCGGCAAAACCCTGAAGCTCCAGCACTGCGTTGGGGTCCGCCTTGAGGGCCTTGGCCACTTCACGCAGCTCGTTGATGCCGTCGTCCTTCAGGTCGGCCTTGGCGAAGTCGAAGTAGATCGACTTGCTCTCCACCTGCGCGTACTTGTTGCGGTTGGCAAAACGCTGGTTGAATATCGACTCGGAGTCTTTCTGGGCCTGGGCGACCGCGGCGGCGTCCTTCTTCGCGTCGCCGGCGTCCTTCTTCGCGTCGCTGGCCAGCGCCCCGACCTCGCCGACCTTGGCGTCGAGGCTCTGGAGCCTCTGGCCGGTCGACTCGATCGCCTGCGTGTTGGAAGCGGTCCGGTCCGATGTCTCCCGGAGCTTGGCCTCCGTGGTGTCTACTCGCTGGCCAACCTTGGTCTCCGACGAGCCGACCTGCTCGCGTACGTAACCCTTCGTGGCGCACGCCGAGAACAGCAGGGCGACTCCCAAGCATCCCACCATGACACTGACTGTCCGGTTCATCCCTTGACCTCCTTACAATTGTGAGGCGAGACACGACGCGGCCACCAACGACCACAGCGTCGCACGGCGATCAAGCCCCCGTCCCGAAATTTCGTCGGGTGAAGGTCCCCTCTTGACTGGCCAATGACCGCCGGGTCAGTATCGGCACTGGCGTGTAGCATCTGCTCGGACCTCTGAAAATGTTTGCCCTGGACCGATGAGGGGGATGAGGATGACGACCCGGTATCACGGTCTTACCGCCGGCCTGCTCGCGCTCGCGATGGCGACCACCGTTCACGCTCAGGGCATCACCGACATGAAGAAGGGCGAAGGTGGCAGCGCGGTGCAGGGCTCGGCCGGTCCCGGCGGGGCGCAAAACGCCGCCTCGGACCTCGAGCGGTGCGACAAGCCGATGGCCACGATCGCCGTGGTCGAGCCTCAGGCCCACGTCATCGCCCACCTCGCCCGGTACAAGCTCGCCTCGCCGTCCGGGCTCATCCGCTTGATGATCCAGCAGTCGAACTGCTTCCTCGTGGTCGAGCGGGGCGTGGGCATGCAGAACCTGATGCAGGAGCGGGCACTGCAGAAGGCCGGAGAGCTCCGGCAAGACTCCAACGTCGGCGGCGGGCAGATGGTGACCGCCGACTACGTCCTGACGCCATCGGTGGTCTTCTCCGAGGACAACGCCGGCGGGGTGGGCGGTGGCGTCGGCGCGGCGATCGGCGGCCTGTTCGGCTCCGGGGGCCGTGCCATCGGCGCGGTGGCCGGTGGGCTCAAGTTCAAGGAGGCGCAGACCAGCATGCTGGTCGCCGATGCGCGCTCCAGCATCCAGGTGGCGGCGGCCGAGGGCAGCGCCCGCAAGGCCGATTTCCGCCTGGGCGGGCTGTTCGGGGCCGCCGGCTCGGGCGCCGCCGGGGCGATCGGGCTCGGCGGCTACGAGAACACCAACGAAGGCAAGGTCCTCGCCGCGAGCTTCGCCGACAACTACAACGGCATCGTCCGGGCGGTCCGCGGCAATCCGGGCCTGCACCGCCAGACCGCCTCGCTGCAGGGCGCCGAGGCCGGCGCGCCGACCAAGGCCGGAAGCGTCTTCAACGAGGGCGACGTCCTGCGCCCGAAGATCGCCAACGTGAAGCTCCTGTCCAAGCCCTCCGACGAAAGCGCCATGATCGTGACACTGACCAAGGGCGAAGAGCTCATCTTCATGGGCAAGGAGCAGGAAGGCTTCGTGAACGTCGAGACCAGCAAAGGCTCGGGCTGGGTCAAGAAGGTGCTGGTCACCCGGTAGCGAGCCGCTATCCGCCGGGTCTGCTTCGTCACGTGCAGGACGTGGCCGGCCATCTCGGCCAGCGACGCCCTGGTCCAGGCCGCGCTGGAGCGCCAGGGAGTCGCCGTCGAGGCGCGCCCCTGGAACGGTGCCGAGCAGGACTTCGTCGACTTCGACGCGGTCGTCCTCCGGTCGAACTGGGACTACCACCACGCGCTCGAGGCCTTCGCC